>Ga0068629_1000577_pt1 | contig 11078 bp, 8 predicted proteins | sample InSIn3gowninarea_FD_77432 | JGI IMG/M metagenome (GOLD analysis project Ga0068629, IMG submission 77432) | Clean room microbial communities from NASA Spacecraft Assembly Facility at Jet Propulsion Laboratory, Pasadena, California, USA -... ...
ATTCCGCTAACAAAAGGCTGCGGCTGCTGGGTAAGTTTTTGAGCCACGTATTGCAAATAAGGTTCATCAAAAATTCCCCAGTTACCATCAAAATCAACTTCGAGTTGGTTTTTCGGGTATTCGTCTAAGCCATAGTAATGCGTAAAGCCCGCCAGCTTGGCAAAAGCATTAAAACTCATGGTGCCGTTGGCACCCCCGTGGTAAAAAGAAGTATGATAGCCCAACGGCTGTAAAACGCTGCCAATGCCGTAAATTTCGTTTCCCTGGTAAACGGAAGCCATAAAGGGGTTATCCATTAAAGAAGGTAAGCCCGAAAGAATGGAAGGCAAAGCTTCGATGGATCGCCGGCCGTTCGCGTAATTTTCCCGGAAAAACAAACCTTTGGTAGCCAAAGAATCGAAAAAAGGTGTGTAACCTTTGCCGCCATTTTCAATGCCGGTGTATTCCGAACTAAAACTTTCCAGAATAAGAATCACGACGTTATCCCGCACTGGTTCGCCTTGGACTTGCGTAGCTTTTTGCGGATCAAAATCAATGGTTTGCAGCAGTTCTTGCCGGTTCGTAAAATAGCGAGCGCGGTCAATGGTTCTTTTGTTCAGGCTCCGCGTAAAAGTAAAGGTGCTATTCAGAACCAGATTGCCCAATACCGGCGGTTCGTAATCAAAAGCGCTGCTTACCCGGATGGGCTTATACTGGATTCCGCCCCGGATTAAAAGAATAGTTGCCAGGCTTAATAAAGCTACTTGCCAGATTTTGCGGCGGGGAGCTTGCACCTGAAACGCGAATTTGGTGGGATACAACTGATAAAGCGTAATTACCAGTATAAATAATATAACCAGAATGTACCAGTAATGCTGCATTAACTGCGTAGCCTGCGCCACAATATCCCGGGTAATGGTAGTTACTTCGTTCGTAGAGCGCCGGCCAATAAATTTAAAATACTCAGTATCAACTAAGTTTAAGAGAATGAAGGGAATGTTAATTGAAAAATACAGAATTTTTAAGAATCTCTGAAAAGTAGCCCGGTAAAGAATAGCCGTAGGCGCCAGCGAAAAAAACAGAAAGGGAATGTTAATCAGTAACAGAGCCGAAAAATCAAAGCGGAGGCCGTGGTAAAAAGCCCGCAACAAGGTTTCAGCCGGAATCTGGTTGAAAGTAGGAAAATTAGCGATTAAAAAAGCTAAACGCAGCAACTGATACGTAATCAGCAGCAAAGCCAGCCGTTTAAAGAGTATTTTTAAAAAAGGATCGAGCATTTAAAATAAAATAGCTTGCAAAATAAAGCCTTTCCAAGGGAGCTGGAAAGGCTTTACACACAATTTAAATTTAAAAAATTAATAAACTGCTTCTAAAAGCTCGGTGGTGTTACTTAATTTTAAGTTCCAGGCTTCGGCTACCCCTTGGTAAACCACCGCCCCGTTAACCACATTTAAACCTAACCGTAGTTCCTCGTTGTCCAGGCAGGCTTTTTGCCATCCTTTGTTCGCTAGTTGTACTGCGTAAGGCAAAGTAGCATTAGTTAAGGCCAAAGTAGAGGTGTAAGGTACCGCTCCCGGCATGTTCGCTACGCAGTAATGCACTACGTCATCAATAATAAAGGTTGGGTTTTCGTGGGTAGTAGGTTCGCAGGTCTCAATGCAACCTCCTTGGTCTACGGCTACGTCCACGAGCACCGTGCCGGGCTTCATTTCTTTTAACATGTCGCGGGTAATCAGGTGCGGCGCTTTCGCTCCCGGAATCAACACGGCCCCTATGATTAAATCTGCGGTTTTAATAGCTTCCCGGATGTTATACTCATTAGAATATTGCGTGATTACGTTAGCCGGCATAAAATCCGCCAGCTCGCGTAAGCGGGTCAGGTTGATATCCATGATGGTAACCTGGGCGCCTAAACCAGCCGCAATTTTAGCGGCTTGGGTACCAACAATGCCGCCACCCAGAATTAGTACGTGGGCGGGTTTTACTCCCGGAACGCCACCTAATAAAATTCCCCGGCCTTTTAATGGTTTTTCTAAGTATTTAGCGCCTTCCTGGGGAGCCATGCGGCCAGCTACCTCGCTCATCGGAATCAATAGCGGCAAAGAGCGATCTTTTCTTTCTACGGTTTCGTAAGCTAGGCAAATGGCTTTGCGGGCGATCATGGCACGGGTTAATTCTTCGGAAGAAGCAAAATGAAAATACGTGAAAAGCAATTGTCCTTCCTTGATTAAGTTATATTCGAGGGCAATAGGCTCTTTTACCTTAATAATCATATCGGCGATGCCGTATACTTCTTCAATAGTAGCTACTATTTGCGCGCCGGCCTTCTCGTATTCAGCGTTTGTAAAGCCGCTGCCGCTGCCGGCGGCACTCTGCACGTAAATGGTATGCTGGTATTTTCTCAGCTCGGCCACGCCGGCCGGAGTAAGTGCCACCCGGTTTTCATTGTTTTTAATTTCTTTCGGAACGCCTATTATCATTGGATTTTATCGGTAATTTTTAATGCTTGGAACCGCACTCAAATACAGTTCCAAAATTAGCAAAACTTATCTGATTAACGTATTGCTAATACTCGGTTTAATTATTCGGGCTTATTCATTTATAGCAATATTCCTGACTAACTTTGATGCAGAAGCAATTTAGGTTTTAGATTTGGGATTGGCTTTAAATAAAAAAAGGCAGTGATAAAACCACTGCCATTAGTCAAAATAAAACTATGAAAAAACTATTTAAACGGAACAGCGGAGCTGCTCTCTTTTATGATGCTGGTAGTATTTAAACTCTTCACTACTTTTGCCTTTAAAACAAAATAGTTTCGGAGGATACAATGTCGTTCGTTATAAACTTTACTGGCTCTATTTGTTCTCCTAACACCCGCTGGGTATAAGTTAGTTCCAAAATTTCTTCTTTTCCAGGAGCAATTTCGGGTACTCCAATTCTATAATTAATACAGTTACAAGGTGATTTTAGACCTTGTATGATAAGCAGCTGTTTTCCAGTATTTTTCACAATAACTTTGGCAATTGCCTTTTGCCCGATCTCCAGTTTACCAAAGTCATGGGTGTTTTTAGCTAAAGTCAGGCGGGGTGAGTTTGTTAGTTGAGCGGCGGTATAATTGGTTTTCAAGGCTGATTTTTCCACGACTGTGCCTTTAATAAACAAGGCTTGCGTTGGCGTAGAGGCGTTGCTGCTCACGGTAATACTTTTATGAAAAGCACCTGGCCGGTTGGTACTGTTATAAACGGCTTTTACGGTGCCAGTTTTGCCGGGTAAAATTGGTTCTTTGGTCCACTCGGGAGTGGTACAGCCGCAGGAAGGTTGCACATTGGCTATAATAACCGGCTGGTTGCCGGTATTTTTAAATTTAAACGCGTAGGTAGCTTGTACTCCTTCGCCAATATTACCAAATTCGTGCGTTTCTTTCTCGAACGTTAAAATACCTTGCGCGCGGGTAAGATTACATATAAATATAAAGCAAAACCCCAACAGAAGTAATAAGGTCAGTTTCATGTATTTATCAATTTTAAGTAGTTGTTGAATAAATGAATATTGACAAATTTAGCATTAATTCTGAAAAAGCATAAGTACGGATTTTGGCGTTAAACTTAAACCTAAGGAGGCTGGCTAAGGTTAATAGATTTGAAATGCGGGTAAAATTTCCGTATTTTGGAACATTAACTTAAAATTTGCCTCAAAAATATAGCTATGATGCAAACTGCTGCGCTCGCACAAAAACAAGCTCTCAGCCGGGAGGAAATCCTTCGCGATTACCGATTAGCCTACGAGAGCCGGCAAGCAAGTCTTACCGGTCGCAAAGAAGTTTTTATGGGTAAAGCTAAATTCGGGATTTTTGGAGACGGGAAAGAAGTAGCGCAGTTAGCGATGGCCAAGTATTTCCGGAACGGTGATTTTCGTTCGGGCTATTACCGGGACCAGACTTTTATGTTTGCCGTAGGGGAGTTAACGCTGCAGCAATATTTTGCGCAATTATACGCCAACGCCGACGTGGCAGCCGAACCGGCTACCGCTGGCCGTTGCATGAATGGTCATTTTAGTACCCGTTCTCTGGACGAGGACGGTAACTGGAAAAACTTAATGGAAATTAAAAATTCCAGCGCCGATATCTCGCCCACCGCCGCTCAAATGCCCCGATTATTAGGTTTGGCTTACGCCTCTAAACTATACCGGCTGAACCCGGACTTACAGGAATTTACCAATTTTTCCGTTAACGGTAACGAAGTAGCCTTCGGTACCATTGGCAATGCTTCTACCGCCGAGGGCATGTTCTTCGAAGCATTTAATGCGGCTGGGGTATTGCAAGTGCCCATGGTCATCTCTGTTTGGGACGATGATTACGGTATTTCGGTACCCAATGAGTACCAAATGACCAAAGGAAATATTTCGAAAATCTTAGCGGGCTTTCAGCGGGAAAACCCGGATGAATCCGGTTACGAGATATTTACGGTAAAGGGTTGGGATTACGAAGGTTTGTGTAATTTATACGCCTACGCCGTAGAACTATGCCGGGAGCAGCACGTGCCCGTATTGATTCACGTGCAGGAAATGACCCAGCCCCAGGGCCATTCTACCTCCGGCTCCCACGAGCGGTATAAATCCAAAGAACGTTTAGCCTGGGAAGAAGAACATGATTGTTTAAAATGCATGCGCGAGTGGATTTTAGCGAACGAATACGCCACCACCGAAATGCTGGATTACCTGGAAGTAGAAGGTCGGGAAGCGGTGCGGCAAGCCCGTTTGGCGGCCTGGACCGATTACATCGGGGGAGTAAAAGCCGACCATAACGAAGCGCTGCAAATCTTAGAACAAATAGCAACTGAAACCGCTAATGCCCATGCCAATCATATCTTCGCTATTGCCGAAGAATTAAGAAAGAACAGTATTCCGAACCGGTACGACGCCATTAAAGGGGTTAAAAAAGCCTTGCGCTATTTGCGCCGGGAGCAATCTCAACCCAAACGAAATCTGTTAGGTTGGTTGGAACGCGTAATTGGCGAAAATGCCGACCGGTATAATTCTTATTTAATCAGCCAATCCGAAGAATCTCCTTTGTTAGTGGGCGAAGTTAAACCCGAGTACGACGAAAATAGCCCGTTGGTAGATGCCCGCGAAGTTTTGCGCGCTTGTTTTGCGGCGGCTCTGGCCCGGGAACCCCGTTTGTTTGCCATCGGCGAAGACGTGGGAAAGATCGGCGATGTAAACCAGGCTTTTGCCGGCTTACAGGATAAATTTGGCGACTTGCGGGTGACGGATACGGGAATCCGGGAATGCACCATTGTGGGGCAGGGAATTGGGGCTGCGCTGCGCGGCTTGCGCCCGATTGCGGAAATCCAGTACCTCGATTATTTAATCTACGCCATTCAAACCTTATCCGACGATTTAGCTTGTTTGCATTACCGCACCAAAGGCGGGCAAAAAGCCCCGGTAATTATCCGGACCCGCGGGCACCGGCTGGAAGGAGTCTGGCATTCGGGTTCTCCCATTGGGATGGTATTAAGTACCTTGCGGGGCATGCACGTTTTAGTGCCCCGTAACATGACCCAAGCCGCTGGTTTTTACAATACCTTGCTTAAATCCGACGATCCAGCTTTAATTATTGAATGTTTAAATGGTTACCGCTTAAAAGAACGAATGCCGAGCAATATCGGGGAAATTACGGTTCCTTTAGGAGTACCGGAAATACTGCGCTCCGGGGAGCACGTTACTATTGTTACTTACGGCTCTATGTGCCGGGTAGTGATGGAAGCCGCCCAACAATTAGCGGAGTTTAATATTTCGGTGGAAGTGATTGATGTGCAAACCTTATTGCCGTTTGATATACCGAACCTGATTCTGGAGTCGGTGAAGAAAACGAACAAAATAATTTTTGCCGATGAAGATGTTCCGGGGGGCGGTACCGGCTTTATGATGCAGAAAGTAATTGATGAACAAGGAGCCTACCAGTGGCTCGATGCGCAACCCCGCGCTATTTCGGCGCAGGAACACCGGCCTTCTTATTCTTCGGACGGCGATTATTTCTCGAAGCCCAACGTAGAAGATATTTTCGACGCAGTTTACGAATTAATGAATGAAGCCGACCCCGAAGCTTACCCGGCTATTTATTAAAGCGTATTTCTATTGTAATTAGGAGGTTAGTTCCCTAAAAATATAAAAAACTCATCCTCACTGATAAGAAGATAGCTCGTTTGTTTTCTTAATAGCAATGGCAATATCCGCTACCGTAGGCGGTACATCGAGGGTAAGATAATTATCCGAACTAGTGGCCAGAATCGGTTGGGTTAAAAGTTGCCCGGCTACCGTATTCCAGAAATATACCTGGTATTGCCCTCTTTTTAACCCAGGCACGGAAATGCTCACGGCGATTGGGGCTGCCGTTTGATCCACCATTTTTGCTTTGTTACGTTTATCCTGGCGCAATAAATACACGATGGCTTGTTCTTCGTCGGCGCAGCAGAATTTGGCGAACGTTGTGGAAGAAATTTTTAATTCCTGGTTCCGGTTTCGGCGTTTAAAGCGGGACCAATCCAGCAGTTGAACAAATTTGGCCAAACTCGCCTGTGTTACGCGCATGCCCGGAGTAAGTACGTGGGGGTGCCGGTTGGGCCACCGCATGCCCCCGCCAGCCGCACCCGAGGCCAGGTGCGCCCATTGCATGTGCCGGAAATATTCTTCGTCAAAAGCATTTGGCAGCGTTTTTTTTAGATCTTTAAAATTATGAATAGGCCCGTGCTCACTATCGAAAAACGGTTTGGGCGGATGCAAATGTTCCAACGCTTCGCGCACCAAGGCACCCGTGCAAATGGCCGGAGCTACGGTATCTTTCGGGTGATTAATGGTTTTAGCGTCGTAGAAATGAGTAGTGGCAAAATCAAGCTGGGGGTGCCGGAAAATTACATCAGCCACGGCGGGGTGTTCGTACAAAACCGGACCAAATAACGATACCGTTTGCAGGTGGGTTCTCCCGTACAACCGCATTTCTACTGCCCGCAGGTGCGCACTTATTTCGCTGACAAACTGGTAAAAAACTTCGGTATTATTTTCGGCGTGGGCCGGATGAATTTCGTTCCATAAATCCCAGGCAAATAAAGCGCCGCTGCGGCCCCAACGTTCGGCGGCAAAAGTTAACCGGTTTTTTATCGCCTGTAAAGTTTCCGGGCACAACAGCCACCGGGACCGCTTGGCACAAGTACCGCCATTTTGTTTGTTGTAAGGATGGTGCTTCCAACGGATCCACATCCAGAAAGTATCGTAGGGCGTTAATAATACGCGGAGACCATATTGCTCGCAGAGCGCAAATAAATCGTCCCACAATTGAAGCATGTTGGGCTGAAATCTACCCACTGGTTTTTCAAGGTACCGGTTCTCGGTTTGGGCATATTCCAGCATAAACCGTAAACAGGTAACCCCGTGGTCTACCAGGTAAGCTACATGATTTTCTACGGCCGCGTAGTTTTTTCTTCTAAATAAACCGGCAAATTCCGGCCAGGTAATAGCATCGTTCTGGCCAATGGGCGCCCAGTTCGCACCTGTATCGGTAATAAAATACGGGGCATCCGGTGCTACTTGTATCCAAGGCAGCGTTACCAGCTTTTCCCGGGCACTAACATCTACTTGATAATCTAACATGGAGAAAATTGCCGACCAACTTTATGGTTACTAAGGCCGGTTATGGCATGGAATTTAAAAATAAATTTGCGCTAGTATATCGAAGAATAAAGAAGAGCTTTTCTGAAATTAAACTACTTGGTATAGCGGTATAAAGAAGTAGCTCCGGGATGTTTACGCAGTCAAGGTTCGGTTTTTTTGGTTAACTTTTGCTTTAACGGCTTCTTCCCAATTTTGGCCGGTAGCCGATAAATACTCGGAGCTGTTCCAGGAATGTACGCTTTTGGTATTTTCCGCATCCGGTTCGCAGAGGTAGATTTCATGGGCCGGCCGTTGCGTAACTTTTAAACCGCAGGAACGCAGCATGGCTGCAATACCCGCGTGGTTAGGGGCCCACCAATTGGTAACATCGCCGGCTAAACGTTTTTCGATAAAAGCCATTTTGGGCCAGCCAGCTTGCTGCATTTTTTCCCGATCGTTAAAATCTAAGTCCTGGGGTACTTCGGCTACTTCGTCGCCGGGCATGGTTAACGTTTGAAATAGCATTAAGCGTTTTAACTTTTGCGATAAAATATCCAGGGAAAGTAAGGGGTATCGCAAATGATACATAACTCCCATGTACCAAATCAAATCAAAACTTTGCTCTAAGTGGGCCACGTCATACACTTGCATCTGCCGGAACTCAATCTGCTCACTTAAATTAAATTGCTGGGCTACCCAGGCGGCTTGCTTTAAATAATGCGGATCGATGTCGATGGCCAATACCTGGGCACCGCGTTGCGCTAATTGCATGGTGTAATAACCCGCATTACAACCCACATCCAACACCTGCCAGCCCGTTAAATCTTCGGGGATAAAAGGAGCAATATCGCGCCATTTAAAAGCCGGAAAATCACCCAAAGTGTGGCGGGGAGCGGTTTGGGTGCCACCGGGTAGATGAATATTATGAAACCACGGACCCAGTTGGTCAATTTCCTGCTGCAATGTGCTCATGAATGTGAAATGCTAAAACTTTACTGCCTAAGTATACCGACTGGTTACGTGTTAAGTTGCTTCATTTGGCTTTCCGGATATTTTAATGAAAATAAATCCGCTACTGCTTCCTTAACACTTGTAAAATTTAAAAAATTAAATCTTCAGACTGGTTTTACTATTTTCTTAGCGGAGAAGTTAACGCTTAAAATTTAGTTTAACGGTAATTACTGGTAAAACCCGAAGCCGGTAGACCATTTAGAATAGTTTGCGGCATTGCTGTAACTAGGCCAGCACTTTATATTCCCGGATGTATTGCTCTACTTCCAAGGCCCGGTGCGCGGCGGTATGTTGTTTTAAAACTTTTTGCCGCGCTTTTTCGCCAACGGCCAGCCGCTCCGCTTCGGAGATTTCCCGCAAGAAACGCAAAGTATCCGTGGCCGAATAAGAGACCAATATTTCGGTGTCGAAACTGAATACCGAATCCAAGCCATCCCAGTAATCGCTGATAATGGGCGTACCACAAGCGGCGGCTTCGAACAACCGCACGCTCGGGGAATAACCGGCTTTGATCATATCCTGACGGGTAATGTTTTGCGTAAAGCGCTGGCTATTGTAAAACTGCCGGTGTTCGGCCGGCGGTAAATGGTGAATGTACTGCGTGTTGGCGGGCCATTGAATGGTTGCCGGGTACTGCGGACCAGCCACCACAAACTTGCCCGCCGGCCATTGACGAGCCGCATCCAGCATTAGTTTTTCTAAGGGCGGTTGCCGGTCGTCGCTGTACGTACCTAAATAACCTAAGTCCCATTTTAGTTCTTGCGGCTCCGGAAAGTATAGTTCGGGATCGAAGGAACAATAGAGCGGTCGGGCTTTGGGGGAACCGTATTTTTGTTCGAGTAAGTGTAACGTGGGACCACCCGTGAACGATAAATACAGATCGTATTGGGGAATGAGGTTAGGGTGCAGATACTCGTAATCGGCGCGTTCTAATTTGGCTAAAGTTACCGGGGTATCAATGTCGTAGAAGGCCTTTATGCCGCGCGCCGTATTAATGGCCCATTGCCCCACCATCACTCCTTCCGGTACGTACGAGCCCACCATCACAAAATCGGCTTCGCGTATTGGTTCCGTAAACCGCGCTTGTAAATCAGCCAGCGACGAATACAGTTGCGTATCGCAGTAACCCGGGTTGGGTAGATCCCGGCTGGAGGCGTACCAGGGTACATCTCTTTCCAAGAACAAAATTTTGTGCCCCCGGTTAGCGAGCTCCCGCACTAGGCCCCGGAACGTGGTAGCGTGACCGTTTCCCCAGGACGAGGTGATCGATAAACCCAGAATAACAATGTTCCATGAATCTTGCTTCATACTAATTCCTGGGCTTGGCGGGTTATTTTACTGTACAGTAATTGCTCTAACTGGTCGGCCCGATGATCGTAGGTGTGCGCGGCCAGTACTTTTTTATAAGCGGCCTCCCCAATCGCTTTTGCTTTTTCGGTAGTTAAACCGGTTATAATTTGCGCTACCTCGTCGCCGTTTTTAGCCACCAGAATTTCAATTTCCGGTTCAAAAAAGAAATCAATGCCTTCCCAATAATCCGTTATAATGCAGGCAGCAGCCCCAGCGGCTTCAAACACCCGGGTGGCCGGCGAAAATCCGTAGCGGGCCATGCTTTCGCGGCTAATATTTAAAACTGCTTTAGGGGTGCAATTAAAAGCGTTATGATCCTGGGTAAAAACGTGGCCAATGTATTTCACGTTGGCGCTCATGGGTTTGTCGCCCCAGCCACTGCCGCCAATCATAAAGCTTTGTTCCGGGCACTTAGCCGCCACCTCTAAAAAGAATTGTTCTACGCGGGCTTCGCGATCGGGCAAGCGGTTACCCAGAAAGGCTAAATCGCCGGCAAATTTAAGGTTTGGTTCCACCGGGTAATGCGTAGCCGTGTCTAAAGCATTGTAAATGGGCACGCATTGTTTGGCACCCAGCGCTTCGTACGCTTGAATTACCGGTTCTCCGCCGCCGTAAGTAAGTATTAAATCGTACTGCGGAATGTGGGCCCGGAAAGAGTCCTGTGAATTTTGTTGGACCCGGTCCAGGGTAGCCGGGGCATCTACGTCCCAGAAGATAACGGTGCGGTCGGGCGTTTGTAGTTTTAAAACTTCGGCTTCCAGCAATTCGTCGAAAACCCCGACGCCACTGGCTTTTACCACAATGTCCGCGTCGGTAGCATCGGCTAAAACTTTCATTACTGCTTCTTCGGTGGCGGGGTAAACTACTACTTTAGCCCAGTCCGGATCGGCCATGTCACGGTTTTCCTGGCGTTGGTAGGCATCCGGTTCGTAAAAAGTTACCTGGTGGCCGCGCTGGTGCAAAGCCCGCACAATGCCGCGGTAATAAGTGGCCGCTCCGTTCCAGTAAGCAGATACCAAACTGGAACCAAAAAAAGCAATTTTTAAATTTTTTTTATTCTGCATGTAAGTTTTGTTCTTTTTTGTTGCCCAATA
>Ga0068629_1000578_pt1 | contig 11070 bp, 12 predicted proteins | sample InSIn3gowninarea_FD_77432 | JGI IMG/M metagenome (GOLD analysis project Ga0068629, IMG submission 77432) | Clean room microbial communities from NASA Spacecraft Assembly Facility at Jet Propulsion Laboratory, Pasadena, California, USA -... ...
AGGCATTAAAGGAAAATCAAAAGGACATGATGATGAGGGAATCAGGAGGAGACTGGATAAGAGATAGATTATAGAAGACCTCAATAACTCTATCAATTGAAGATCAAATAGAGAATACAAGACTTGAATATCATTTGCAAAGCAAACCTTTACAGGAACTTCTCATCTATAATAGGTGAATTTCTTATCTAAGCATTATCATACTTTTATTACATTAGAATATCACTCATTCACTTGTAACTTTATCTTTCATCATACTCTTGGTTTTATTTTTAAAAACGATGTTGATGGTGTATTGTTACTAGGGCACTGATGCCATGCTCATCCATGTCATCTTGTTCATTATTGATGTATGCTTTCATTAGTCGATTAGATGTGCATGTTAACTGAATGAACTTATATAATTTAATCACCTATTATCATATCCCTAGGTTCGCATATGGGGAAACATCCCTCTATGACATCAAGAATCCATTCTCACTACGTTTTCTCTCTAAAGAAGAAGTACTTCAAATCATAGCCAAGGAAAATGATCAAACTAGGGTTTGTTTCACTTATATCCCAAAAATTAATCTCAACCAAGATAACCCTCTAATATCCATGTAGATACTCAAATCTAATGCCATGCATCACATTTGATGCAACCCCATTTTAGCATGAGAATACTTATCTTATCTAACATCTAGCATATTTATTTTGTTTGATTTAATCATATTTCACCAATAATCATCTATTTGCTTATCGTAGTCATTTATTTTGGAAACTACAATTAATATTCACTATATTTATTACATTTTTAATCCTAGTCATTTATTTAGAAAATACAATTATACTTTGTCATGTTTATTGTATTTTCAATCATAATTACTTATCTGGAAATTGCAATTTAACTTAGTCATGTTTATTGCATTTCAATCTTAGTCATTTGGGAAAGATAATTAATATTCATCATAGTAATTATGTTTTTTATCATAGTCTTTTATTGAATTTTGAACTATAGTCATTATTTGAAATTATGAATAATATTAGTCATGTTATTTATAATTTTAATCCTAATCATTTATATACTTAAAATATGATTAGCATTAGTCATGTTAATTATATTTAATCATTTATCTTACTTGGTCAAATGTGGATTAATTAAAATAGATTAAATGATGTTTATCTTATTTATGATTATTAATATATTTCATAATAATATGATTAATATATTTATTTGCAAATCGTAAGAAAATAGTTGGACAGGAATTACACACCATCTTGCCATCTCATTAATGACTCATCTAACAAGGAAGCAACCAAATCTAGAACTCCAGTTAAGGATTGATGAGTCATTGCCAATGTTTTAGATATAAGAGATAAGAATTTTCAAAATCTGTATCTCCAATTTATCTCCAATCAAATAAGATCAAATCTTATGCAATCAAAATCTAATCAAGAATTAATCAATCATTAGCCATTTTGATTGAAAATTCATATGGATTTGGAATTTAAATATTCATGACTCATGAAAATCTATTTAAGCATGCTCACACCTCTCTCTTTTTGGTTTTGGTCAGTTGTGCAAACTTGAGCTTTGGATTTCTCATTTCCTAAGTCTTGGAGTATGAATTCAAGAGCTTATCTCATCGAACAATTGGTAATCAACATCAAGGAATTAGGCTTTATGAGTTTTAAGGTTCATCAAAAAGTAAGGTTCATATTTTCTATGTGCATTAAGATAGATTTATTTTGGTGCATGCTAAAAGGAATTATGCTTTATGAGTTTTATATTTTCTATGTGTGCTTGCTTGTCACATTTAAGTCACTCCTTACAAAACTAATGTATGCTCTCCCCTTGTACTAAAAAGTGATCTTGGGTGATCAAAGAAAGGTTGTAAGGAGTAAGTTAAAGAACCCACACATAAGACCTCATAGTTTGGAGTATGCTCTCCCCTTGCACTGTAAAGTGATCTTGGGTGATTAGAAGATATCATGAGGAGGTTAATTAACTTGCATCATTTAACTCACTTTTTCTTATCACTTATGCACACATAAAAGGGAATCCTTGGATTTAATCACCAAGGCTCATTCTCTTCATAGATATTAGATAGTTTACTTGGATTTCATCACTAAAGACCTGGTCTATGCTTATCCCACTCACCAAGATAGTCCCCCTTAGGTTTGCAATGGACCTCACCTATAAACTCGATTAAATTAGGGGCCATGCCTTAGAAATTTATATATCTTTAGAGCCCAACCTTTGATCATTTTTAACATACTTGTCTAGCATCATTTTAGGAAAACATATATTTTAACTTTGCAAAAAAGTATTTAGGTTTGTTAATGAACTATGCATTGAATCATATATGAGTGCTTGCATTGGTGATTATTTTTTTTATTTTCTATTTGTTTACTATGTGAATCTTGGATCATAATTAGATCAAAATCAAACATTATCAAGATCATTTAGCCCTTTTTGATTTTTAAAAATACATTGTTAAATCATGCTCGTGTTTATGAAAATGAAGTCATATTTTTGGTAGAACTGAAAATACCAGTGTATTTAGTTAAAGTACCAAACATGACCATGTTTCAAAAATAATGAGTTTAAAAATATATATTTATCACAGTCCCACCATGGTCAGGACCAAAAACTAATCATTGCAAGATCTTGAAGAACCTAAAAAATCTATTCCTCAAATTGAAACTAAACTTGAAATTGATCCTACATAGGATGATTCCATAGAAGAATTTGAGCAATATGTATTGGCTAATGATGAAGCCATTCTTAAGGTGCTGAAAGCTAAAGCCATCACCAAATAAGATGGATCTTCAAACACTACCCAATCTTCAACAAGCAATTCTCTCCAACCCACTCCATTTTCCATTCCCCTCAATTTAGAATCTATTCCCACCACATCTTTGTAAAATATAGTCCAAATATATCCCAATTTTGACCCTAACAATAGGAGAATCACCACTTTCACAACTCTTATTATATCCCAACACATTACATTATCTTCTATCCCATTCACAATTATCACAACCCAAGTCCAAAATTCTTCTAATAATGTTATTCCTAGAAGGAATACCATTCCTCTTCATTCCACTCATACCACACAATTCCATACCAATACATTTCAACCCCCACCATTCAATTCTTAAGCATCTACTTAACATAACACCCATCAAATTTTCTCCAATTTTTAAAATACCAATCAATTGAATCCCTTGTTAGCTTCCACTCAAGCCATCTGTGATAGATTGTAAAAGTTGGAGGTTGGTATTTAAGATCTAAACCATGCTCAAACATATAATTAATTGTGTAATGAACCTATTCACCCTTCAGTACCATATTATGTGTGGCCTAATAACTTTTAGCTTCCAAAGTTTGATAAATTTAAAGGAAAAGAAGACCTAAAGGATCATTAAAGGACTTTTAAACATGAATGTTATTTAATTAATCATCTTTATCCTTTGATGTTAAGAGTTTTTCCCATGGCCTTTGGTGGACAAGCACTTGATTGGTACAATAGTTTGGATCAATATTTTCTTCATACATTTTAGCAATTGGTGAATCTATTCCTTAATCACTTTTCAATTAATATTAAGAGCAAAGCTTCATTAAGTGATTTGTATAATCTCAAATAATTTCTAGATGAGCCAATTGATGATTATGTGACTAGATGGAGATCCATTGTACATGAACTTACATTTCCAATTCCCCAAGTTGAATTGACTCACCTCTTTTCTAAAATTTATGCCAAACATATTTGAAATACACTTAAAATTCAAACTTTACCTTCCTTTGAGGAAGCTATTAAAATGGCTAAAAGAATTAAAGATCTGAATGTACAAAATGGTGATGTTAAACTTTGAAATAAGCAAGACCATACAAAGAAGAAGGGGCCTTTTACAACCCCTTCTCAACCTCAAATCAACCAAGTGACACTCAGTCAACCTTACATTTCACAAACTAATCCAAGACCTTCATAAAACAATCAAATCCTATTCAAACTAAGGCACAAGTGTAAGGTAATCAAGTAAGACCAAGGCCACTAAGACTTAAGAGAGATTGTACTCCTCTCCTTGACACACTTTCTAATATTTTGTAGAAATATTTAAATGTATAAATTATTACCCTTCCAGACATTAGACAAGAAGATCCAAACATTCTGAAACCTATTTGGTACAAGGAGAATGACTATTATGCTTTTCATAGAGCCAAAGGTCATCAAACCGATAAGTGCAATCATCTTAAAAATGTGATTCAAGATCTAACTGAAAGAGGAGACCTTGTAATAGAAAATCCACTTGCACCTTCAAACCAAAATTTAAATATTTACAAGGATCCTCTTTCAATGAAAAACCAAGTTGATACAAACCAAGTGGATTATATTAATCATTCTTTGATGAATAACTTTGTGGGTATGATTCATGTAGTTACAAGGAATAAAAAATTCCCCCCTCTAAATCAAGATGCCTCTACTTCACATCAAATTCAAAGGCAAAATGATTCTAGAGGGTCATTTCAAGGTCCAAAATATCCTACTCAACATCAAAATCAAAGGCATCCTATTGTCACACTTAAATCTATAATCACACATCAACTTAAATCTTCACCCATAAAGATGACTATTTATGACCTTCAAACATCAAAGGCCCATTGAGATGCCCTTATGGAAATTTTAAAATCCATTGAGATACAAGCCCAAGATGTTGAATCTTTATTTGATTTTGTGGACCATATTCAATCATGTGATTCAGGAGCCATAATATTTTATTAATATGAAATCCTAGAATCAGGACTTCTTGGACATCATCCTCCACTCTTTATCATTGCCTTTATGGAGGAACAAAATTTTAAGAGAGTTTTGATTGATAATGGTTAAAGTCATGATGTTATATCATCTTCATCTTTGAATCCTCTTAACATATCTCAAAGTAGTCTATCCTCTTCCACCTTACAACTTAGAGCTTTCAATGATACTTTTTCTACTACTATGGGCACTATTATTTTACCTCTTAAGGTGGGCCTTAGAACTTTACATATTTTATTTCATATTATTGAAGGAGCTTTGCAATATAATCTCCTACTTGGAATACCATGGATATATGAAATGAGATGCATCCCTTAAACTTCACTTCAATGCATAAAGTTCACCCATGAAGGGAAGTTAACATGTGTCAAAGCTGATTTGGAACCATTTTAACATTGCAATTTCATCCCTTCATATGAGGATCTCCTTTCTTCTATACATTTTGTTCCTCTTGCTCCATATTTTTCTTATCTCTTAATGTTATTGTGCCTCTTAATGTTGTGTCTCCTAATATTATTGTTCCTTCTAATGTGGTATCCCCCAATGTTGTTGTGCCTTCTAATGTTGTGTCTTCCAATGTTGATGTGAATCCTAGTAATGTTGATCCTTCTAATGTTACTTCTTCTAGTTAGGTTCCTCATATTAATGAATCAAGTGAAAAGGCTATTATTTTATATACTTCCCCACATATTGGTGAATATAAATTAGAAACTTAAATTCTCAAGTTTCCTAATATCCCTTCCCTTAGAGACATGGGACATCCTACTAAATCTATTAAATCAAAGGAACCATATACAAAACCTATATTTTTTATCAAAGAAGGGAATATTATGTCAACCATTATTCAATCAAATGAGGAACCTCACCCTTCATTATCTTTGTATGTTCCTTATAAAATTTTATCTAATTTTACTTTTGCTTCCCAATATTTTGATGAGCAATATGGTTGGAAAGGTCAAGGTCTAGGTAAATATGAGCATGGTCTTGTTGAACTTATTATTGTTGAACCACATTTATTCCTTGATAAACCTGGTTCAAGTTATCAAAAGTAATCCTTAGTCATTAGTGCACCTCATGTCATTTCATGTGAAAAGGAAAAACCTAAATAAGCGACTCTTGCTATCACCCAACTTCCTTGCGATGAAGTGGATGGAGATCTCTTTTTGAAAAGCTTATTTGTCAACACCCTTTCACATGAAATTTTTCCATGTATAAATCTTAGGCCATTATCACCCTCTTTTGTGGTTGATAACCCTTTATTTTATGATCATAGTCTTGATGCCTTTATTGTTTATTTCAATCCCTCTTTCAATTTGAGTATGCCTCTTGATTATGATATTGCTTCATCCCCTCTACCTTTCATGTTAAATTATGATTATAGGGAACTTAATCAAGAGTTTGAAAATATTAAAATAGAGGAGTTCTTTCACATCAATTTTGTCATGCATCATCCTGTCTAATGATAATGAATATTTAAATATTTTTACATAGACCTATGATGGTTTGGATTCCAATCTACTTGATGATATTCTTGCAAAATACATCAAGGTAGTCAAACAAAAGATCACAATTTTGTAACCTAAACTCATATTACATATCAAACAAAGATTCGAAACATTTCTTGATGATGATTGGGGGCTGGTGCAGATTCCCTTAGAAGATCCAATAAATCTCCAAAAACAAGTGATTTACACAACAAGCAAACCAATGGAAGAATAACCTTTTTTTTAACACACTCTTTATTTTATTCTTCTGAATCTGCACTCCCTTTTTCAGGTCCGTTACAATAGCTCATATAGCCAAGAGAAAACTTGCACTTCCAAAAAAATCACGAACCGTCCGAAAACTAGCACTTACTAAAAATAGAAACTTTCTAAAAATAGACAAATGGAAACTTTCTAAAAATAGAAAGGTCCTCAGATCATGGCCAAACTGGGCATGCAAGCTCAGTTAACAAGGACTAAAGGAACTCTCACTTATTATCTTAAACAGACTCTTACAACAAAAGATATTAAAGTCTACTTATTGAAAAATCCTGAAAACTGACACTAAAAGCTAATTTTGAGGCACTAAATGATGGATTTAGGTCAATCGGAAAACTTTCCGTTTGGACGCATGCCTCCCATAGGAGGTTGCAATCGCATGATAAAAACCCATATCTAGCTCTCCTCAAAATTTCAAGACGATCCGACGGTCGGATCAAAAGTTATGAACGTTTGACGGTGCATCAGGGGCCAAATAATTCCCTTATTCCAAATATTGGGGGACTTGTATTTGCACCAACTTAGACCATATCAGAAACCCTAGACTTCATAAGCAACCTTCTAAATATTCTAAAAATTCTCTACCAAAAATATTGAAAAATAGAAAGTACCAAAAAAAGTAAAGCATATCAAAAATGCAAAAGTAAATATAGAAAATCCAAAAATACAAAAATAATATCTTACATAATCATATCTCTTGTCATCAATCATAATTATCCTTTTATATTATCTTATCATTAAGGGAAGATTTTTAAGAGCTATAGTAAGTAGCTCAAGACTCCTTTTCATCCATCAATTATCTCTTATCATCACTTTAGATCTTGGTATTTGGAGTCGATACTTGTGATTTCCCACTTTTTATGTCATCCTACCTTTTTTGGGTGCATGGGGATTACTAGTTACTCATCTCCTATATGCACTTAGTCTAGTTATATATGCACTTATATTTGATTTATCATCTCTTATGTATATTTATCATCAATCATGATATCGACTATTGGACATTATCTTTTACCTAGTCTGATATGGAGAAAGTGCATGTCCTACACATTCAAATGAAACTTGGTCTCTTATCTCTTACTTTTGTATCATATCATTTATGTGTCCTCCTACATAAATATCTTTCATCATTTACCATTGCATTCCATCATGTCGGGATCGTTTAATGACACTACTTAGCAATAATCTGAAAGCTATTCGACAAAAGAGCTCATTCTACACATTAAAATAGAAGTTGGTCCCAAATCCATTTTCACTTTTCTTAAGCTCACATGTTGTTTTTCCACTTATTTGATTTTGGTTTACTTTGTTTAGACCAAATTTTCAACCACTTTGTAACATTTTGTCAAAATTTTGTATTATCTTCTTATCAATTATGATTTGTTCCCTTTTTCATCGTCCAAATTTTCATGCCTAATCACTTCTATTTATTATAATAATTGAGTATTATGCTTCATTTATCATCAGTATATATTATTTCTCTTTTCATTTTGATCATTTGGCTTGTTTCATCTATTTTTATACTTGCCCTAAGTGCCCACTTAGCCATGTGGGTCACTTATATAAGCATGTTATTTTTGCCAAAAGTTTTCATCCATTTTTCAAACTTAGTCTTTTATGGTCTTTTTATATCAAATCAAGTCACCTTGTCAAGTTTCATTGTATTTCATCATCATTTGTTTGCCTTTAAAATTTTAGGGATGTAGGTCCTAAAATTTAACCCTTGTGAAAATTGGCTATTTGATTTTTCATTTTGAGGTAACAAATTTTGTCAATTTTTTTATCCATATTTTTCTTATTGTTCACTGATGATAATGCATTTTTCATGTAAAATTTTAAGTATTTTCATCATCATCTCATGCCTTTTCAAATACAATTTTTGGAGCTACTTGGAATGACACCTTTTCAGTGTTCACTAAAAGGTGTCATACTTTGATAAGTTGCCTCCAGTTTGTGCTTTGTAAATAGGTCAAACAAGCTTCATTTTTCAAACCATTTGATCCTATGGTTAGATTGTAGAACTGTCTATCATATCATCCAATCATTGCATCATTTTGTCAACCCATTTGCAAGTTGTGAGTCACCAAAGTTCATAATTTTTCACTTTTTCAAAAGTATCATTTTTGCCAAAGTCTTATTTTTGTCCAATTTGATGATATTTTTGCAATTGTTTGGTATACTTGGATTTCATTTTTGCACTTCCATAATCAATTCACCTTTTTCATTTAGGAGTCTGGGGACTCTTTCATGAGTTTTGTAACTCATTTTATGTGTTATTTTAGTAAAAAATTTGACAGCATGTCACTTTGGTTAAATCATATTCTAATTTTTGTTATCCTCTTTTTAACATCTTAGTCATTTTCCTATCTTTATTTACTCTATTTTATCCTTTTTATGTTACTCTTTTATTATTATTATTATTATTTTACATTCTATTGTTATTATTGTTCATTTTTATCCTTTTTGGTCATTTCTTGTATTACTTTATCATGTATTGTTATCTTTTACTCTTTTTATTTTTGTATGGTTAATTCATACAAGTTCATTTTATACATGTACAATTTTGAGTTGAACATTCATGTTCATTTATCCAAATATAGCATAAGCAAAACCATTTTCATTTAATCAATTGCATTGCATCTATTTAAATCTAGTCTAAGCATCATAACATAGAAACTTAGAGCATACATCTAAAATATGTATTGCATCCATAAAACATAGTAAATCATCATATATATGCATCAAAACTATAGTACATCATATGCATAAGATTGCTCATATACATGCATAGCCTCAAAAATGATCTCTTGGCCATCAAAATAAATACATAGATACATATAGGACATCTTCATACATATCATACAAAAATCCATCATGTATCCTCAGCCATGCGATCTAGAATGAGAACTCAAAGGCCAAGAGGAATGATAGTGGTGATGCAATCGACTCGATTGGCCTAACTGATACTGTGATACCTATGAAGTAGTGGGATTCCTCTACGTACCATGTGTCATCTTGATATGCATCTATGAGGATGATGGAATCTCTAGTAGTGGATATCAAATCCTTCGAAACTCTATCTCATAGAGTCCAATCCTCTCATTTGATTATAGAAGTTGATGAGTAAAGGTATCAATCATCTGCTCCAAATGTGATATCATCTGCTATGCTGTAGCTAGTTCTACCTATAATCTCTCCATTGTTTGAGAGTCTATCTCCCCACCTCTACCATCCCCTCCTCTCCCACCATCATCACCTCCCCCAAGATCACCCACCATAGTAGTATCCTAGCTAGCTTTACTACTACCCCCTATCCATCTCCTCCATACCCTCCATCCCATCCTCCATCCCCACCATCCCCATCTCCATTACCTCCATCATCCCCATCACCACCTCAATCTCCTCCATCTCCTCCTCTATCACCACTATCTCCTCCATCTAAGGGAGCCACCATTGCTAGCCTACCTATCTAGTAATGGTGATACCCTCCCATTATGCTCGTATACCTAACCATCAAGCCTAATCTTAGGGGATCCAACTCTGGACCTATCTTAGCATAGACTACCATTGATAGCCCATTTAGTTTAAATCTATTGTATCTTTGGATGGCCCTTGGCATATCTTGCACCAATCCAAACTGGTGAACTATGTGATCAAATTAGATGTACTCTACCTCACCTCACCAAATCCTCAACCATGAACCCCTCAAAATCTACCCCATCTGCTACCCATCCTATGTCCATACTAGACCATCTAAGTAAGGCCTCTAGATAAAGTCTTATAATCTCATCCACCTGATAACCCCTCTATAATATGTCAAGTCCCCAGAGTGGGGATGCCATCATCGAGACTTATAGTACTTGGCTTATCTTAGGGTATAAGGTCCCTCTATCCCCAAATCTCTCCATCTTATGTCTATGTCTTGATGAATATCAAAGGAAAGACCTACTAGACTCCCTACCTAGATGTGCTCCTACCTCTATATCTAAAGGAGGAGGGAGCATGCCATCCCTCATCACCATCTAAGTCAAATATCTTCTAGCTCCTTGTAAATCAATACTAGTGGTGTTGGTCCCAATGCAAAAATTATACTAGCGATGTTGGTCCCCATACAATGGAGCATGTCTGCTAGCTTCCAAGGGAAGAGTACCCTGAAAGAGTTTGGATAAACATGCATGATGATAATCACCATTGTAAAAATTAACCTAGGCTCATAAATATCATCTTTGTAAGCTACCTCATAGTCAAAACCTCTCATGCCCCATCAGAGCCACTAGTAGGAGTCTCTTAGTAATCCTGCAGTGACCACCTATTGGCCATGATCTATTCCTAGCTCAATGATGGCCCCCCCATTGATATAAACTCATAAAATCCTATAGACATCCTTGAGTGTGATCCCCATAGCTTGAAACATGGTATCCCCTTATATTTCCTTTTAAGAAATGTGGGGACCCATCGTATTTTTGGTTCTCACCCAGATTTGGATCCTTGATTGATCTATTTTC
>Ga0068629_1000581_pt1 | contig 11038 bp, 11 predicted proteins | sample InSIn3gowninarea_FD_77432 | JGI IMG/M metagenome (GOLD analysis project Ga0068629, IMG submission 77432) | Clean room microbial communities from NASA Spacecraft Assembly Facility at Jet Propulsion Laboratory, Pasadena, California, USA -... ...
AATACCATCTATCTAATACCATGGCCCATTTGCAACTAACTATGGTCCCGTCATTAAATGCGGGTTAACCACTTACAACTATTAATAATGGCTTTATTGACTCTTTACTTAACTATAACTATGACTCGATCCTAGTACATAAATAAGGGGGTTAGGGTGGGACCCTAACACAAATTGGCAAGGGTATTAGTCCCTTGTTGATTTAGAAAATGGATTATGGAGGAAAACTTAGATGAGAGCCAACCAATTCCTTTATGACATCCATCCCAATATGGATGCTCTGACCATTACCCACCAATGAATGAAGGTTGATATAAAACTACATGATTGAGTTTCTGAGACTTCGCCATATGAGAGATGAGCAGGGATTAGATGATGCGCCTGCAACAATCCACTCCTCCATACCATGGTGATGGATACATTTGGTGTATATGATATTATGCTAGATTCCTTTTTTGAATACCCTTCACAAATTGGTATCTAAGAGAGCTAGATAAAACCACCTAGTATGAAGCATGCCCCATCCACCTAATGTAATAGGCCTATAGATCACATTTAAATAAATGAGATGAATCTTACTATTAGGACTGATGCTTGACCATAGAAATTTGGAGATGAGGGTGTCAATATTGTGAATAATTGCCCGCGGGATATGGAAAAGGTGCATCCAAAAAACCAGTATTCCTTGCAATACAACCTTAATCATGATGATCCTTCCACCAAGCGAAAGCCACTTATGACCCCAACAGGTCATTTTTTTTTTCAAATTTTCTTAACAACCATGTCTAGTGTTGATTTTATAGTTTCTTGGTTTTAGATTGTACCCCAAATATTTTAAACCAATGAACATGGGACAAATTTTTACCCCAAATAATAAAAGGATCTCACGAATCAACTTCGATTCAACATCATACAAGATTATTTTGGTCTTGATTTTGTTTATGAGAAGACTAGAATCTTTGCTAAAATTTTCTAATACCTTGTGGAAAGACACCCATTCATCATATTCTACCTCCCCAATGCATAGACCATCGTCAATAAATAATATGTGGGACAATGTACAATTTCTAGCAACCTTACACCCAATTATTAATCCCACATCCATCTTTGTCTTTACCCTCTACTGAATGCATCCATAACCATAATAAAGAGTAGGGGAGACAATGCACAACCTTGGCGAAGCCCCGACGATCTTAAAGAAATAAGCGGGTTCACTATTGATAAGTACTACCATAGAGGTTGTGGAGAAGTAGACCTTTATCCACTAGACATGTTTGTGAGGTGTTGAAAATGCAACAAGAAATTCCTGATTTAATTTTCCCTTTAATAAAATTAGGAGAAAAATTGCAATTCCACATCACAAGATAACTTATACGAGTTAACTAAGTTAATTTGATTTAGTTGGTTCAGTTAATTCGAGTTGAGGGTCTAACTTGAGTCATGTATAGTGTCTCCTACTTTATAGGAGCCCTGGTTGAGTTTATTTGAGTTGTAATTAATTAATTCAGTCTAACTGAGTTAAAGTCAATTAAACTAGTTCCAATTGTTGGAGGAAATAGTAGGAGGTCTAACAATGGGCTGCTGCTTCATGTGTTCAACCAGTTAACTAATAAATCAACCATAAATAACTCATGCATGTGTGATCTGAGGCTTACCCAGTTGAGATTGGAGTTCAAGGGCAGCGTATTATCAGTTGTATAATCATCCAAATTGTACAAGTGGTGCATGCAATTAGAGGAAGGCCTATGATGGATTGCGCAATTGCAATTGAACAATTTCCCTAATTAATAGGGGCTTATTCCCAAGGAAACAACACCAGGAAATAGGGACTTGGGAAAGTATAAAATTGGTTAAGTATTGGCCAAGGCTTGTTTAGGAAGATGTGAGAGAGATAGAGATATTGCAAAGGTTGCTCGGGCTTAAGAAAAACATTGTAATATTCTCATATTTTCTGACTAATGCAATATATAGATAACTAGAGTTTTAAGTTATGGCTTTCCCCAAGAAATCATTGTGTAATGTGTTGATTGAATTATTTCTCTTGTATGCTTTGTGATTTCGCGATCATTAATTGTTTCCGTAGTTGGTAGAGTAGATTCAAGTCTATTGTTTTAGTAAGTTATAATTAATAGTTTGAAACTACAAGGAATTTATACATGGTATTAGAGCTGAAATCACACTAGAAGAGAAGAATACGAGTATGTCTTTGTAGATGAAATTGAATTTGCAGGATCATTTTTTAGATCTAGTAGGATGTCGTTCTATGGATTGAGACTCAAGTATTCGCTTGATAGTAGCTTGAATTATATTTCTTGGAAGGATATGATGGAAGCAGTGTTGGAAGTCAATGGGCTGAAGGAATTCATAGAAAATGATATTCCTGAGCCTCCAACAGCTAATGCTCAAGCTCTGGCAAAGTGGAAGAAATGTGTGGCAAAGGCGAGGATGATCATAATAGAAGGAGTTCAAAATCACATTGTTTCAAATATCCACGGGAAGGATACACCATATGTAATTTGGCAAGCCTTGATAGACTTGTTTTAGAACAATAATTACCACAAGAAGTTGGCATTTGAAGGACAAGCTTCAAAAGATTCAAATGGAGAAAGGCGACACAATACCACAATACTTGAGCAGGTTCACCCAGTGTTGGGATGAGCTTGGGAGCGTTGGTATTATAATTGTTGAGATGATTTGGTCAACTTAGCACTTCTAGGCCTTCCCAAGAGCTAACACAACTACTAGGATTTGGAAAATGGGAGGGAACATCTACCAAAGTGGGAGTGTTTGTGGTCCTACTTGACGAAAGAAGAGATAAGGTAGAACACCATAGATGGAACATCATCCAAGCATGATGATGAGGAGAATTTTGCCTTGGTTGGAAAGGCAAAGAAATGGAAAGGGAAGAAATCCCAATCCAAAGGGGATTCCAGTCAGGGTGACAAGAAGAATGACTTGTCAAAGATTAAATGTTTTCACTGTCATGAGTTGGGACATTATGCCACGAAGTGTCCGCATAAGAAGGCTGACAAGAAGCCCTTAGGAGGAGTGACAGGTGAAGCTATAGCTTCACAATTTGAGTTGGATTTCACACTCATTACATGCATGGTGACATCGGTGATGGGCAGCGTGTGGTATTATGATAGTGGAGCCTCATTCCATATGGCGGGGAACAAATAATTTTCCAGTGACTTAGAGGAGAAGGACCTCCAAATGCACATCAATATGGGAGATGATGGAAGGTATAGTGCAACAAACATTGGTGCTATTACTTTTTAGAGAGAGTTTGGTTCTCCTCTCACATTAAAATATGTCATGTGTGTTCTGGGTCTAAAGAAGAATTTAGTTTCATATACTATGTCAGAAGACCATGGCTACAATGTGATATTTAGCAAAGGAAAGGATTTCCTTTGTCATAGAGCCATAGGAAAAGTGAAGTAGATCAAGGTTTGAGTGAAGAACCTCTAAACATTAGATGTAGAATATTGTGCTTCTTCGAGCAAAAAAGCAGAGAAGGTTCAGAGCAAAGACATCGATGAATTATGGCATAGGTAACTTGGCCATTTGCACCATGGAGCCTTGAAGATCATGCAACATATTTTTACAGGACTTGCTAACGGTGCACTAGAGCAACAAGATACATGCAAAGGGTGTACAATGGGGAAGTACACCAAAGCCACCTTTAATGATAAGGACAGTCAAGTGCAAGCGATCCTTGAAGGAGTTCACTCAAAAGTGTGTGGACCGTTCTTGATAGCCTACACAACAAAGCACAGGTATTATGTGATATTTATAGATGATTTATCACGTAAGTGATGAATCTTCTTCATGCAGAAGAAAGACTAGACATTCTCAATTTTTTGTGAATTTAAAGAACTCGTTGAGAAAGACATTGGCAGGAAAGTGAAGGCTCTCAGGAGTGATAATGATGGAGAATATGCGTTGAATGAGTTCAAGAAATTCTATGCATCAGAAGGCATTCGATGAGAGTTAATAACACCCCATAACCCATAGAAGAATGGGGTGGTTGAGAGGAAGAACAAAACTATTGCTGCAATTGTATGGGTGACGTTACATGATAAGGGCCTACCATTGCACTTGTGGGTTGAAGCATGAAACATAATTGTATATGTGAAGAATAGGAGTCCTTATTGGATTCTTGAGATGAGTACACTAGAATAAATTTTTTTAGGTAAGAAACTAGATGTGGCACACTACAGGATCTTTTATTCATCAATTTACCATCATGTTACCAAGTATGCAAGGAAAAAGGTAGAGCTGACAGATGAGTTGGGCATATTTTTGGGGTACACTGATACACCTCACAACTATCGGGTTTACCTATCATCTTACAGGATGACAGTTGTTCGTAGAGATGTGAAGTTTGATGAAGAGAAGGCCATGAGATGTTCTCTTGAGGGGGATCTTCAGTTGCATTCAAATGAAGAGTTTTTAGCTCTAAAGGAAGAACCTCAGGATGATGTGGAGTAGCCACATGCAGAGGAGTAGAAAGTGGAAGCACCCACTCATGTAGAGAGATCCAGAGATGGAAGGAAGCACACCAGAGAAGTTGACATATTGATGCATGATGCTAGAGAGAATGAGGGAGCACCCACATCGCAACGAAGGTAGAGGAGGTCATCAGATCAATACACAGGCTACATTACTCTGATGAGTGAGAGTGTAAAGACTGAGCCATCCTCATTTGAGGAAGTAGTGCAACAACCATGATGGGTTGATGCCATGGTATAAGAGTATGACTCCATTATTAGGAACAATGCTTGGGAAGTTGTCCCAAGGCTAGAGGACAAGTCAGTGGTAGGTTCCAGGTGGATCTATAATGTGAAGCAATGTTACACAACATTTTATCACTATCCCTGAACTCCCCGTTTCTTGATCCTATAGGAAATCTACAGTGAACCCCACATGCTTTGCCTTCATGAAGAAGCTCCCATTGTGTCCCTCTTCATGAGCAGATCAATTCCCTTTTGCACCATTTTCCCTAAAACTTCTGTTTTTCCTAGTTTACAAGACTAGTGCTAATGACCTTTGTCTCCCCCGTGCCTATGTGCAGAGATTAGCACTAATCCTCGCGCTGATTGGAGTGACTGAGGTGTGTTCCAGTCGCACCGATCTTGTTTTGGAAAGTTTTTTAAATTTGGAGCTGAAGCTTCTAGCTCTAGAAGCTTCGTAACATAATTCTAGTAAATGGTTTAGTAGGATGGGGTCGAGGATGTCAGTTTGCACTCCTTTCCCCTATAATGATGGAACTACCTTAAGGGATAATCCCTTCTCCCATGAGAAGAGGATCCATCTCCCATCCATTCATCCCATATAAACCTCCCTTCTTCCCAAGGACAAGTTAGTGTTGATGTTGGTGTGCTACAAATTGGTGACTCCACTAGGGAACCCAATCCTTTTGTTTGTCTTGGATTTCATGAGAACTTTTCTCGTTCAACTTTTTCCCTTTGGTTCTGTTTCTTTTCTCCTGCTTACTAGCCTGAGTCTAAAATTCATAGTAGAAGATCTGGTCCTTGTTTCAATTTTTATTTTTATTTTTTTTCCTTAGCTACCTCGATCAACGCGCTTAATTCATTGATAGTCATGCCGAGAAACGCAAATTGTTGAGAAATAATCACGCCGACCATTCTCTGGTGCTTGTTGTCAGTTAGGCAGTTACACTGATGCTTGTAAGTGAATATTAGGGTTCACCCCCAATCTTGGCCAGTGTGTTTTTCTCTCATGATTTCTACCATGTAAGCCATCTAGATAGTCTTCTCCTTGACTAGAGAGCTTCATTTAGCTTGGTTTGTGTGCTTTATTGGTTTAGCCCACCCTCTGATGTGTTAAGTCTGGCCCTGCATGAAGTTATTTTTTCTTTGAATCCCTCGATCAACGCTATTTTTGACCAAATAGTCACACTGATTAGGCCTATCAGTACTAGTTTTAGCCTGAAAGTCGTGCCGGTCATGTCGGTTAGTGCTACTTTTGGCCCAAAAGTCACTCCAGTCTCTGAGTTAAGAAAAAATAAGAATTTATCCCATTCTAGTGTCAGTGTGTCTTGACCCTTAGACTTTCTTATTCCTCCCAGAAGTGCCTAGGATGCTTTGTTTGCTTCAATTTCAATTGAATGAGTGAAAGAGTCTTGCTTGTTCTCTTATTTCAAGTGTCTCTTTTCTCGTTCCAAGAATAGGTTACATTGCTTGGTTTATCAATTGAAACATTTGGGTGTTTGGTTTGTATGATTAAGGGAAGAAGTTGCTTTTAGTTTCATTCATCATGCTTTGGATTTGAATGATGTTTGTTTGTTCGAAATTGTGAAAATTTTCATTCTAAGTGTTTTATGTGAAAGATTCATTTTGCATTTTATGAAAAGAAGATCATCATTCTAGTTTACTTAAGCGAAAATATTGCATTAGTAGCATCATTGAGAAGCTAAAATTACATCATTGTAAGCATTGGAAATGAAATGAAACTTATTTTGTTGTTATAGGAATATTAGGTGCATTTAGGATATGTATTAGTGAAAGTTTTCATTCTTTGATTGTTGCATTGATTGTGTGTTCTCTATCTCTCAATTTGTATTAACTTTCATCGAAGACAAAGATCTCTTTTCTCATATCACTGCATGTGGGATTTTTTTGTCAGATGACAGCGGTAGGGCCTTGTAATTGAAACCTAATTGTAGATCAACCATAAAAATTTATTGAATTAACGTAAGGAAGCATTGAAACTTAATGCTCACATTTAGTGGTCTAGGCTAGAGACGTGTTTTGACGTCTTTAAACCTAGCAATTGTCGTTCACTTCAGCAGTAGACAACGCTAGTATGGACTTGTTCTCCTCGTACCATTGTGTATATAAAGGGAGACCCCACTGGGTTTGCGATCCTTTATCTGTTGGAAGCCGAGTTTGCCGCTTTGTAAACATGATACACCGAACACAACATTCATGGAGATTGCCTGCCCATACTTCTTGGTTCGCTGGGAGTTATTTTGCAGTTCACGGTTACTTGGTAATCCTTTTTACCTAGATCATCCTGAGTAGTCATTTTTGATCTTTACTGACTCTTTAAATTTGAAAAGATCATCGAGCACTTGTCCTTTCGAGCTTGTTAATTCTGAAAGCGACTAGAGTCACCTTTCATCCTCTTCTCGACTCTTAAAATATGAAAAGGCAAAGTTTTGTTTTAGTGTTCTAAAATTAACTTCCCTCAAAACATTCCTAGTTAAAGTTATATTCTTTAGTAATTCTTTAGGGTCAATTCCAATGGAAACTTTCCCAGAGTCTACTAGTCAAGGGTTCCCCTCGAATGGGAATCCTTGTATTTTTCCTTCTTTTGGAAATGTTGGTGCTCCTTATATAGTGACGTTGTCCCTTCCTGGGTTAACCATTGGTTTACTTGTTTGGTTGTTTTCGACCTCGGTGGTCCCGAGCATCCTGACTCCTCTCCAAATTTTTCCTTCATTTGAATCATATCACGATGATTCTAAGGTTGACCTCTCACCTTCTTCCCCTGTTTCTTCATCTTCCCCTTCTACTTTGCCTGGTGAAAGTTTGAAATCCAGTAACCAAGAGGCTAAGAAGAAGAAGAAGACGATGAGAAGAAGAAGATAGATAAGCAAGATGCCAACTGTGCGGTTGTTACTCCAAATGCACTTCCTGTAGACAAACCTTCTGATCCTTCGCGGAAGGTAAAATTCCCTTGTAGGCTGTGTAAGGGTGACCATCTCCTTCGAGACTATCTTAGCATTCCCAGAGTCTTAAAGATATGGTCTCAAAACTTGAATCGACCATCCTCGTCAACCACTGGAGATGATGTCAAATGTTATGACTTTTGCTAATGATGGTAAAAAGAAGGGAAATATTAGATTACTCTATAGGTTATGTGAAGGAGAGCATATTCTTCACCTTTGTCCTCTTATGGATAAAGCTTCCAAAGTTTTGGAAAACCTTGCAGCTACTCAACCCCAACTTCCTTTTGGTTATTAGAGGCTTTCTTCTAACCCTCACCCGATTGGTAAAGAGATTGACTTGGATTCATCTCTTGCCCATGCTGCTCTTCCTGAGCGAGACTCTCTTGTGTCTGCTCCCTACCAACCATTAGTAAAAAGGAGTGTTGATTTGGTTCCGTCGCCAGTTGCTCACTCTTTTCCGGAACAGAGTGGTGATCATACTACTCATGTTCTTCTCGTCTCCTCAGATTCTCATGAACCAAAGTGTGACCCTCCCGTCCCAGTTGTTTAGGAGAGTCCTTCTCCTATTCCTATACAATGCGGGGGCAATCATATGATACTCCCACCAAGTAGTTCTCCCATCTCTTTCAAGTGGGGTCCATTGACTACTTTTCGCCTTCCATCTTATGTGCCTTTCTAGATCACAGTATAAGCCTATAATATGGTAGTACCTGGCACTATATTAGATGAAGGTGCCTCTGTTATCATCATGTTTTCTACTACATGGCAAGCTTTGGATTCCCCACAGCTTGTGCCTATCACCCAGAATCTGTTGGCTTTCAACTGATGAACAAGTCAACTCTTAGGGATCCTTCTGAAGTTCCCTATTACTTTGGGAGGAAATACCGTCTATATAGATGTGATGGTAGTCCAAGGTCCCTTAGATTTTAGTCTTCTCCTTGGACGTGACTATGTTTATGTCATGGGACCTCTTGTTTCTTTTCTTTCCCGTGTGGTTTGTTTTTCGCATGAAGGGAGAATAGTGACCATTGATCAATTGTCATTCATTGGTCACCAGGTGCCTCCTTTGCCACCATAACCCACTATTAGCTCTTGTTTGCAAGCAGTACCTTCCTCACCATAGGTCAATTATGTGGCTACTCGTTCCATCTCCACGTCTTCTAATGATCACACAGATGGTATGGTACATTATGTACTGGGGGCATTGGAACTCGATCTGTTTATGGTACCAATTGACATATATTCCTCCCAGAGCGTGGTTCTTCTGTTTAGTGAAGACCTCTTGGGAGCCATGTTATCATATGGTTCATGAACAGATGTGGCAAGGACTATTTTTTCCTGTGTCAACCTCATTAAAAATGAAACAAGGAGTCATGAGGATAGTTCCTGGTCTTGTGTCAACCTCGTTAAAAAATGAAACAAAGGGTATGAGCATAGTTCCTAATCTTGTGTCAAGCTTGTTAAAAAATGAAACAAGGGTCTCGAGGATAATTCTTTTACTGTGTCAACCTCATTAAAAAATGAAGCAAGTCCCTTTTCCAAATCGAGTCTTTGATTAAGATCTTGTAAAATCCTAGTCGAGTCTTTCCAAGATCTCGAAAGTGAACCTTCATTCCATCCACCTAGTTGACTAAAATGAAGCTTGGGGGCATGTACCTCGATTGAGTCATTACGCTGGGGGCATGAAAACTTATATCAAACATAGTTTTTCATTTCAAGCTTATGTAAACATGAAACTGAATCCAAGCAAAGTTCTCTATGGTTCAAGCTTGTGTAAAAATGAACCATGCCCAATTTACGTCTCGTGATTGCTCTTTTTATCAGCTGATGTTTGCTAGATGAGCCTTGGTTGTTTCATTCCATTGCCACCATCTATTTGGCCGATCATATGATTTCACTTTGTTGTTTTTCCTTTCATGAGGGACTGCAACGATGAGTGGTTTTATTAGCCAACCTCTTGACCATTACATGTTTTCAGCAGTTCCATCATTGTCGGAACTAGTTGCTACTCTTTATACCACTCGTTCCTCAAGGATTGAGTCACATTTCAACTCTTTTCTCGGTTCGTAAAACTCATATGAAAATATTGCCGAGTATTTTTCCCTTTTGACTTGTAAAGGAAAATAAAATGGAGGGTTCGCTTTCATCTCTTTTCCGACCCTTTAAAAGAGAAATGATGTTCGAGCCCTTGGCATTTCAAACTCGTTAACCGATGTGAAATGTCATGTGCCCAGTATAAGTTTACCCCTTTTTCAATTTGGGAGACACTATTTACGAAAAAGGTACTCCTTTACTAAAATGATCAAGCAATTCTCTCGAGTATCGTTTTCTACCTTTTCGGGCTCGATAGACACAAATGTACGAAAAGGGACCATGTGGAGTTTTCTTTTACGTGTCATTTTCAAACTCTCCAAACATGAAATAGATATCGAGATACATCTTTGTCAGACTCATTAAATTATTAAACAACATCGGATTTGTCACCATGACAAACATGAGCTTCTCCTTCCTAAGGCTCGTTAAACTTACTAGGTCGAATTCATTCGAAGGATGAAATTACAAGTGCAAGCATATGCTATCCCCTTCAAGCTTGCAATTAAAAAATAATTGGGGTACCTGCTAGAAGTGTTGGGGGAAAATTTGGAAATCTATCAGTTGTGTAGGAAGCTCACTCTTGAACATGACACTTTTTGCTTCGTGTTGGGTTGGGATATCCTTATTTGTATCGTTGACCTTCCTGGATTTGGGCCGTTCATTTTTCCTTCCATTTGATCTTTGCCATGTCATCATGACCACCAATCCTATGGATGCAAAAGCTGCAAAACTTCCAGTTGTGTTGCTGATATGTTCAAGAGTTTTCCTTCTATAGTTACACTTACCTTGGATTCTCTGTATCATCCAAAATCATTTTTCATCCTCTTGTCTCATGTCGATGATGTGGGATTCATTATGGCCCTCCTTCCACACAGTTGTTTCCCATCGACTTCAACTTATTATCCGGGAAGTTGACCAAGAGACTCCCTTCCAGTACCTTAGAGCTTGCATGCCCTAATGGCAAGTTCTTCGCACTCGACGACAAGTTCACATAATTGGCTTTTGATCGAGTGATTTCACGGGTGTTCGACTTTAGTTCCTCTATTCACATTCCGTGGATTATGATGATAGTACCTTGAGGACCATTGTCATTATTGGTGGTTTCTCTTGCTCTTGTTAACAATTTACATCATTGACTAGTAATCAAGCGACTTTCTAACATGTTTGACGTCAACACATCTATTCACATGTTAGAATTTGCACTTTGATCAGGTAGTGTTGGAGCACAAGACGCTGGACTCAGATCAC
>Ga0068629_1000582_pt1 | contig 11032 bp, 11 predicted proteins | sample InSIn3gowninarea_FD_77432 | JGI IMG/M metagenome (GOLD analysis project Ga0068629, IMG submission 77432) | Clean room microbial communities from NASA Spacecraft Assembly Facility at Jet Propulsion Laboratory, Pasadena, California, USA -... ...
ATTATTATATGATATCTATCACATGCAAATAGACGAAGGAGATGTTATAAGTTCGATCCGGGATCATCATCAATACTTTGGTCATTACCACACTGGCGGAGTTCCGGGACGACATGAAATCGACGATTCGCAAGAGTTGAACTATTCGGCTATAATGAAAGCCATAAAAGAAACAGGATTTAAAGATTATGTAGCGCAGGAGTTTATTCCAGAAAAAAAAGACAAAATAGCATCCTTAAGAGAAGCTATAAAAATTTGTGACGTATAAAACTAATAAATTACATTTATAACCTCATTTTAAACTGTATTAAAATTTTTTAACAATTAAATAAAATTTAATAGACGATTGCCATGGCAAATAATACTTATGATGCTATTGTAGTGGGCTCGGGTATAAGCGGCGGTTGGGCTGCAAAGGAGCTTACAGAAAAAGGGCTGAAGGTTTTGATGCTTGAACGTGGACATCACATTGAGCATGTTAAAGATTATGTAGAAAGCAATAAGCCTGCCTGGGAGTATCCCCACCGCGGTGGACGCACCCAAAAAATGATTGATGATTACCCGGTATTGAAAAGGGACTATCCTTTAAATGAACGTAATCTTTCTTTTTGGGCGGTAGACAAAGACAGTCCATATGTTGAAAAAAAACCATTTGGATGGTTTCGAGGCTATCATACAGGTGGTCGTTCTCTAATGTGGGGCAGACAGAGTTACCGTCTAAGTGATCTTGACTTTGAAGCCAACGCAAAAGAAGGTATCGCTATTGATTGGCCTATTCGCTACAAAGATGTTGCTCCCTGGTATGATTATGCAGAAACATTTGCCGGAATCAGCGGTTCTAAGGAAGGATTGCCGCAATTACCAGATGGTAATTTTTTACCTCCAATGGATATGAACATTGTCGAGCAAACGGTTGCTAAGCGAATAAAAGAACACTATAATAATAAAAGGACGATGATTATTGGCCGAACCGCCAATCTTACAAAAACAATCCCCGGACGACCTACTCCGTGTCAATTTAGAAATATTTGCTCAAATGGATGTCCATTTGGGGGCTATTTCAGCACACAGTCATCGACACTACCTGCCGCCAATGCAACCGGTAATTTAACACTCCGGACTTTTTCGATCGTCACCGATGTCATTTACGATAAGAATACAAAAAAGGCAAAAGGTGTAAGAGTAGTAGATGCCAGAACCAATGAAGCCTTAGAGTTTTACAGCAAAATCGTCTTCTTGTGCGCCTCTACATTCAACTCCACAGCGATATTAATGAGATCGGCTACCGATATATGGCCTGACGGAATGGGAAGCAGCAGTGGCGAGTTGGGTCATAATGTTATGGACCATCATTTAAAACTGGGTGCCAGCGGGTATATGGATGGCTTTGAAGATAAATACTATTCGGGATTTCGCCCAAACGGAATCTACGTTCCGCGCTTTCGCAATTTGCCGGGCGACGAAAAAAGAAATTATCTCCGTGGCTTTGGATACCAGGGATCCGGGAGCCGTGAGAATTGGTCGAGACAAGTAGCAGAACTGAATATCGGCAGCGATTTGAAAGAAGCGTTGTGCGAACCTGGAAGATGGACTATGGGCATCGGAGGATTTGGTGAAATGTTGCCTTATCACGATAATAAAATTACATTATCGAAAGATAAAAAAGACAAATGGAATATGCCGGTGCTGGAATTCGATGTTGAATTCAAGGAAAATGAGTTAAACATGCGAAAAGACATAGTAAACGATGCCGTTGAAATGCTTGAGGCAGCTGGTGTTAAGGAAGTAAAAGGACATGACGAAGGTTGTGAACCAGGCTGGGGAATACACGAAATGGGCACTGCAAGAATGGGTAGAGACCCCAAAACATCGGTGCTTAACAGTAACAATCAGGTGTGGGACTGTAAAAACGTATTTGTAACCGACGGCTCATTCATGGCATCCGCATCCTGTGTGAATCCATCTTTAACGTATATGGCAATGACTGCAAGGGCTGCTGATTTTGCGGTGAACGAATTGAAAAAAGGAAACATTTAAACTGCGTTTATCGTTTTTGACATTGCGTCTTAAATGGTAGTAGTAAACCTTGGACACTTATTTTTAAACATTTTAAGATGAACAGACGTGAACTTTTAAAAATGGTCGCCGCTGCCACTGGCTCGGTAATGATCGGGGGAGAATTTTTATTGTCAGGATGTAAGTCGAATAACGATTCTGCACCTGTTGCGTTTACAGACGAAAATATTGCTTTTCTCGATGAGGTGGCAGAAACTATAATACCACAAACGAATACAGCCGGTGCTAAGGCGGCCGGGGTAGGAAGGTTTATGACAGTAATGGTAAATGATTGTTATACCAAGGATGATCAGGAAATTTTTCATAAAGGATTAAACATTCTTGATGATCAGTGCAACAAGATGCATAAAGTAGACTTCATGAAGGCTACGCCCGAACAACGCAAGCAGTTACTTATTACGGTCGATAAGGAAACCAAAGAATATGTAAAGAAGAAAGCTGAGTTTGATAATTTACAAAAACAAAAAGAAAAACAGGGGCAGGAAAGAAATACGAATGATTTCAAGTATGAGACAATGCCCAATCATTATTTTCAACAGCTAAAACAGCTCGCCATCTTCGGCTATTTCACGTCGGAAAAAGGGAGAAAAGAAGGACTGCGCTATAATCCTGTTCCGGGAAAGTTCGAGGGGGTGATTGATTACAAAAAGGGCGACAAGGCGTTTGCAGGCCTCACCTAACCCGTTATTAATATTCCCAATAAAAACAATTTTATACTAACCTTATGTAGATCTTTTAATTCCCTATTTCGACAGAAGTAGGGAATATAAAAAAAATCAAATTATAAGCTTTGAAAGAGTTAAAAAATGATTGAAAAAAAAGACATGAATGCGCCAGATAACTCGCGGAGAAATTTTATAAAAAACACCGTATTAGCAGCCGGAGGCTTTATCATTGTTCCCCGGCATGTGCTGGGTGGAAAAGGGTATATTGCCCCTAGTGACCGTCTTACTATTGCAAGTATAGGAGTTGGAGGCAAAGGCGAGAGTGACATAGCCCATTTTTTTAAAAGTGGAAAAGCAGACATCGCGTACTTATGCGATGTGGATGATAAGAGAGCAGAAAAAACAGTTGGCAGCTTTCCCAAGGCGAAGTATTACAAAGATTGGCGTCAAATGCTCGACAAAGAGTCCAAAAATTTTGACGCCGTTTCAGTATCAACTCCGGATCATAACCATGCGGTGGCAGCTTTAGCGGCTATGCAACTTGGTAAGCATGTATATGTACAAAAACCACTCACACATGACCTATACGAAGCAAGGGTGCTTACAAACGCAGCAAAACGTTACAAAGTGGTCACTCAAATGGGAAACCAGGGAGCTTCCAATGATGGGGTCAGACAATTAATGGAGTGGCATGATGAGGGAGTGATTGGGGATGTTCACACCATATATTCATGGACAAACCGTCCGGTGTGGCCGCAGGGAATTTCGTGGCCGGCAACAAAGGCAGAGGTGCCGTCAACTTTAGATTGGAACCTGTGGTTAGGTACTGCACCCCAGAAAGATTATGTCGAAAAGCTGGTGCCATTTAACTGGCGCGGCTGGTGGGACTATGGAACGGGTGCGTTGGGAGACATGGGATGCCATTTACTCGAGGCTCCTTTCCGTGTCCTCGATCTACAATATGTGTCAGATGTACAAGCGAGTGTAGGTACGGTATACGTGGATGAATTTAAACAAGGATATTTTCCTGAAAGTATTCCTCCTTCAAGCCATGTTACCATGCATTTTCCTAAAACTGGCAAAACGAAAGGACCAGTAACGGTGCACTGGATGGATGGGGGTATACAGCCAGAGAGACCGGAGGAACTGGGACCCAATGAATTGTTTGGAGATGGAGGTAACGGCACCCTTTTTATAGGTACAAAGGGCAAAATGATGTGTAGCACCTATGGGGCAAATGCCAGATTATTGCCTCTTTCGAAAAATGCCGAAGTAAAGGTGAAACAAAAATATGCACGTGTACCAGGGCAGGCAGAAGGTCACTACGCTCAATGGGTAGAAGGTTGCATTGCGGGATATGGCAAAACTCAATTAAGTTCACCATTTGAAATTGCCGGACCGCTGACAGAAGCGCTTTGCATGGCAAACCTTGCTATTCGTGGATATGATATCCGTAAGCCCAAAAGTACAGGAAAGGGATTTGATTATCCTGGACGGTATGTAAAGCTTTTGTGGGACAATCAAAACATGAAAGTGACAAACTTAGATGACGTGAACCAATTTGTAAGGCGCAAATACCGCGATGGATTTTCAATCGGTGACCTGGCTTAAGTAAAAAATGCTTCTGAAAATTCAGGTGCCAATTTCCGTTTCCGATTTGTACGTTTTGAGTTTCAGGAAGGCGGAAAACTTTTTCAGGTTTCGGGCTAAAAGAAAAGGGTTTCAGCCTTCCTGAATTCCAATTGAGCCTTACTGGCATATTTCGAAAAATAATAAAAATAATAATGGCTTTTAGAAGAAGGGAATTTTTAAAACTTGCCGGCACCTTTGCATCAGGTGCAGTTCTTACAAATGTGGCAGGACAGGTAAGACCTGGTAGTGCCACCTCGAGGTTGAGTGGCAAGAACAATATTTTCGGTCTACAGCTTTATAGTCTTCGCGACGACTTGCCTAAAGATCCCAAAGGAGTACTAAAGCAGGTAGCGGCTTTTGGATACAAACAACTGGAAGGATTTGAAGGTCCTCAAGGAATATATTGGGGAATGAGTCACCTCGAGTTTAAAAAGTACATAAACGACCTGGGAATGCAAATGGTAGCAAGCCATTGCAACTGGAAACAGGATCTTGAAAAGAAAGCCGATCAAGCTGCGGCAGTCGGGATGAAGTACCTGATGTGCCCTTTCCTGGGGCCGCAAAAAAGCCTTGACTTATATAAACGTGCCGCAGATGACTTCAACAAAGCTGGGCAGGTATGCAAACAGAAGGGAATTAAGTTTGCTTATCACAATCACGATTATTCCTTTAAGTTGTTGGAAGGGAAGTATCCACAGGATGTGATGATGCAGAATACAGACAAAGACCTGGTAGATTTTGAGCTGGATATGTACTGGATCATTGCGGCAGGACAAGATGCCAAAAAATGGTTTGAAAAATATCCGGGACGTTTTAAGCTAGGACATGTTAAAGATAGAGGAGGCAAAGAAACGACCACCCTGGGCAAGGGAAATATCGACTATCCCAACCTGCTTAAAATCGCCCATAAAAATGGAATGGAATATTTTATAGTAGAGCAGGAACAATATGAGGGAACAACACCTCTTGCGGCTGCAAAAGACGATGCAGAATATATGCGGAAATTGAAAGTTTAGTTTAACCCGGTAAAGCAGGTATTTGCCTAAGGAATTATTTATTTCAGTCTCAATTTACTCAGCCTTTTGTGGCGCTTGTGATAAACTTGTTTTCAAAATGAGAAACCATCTAATAATTTTTTTTTCTATCCTATCCCTGTCCCTTTCTTCAGTTAATTCTCTTGGGGCAGCCCCCGTCAAAAATTCCGGGTATTTTGTTTTAAGAGTCTACCATTTCTCCGCGGCGGCACAGCAAGCTTCGATCGACAGTTTTCTACGCTTGCAATTGCTTCCCTATTTACACCGGTCCAAACTAAATCATATTGGCGTTTTCAATGCCATTGCAAACGATACTTCTGCAGATAAGAAAATATATGTTTTTATTCCTTTTAACAACTTGCAACAATGGGAAACAGTTCATTCAGGGGCAATTGAAAACGGTATGACCGGAGACGGAGGATATGCAAATGCAGCTTACAATAATCCTGCTTATAGTCGGTTTGAAACCGTCTTGTTAAAGGCGTTTCCTTTAATGCCGCCCATCGTTCCATCAAAACTTTCCAGCCCTAAAAGTGACAGGGTATACGAATTGAGAAGTTATGAAGGTCCTAGCGAGAAATTTTTCAGGAACAAAGTGAAGATGTTCAATGAAGGGGGCGAAATTCCTTTATTTAACCGTCTCGGTTTTAATGGGGTTTTTTACGGAGAAGTTATGTTTGGATCAAAAATGCCGAACCTGATGTATATGACATCATTCGAAAACATGAAATCAAGGGAAGAACACTGGGAAGCTTTTAGGAATGACCCCGAATGGAAGACTTTGTCAGGAAAACAAGAATATCAACACAACGTATCTCATATAGATATTACTTTTTTGAGACCAACGGAATACTCGGAGTTATAAAGGTGGTACTTGAATGGTGGGACAGTGACGTAAATTCTGAAAATGCAACGTCAAATGGGAAACGTCAACGATAAAAAAATCCAAAATGATTCGATTCAAGTTTTTTTTGACGTCGTTACATATCCGTATTCTGTTAACAATCGTTTTATTTACATTCCTTGATGCTTCTTTGCAGGGGCAAGGGCAACCCAAGCCCCTTGTTATTCATTTGTGGCAAAACGGTGCACCGGGTTTTGAAAACCGCAAAAATGAACCCGAAGAAGCAAAGGACTACTGGGTAAAAAATATTCATAATCCTTCGATAGCAGTTTATTTTCCTGTAAAGGAGAAAGCGACGGGTGCCGCTGTAGTCATTTGCCCCGGCGGCGGACATCGCTTACTGGTTTATGATGCCGAAGGGGTAGAACCGGCACTTTTTCTAAATTCCCTTGGCATTACAGCAATTGTACTTAAGTATCGACTGCCTAGAGAAGACAATTCGCCCTATTCATTAAATATACATCTGCAACAGGACGCCTATAGGGCGGTGAGACTCGTTAGAAGCCATGCGAGGGAGTGGAATATAGACACCTCGCGCGTGGGCATGCTTGGCTTTTCGGCAGGAGGAGAAGTAGTGGCTTCAGTTGCATACGCACAGGGAATGGGCGATGCCAGGGCTGCTGACCCGATAGACCGATTAAATGGCAGACCAAGTTTTCAAATGCTCATTTATCCTGGTCCACTCGGTATTCCAGATACGGTTGCTGCAGATGCTCCACCCACTTTTTTGCTAGCAGCAAACAACGACCCTTGTTGCGCGGAGTCGGTCGTTAAATTACTTGAAAAATACAGGGCAGCAAAAGCACCAGTTGAGGCACACCTATACAGCCAGGGTAGTCATGGATTTAATATGGGACAAAGGTCAAAACTAAACTCGCTAAAAACGTGGTCTCAAAGAATGGCCGACTGGCTCGATGACAACAACATCCTCCACCCTGGAAAATATAAGCCTGAGTAAAACATTTATAAATAGTACCGGCGTTTCCTTCTTTGTAATACCAACTCCCGTTTTCATAGCACCATCGTTGCGTCGCAATCACTTCTTCGGCAAACCTCTGTGCCGCACCGGAAGAAAACAGCCAGACCTTAATAAACGCAAAAGGTAAAGTAGTGGACACAATAGCACGCATTCCGTGTCGACGCAATTAGTAACCGGCTTCAAAACAATTAACCCGGATGAATGAAAAATTTTAAATGCTAGCTGCTACGAGGCAAGACAAGACTGGCGCTCCCACTCCACTTCATGTACAGTCGCACAAGCAAAGATTTTATTAAAACTTGTCATCATTTATTTCAATCCAAAATTTATCAGGATCCTGAATATACACCTGTGTCACACCATCCGGTCTTGGTGTGATTTTTTTCGGTTCGCCTTTAAAACTTACGTAATTGACTTTGCTTGCATCTAAATGAGTTAAAAAGTTTTTAAGAACCGGTACGGAATAGGAGATATGAGTATTGATATCATGTTCAGTAACCTGAGTCGCTCCTTTAATTATATGAAGTTGACTATGTGCCCCAATCCTAAACCATACATGTCTGCCATCGTGAAATGGTTCCGGTATCACCTTAAACTGCATCACACTCTTGTAAAATTCGGCGCTTTTGTCGAGGTCATACACATACAAGGCAATGTGATTGACGGTAGGCGAAATCTGAGCCACGGCACCCTTATCATTCATGGTCAGAAATAAACAAAAAGATAAAATAATAGAAAGCAGCTTTTTCATTAATTGATTTTTTAATAAAAAGATGAATATACTTGTCTTGTGATAGTGAATTTAATTTCGATACTTGTTCCGGCAGGTGCACCTGGAGGTGCCGCGTTGGTAACAAATGCTCACTTCGGTCGCTCTACTGGTTAGCATCAACAATTTTCAGCGCCTTTAACATAATTTCAAGATCTATAACTCCCCTAAAACCGCTGAAGCCAACTGCCAATTCTGTTCCATCTGTTAATGCAATCAGCTGCCCTCCTTCCCAGCCAATCCAATCCGGTCTTGCAATTCCGAATGTAGCCTCGTCTATCTCATTGTTAAACGCAAGTTTTTCAAACTCCCCTGTCTTAAGTCTGGTGATATATACCTGGCTCGCTTTGGTCCAGGCTACCCGAAAGGACTCCCTTGCCCTGATCTTATTGTTACCAAACATTTTTCCATAAACCACCCCCTGGTCGTCGATAATACATACCGATACATTTCCGTTAGCAATTCGCCTGTCTTCCTCACATTCCATATAAACCGGAATCATTTTTTCGGCTTCGTCTATTATGCTTCTTACCACGCTTTCCAGTTCTTTTCCTTCCATATAATTTCTTTCAAATAATCAGACAATATATTTATTCAGACATAGTTGTGTTACTAATAAAGGCGATATGCTTGCTGTCGGGAGACCATGATGGAGTGTTAATTGTGCCCTGTCCCCCATAGACGTAAGCAATTACCTTAGGCTTTCCGCCTGCTATAGGCATCAATCTAATGTACACATGTTTATAGAAGGGATGATCGGCAGGAGGTACTTCATCTTTAAGAAAGGATATAAATGCGATCCACTTTCCATCAGGAGAGATATGTGGAAACCAGTCATGAAATTCTCCCGTTGTAATCGGTTCCTGGTTACTTCCGTCAGCGTTCATACGCCAGATCTGCATGGTACCGGTCCGGTTAGAATTGAAGTAGATAAATTTTCCGTCGGGAGTATATTCCGGTCCGTCATCTAATCCTTTTGCATTGGTTAGCTGCACTTCGGTTCCACCTTTGGCAGGCACCCGATAAATATCAAACTCATTGTTCCGCTGGCCGGTAAAAACCAGATTTTGTCGGTCGGGCGACCATCCATGGCAATACGAGGGACCTCTGGGTGTAATCTGGGTTGGAGTTCCGCCGGTAAGCGGTACGGTATAAATAATTGAGCCTCCCAACGTCTGTACCCCACTACTAAGTGCAAGCATCTTTCCATCGAAAGACAGCACGTGGTCATTGTTGTTATTTTTTACGTCACCGGTTGGAACCACTGCAGGCTTGCGTGTAGCCAGATTAAAATTGTATATCAACCCTTCACTATTATAAATCAGACTTTTGCCATCAGGCGTCCAGTTCGGCGCCTGCAACGATTTTGGGGAAGTATAGATCGTTTCCCTATTGCCTGTTGCCACATCCAATATCTCCAGGTTACTGCCCAGGTATTCTTTATAAGGAACGAGTCCTTCATGTGCGGGAACAGATATTTGAACATCACGAAATACTCCGGTTTCAACCACATCAGCATTATGAGAACCTACAAACAAACCAACGTATACTTCGTCTCCCAGATCTACATCTGCATGCTCAGTGACAAATGGCTCACCATACCTGGCAACCCGCATCGTATAAGTATTTCCCTTTCTTTCCAGCTGAATAATGCTGGCATGATCAATCGAAGATTTTATTTCTTCTGTGGTGGCTGCATCGGTCTTTCTAAGTTGTAAAGAAGTAAGTCCATCACCATGTTCTACTGCATTGATATGAGCAGATTTGCCATCCAGTGATTTCCGCACCATCCAGCCCACTTTTCTATGTGGGTCAACTCCCTGCCACCCAACAAACTCGGCACGCGCATACAGTAAAAAATCGCCTTTCATTTTCTTGTACACATAATGAAATTCATCGTGATCGAACCAGATATTGTAGCCGGCCCCGGAAATAACATACTGATCTGTCTGGGGAACATACATTCCAGAACCGGGTTTCACATTTGTTCCAATATCAGCCTGCCCATCAAAAATTCCTAGTTTTTCTTGCGGAAATGCAGTGGTGAAGGCAAAAAGTACAAGTGCAAATAAAAAAGATTTTGTAAAAGCCGGTAGTCTCATGGTTATCATTTTGCTGAAAGTGTGAGATTATCAATTGATACTATCCGACAACGCCAGAGTCGTAACTCGTTGTTAAAAGATGGAATGTACCGTTGTGTCGGATTGAAGCAGGCTCGTCGATGTTGAGCGACACAAATCAACTCTTCCTGGATTGCTACTAATCTTTTACTTTCAGTATATCTGTTTTCTAGGTAGAGCATGCAAGTTTGAAAGATAAAAATTAATATAGTTGACAGGAGGAGTTTTGATGGCCGAATTGGTACCATGCAACTAAACCGGCTACAATATTGCTTCAGATTATGATGGCTCGTGAATTAGACCAGGTTCCTTTTGATATAACTAATGCTTTTGGTTATACTTACAAATGGATCTCCCGCGGTCTTATCCTGCTCGACGAAGAAATACTTCATTCCAGCTTTATCGGCTTGTTTAAAAATTCTTTTAAAATCAATCGATCCGTTACCGACCTCTGTAAATGCTTTTGCAGGGGTTTTGTCCATATCTTTTACATGAAACAAAGGAAACCTTCCTGGATGGCGGTTGATTAAATCAACCGGATCTTTTCCCGCCTTGCTAACCCAATAGATGTCCATCTCCATCTTCACAAGGTTTTTATCGGTATTAAGAAGTATGTCATAAGGAAGCGTAGAACCCTGACTTTGAAATTCGAAATCGTGATTGTGATAGCAAAGCTGTATTCCTGATTTCTTGCATCGCTCGCCTGCTTTGTTCAAAGCCTCAGCAACAGTCTTATAATAGTGAAGGGTTGATATACAATTTTAATCTGGCTACACGCAAGCCTGCAGTGGTTCCAACCGGTGACGTAAAAAATAACAACAATGACCACGTGCTGTCTTTCGATGGAAAGATG
>Ga0068629_1000584_pt1 | contig 11018 bp, 7 predicted proteins | sample InSIn3gowninarea_FD_77432 | JGI IMG/M metagenome (GOLD analysis project Ga0068629, IMG submission 77432) | Clean room microbial communities from NASA Spacecraft Assembly Facility at Jet Propulsion Laboratory, Pasadena, California, USA -... ...
AGTCTCACTACTCAATATCTCAATAGATTTTTCCTAATCTAACGTTAACTCTTGAAATTAAGTTTCTCTCTACTTAATTTACCCTTTTGATGTATATCTCTATATATAGCATCTATGTGTCTACTATTACTCATAAGTAGAATATTTAAGGTATATATTTCACACACAATATATACTATAAGGAAAATTGGTCCGGCAAAATCGTCGACCCCAATCATCCTATCATTTACGTTGGTCCAGAAATCCCTCGACCCTAAGGTAAATGTAATGCATATGTTGGTTCAGACCTTCCTTCGATACCAATGTTTATTATTCATCATCGATTTGGTTCGAAAAATCATCGACCCCAAATCGATCCTTCCTGTATTGATCCAGAACATCATCGATCCCAATACAAAATTAAACATACTTATTATCGCACATAATTAAGAAAATCATAAGGTATATATATTTCTTACACATATAATATACTATCAACACTTATATTAAAATCAACCCCTTCTATAACACTTTTAGGGTTATTGGCTCGGATCCCACCTTGATCACCAATAGAGATTTGTTATATTGTCTCAAAATCACACCTCGAGCACCAATATATGTATATATATCTCGTCGTACATGAGTAGACAATTTAGGAGCCATATAATTTCACACTTCATATATTCTAAAATGTCTTACTCCAATAGAATGTCCTCATATCATGCATTAAGGACTAAGAGTCCGGAATGTCTCCTCGAATCACACCTCAAAGAACATATAAGTTCATAATAGGTACCCACGAACCTAATACTCACTTACAATCCATGTAGGCACACTCACACTACCTATAATTATGCTCATATAGGTATACATTTAACCTATGAATTGATCAGTTGGTTATACCAAAATTTCACTATCGTTAGAGCGTAGTATCTTCCTTTCTCAAAACCATGGAGTCACAGGTGACACAACATACCCCAAAATAAAACTTCATCTCCATTCCTTCCTAACCATCTCTCACAGGGTGGGATTTTAGGATTTCATCCTGATTCACAACAATATAGAGCGGCACCTTGCACTTGTGCACTCTTCCTTTTCAACGACATATTAGTCCATCCCGGTCAACCCATTCCGCTATCCCAACTGAATGTTGACTTAGTTACCATGTTCATAGCCCATCCATAAATTATAAGTCTGCCTACTCATTTCATCACTGGAAACGTAAGTTCACTACCCAATTTTCGGTTGCTCATTTTGAGCCCATCTTTCTCTATCAATTAGTGGTGCGTCTGGAGACAATCTCACTATGTCTCTTCCTCAATGCCGCTTCCCACTTACGTCATATTTCCTCAAGTGGTACTCTATTTCCCTTTCTCTTTGGGTATGTTATACTTTACAATCTGTGTACTCTTCGTAATTGCCGTACTTTTAGGGTTGGTCACTTTATATGAATCAACATTTTAGTAACGCGTAAGTCACTCTCAAGACTTAGTCACGTAGCACCCTGCGTTACTTATTCATAACAGTAGGTCTCCCATATCAAGAGAGAACTTTTGAACGGCTTCCCACCGACTCTTATCGCTACTCCTTTATTAAATCAATACAGAATATCCAGTTTGTTCAGTCTTAGCATCACTGTCGAAAACATTTAATTAATTACTAGCCACCTAATATTTAAAAAGAGAGATGTCAAATTTTATTAATTAAGTTAACAAATGAACCCGAATTTTATTTAAAAACCATCCATCGCATGAACAATCTCATATACCTACTCAACGAGATGAAAACAAATAAGTATGGAGTAAACACTCCAAAATAAAGATGCCAGAGTAAATAATGACAATACAAGAGTCTGTATAAATAATAAACTAAAGACCGAAATAATGAAAGTCTGCAACTACAACCTCTAAATAAGAATGGGCGACATGCCCTAACCGATACAAATGGCTCTGAAGGAATCAAGGATAAAATGAGACCGTCTACTACCAAGATCATGTAACTTCCACAGCAGCTACAGCGCATCATCAGAATGAAACTCCTATGCTTGGCGTCCCTGTGGCCGGGCACCTAAAGTGTTTTTACAAAAAAATAGATTTGGAAGCAAACGGGTCAAAGCCCGATTGTGAAAACAGTTTAAAACTTTAGCAAGTGATTAAGTTACAATTAAACATCACATATTATAAACACGTTAGTTGCGTACTCTCATATGAATTTCTTGCCTCTCAACGACTGTGCACGCCTAACGTATTCCTTTAACCCATCCTAATTATACCACTATCTAACTAGTTTGTACCACTCCTGCCTTCGCATTCTAACATAGAGTATCTACACCTAATCCCCAGATAAGCCATGTTTATAACCCATGTTCACATTCCTTAAATTACTTATCTCAAGTGTTAATTAAATTCTCACATTTTAGCCCATTCAAACATCTTAGTTATTCACATCTACTAAGAAATAGTGAACCAGTCGCAAGTATATATATATAAATCACTCTCAGTACATATATACATATAAGGCACCCCTAGGCGAAGCTGCGGTGCACACACTCTGCTATCAAATCCATGTACATCACGTACATAAGGATCACGTGTTCTTAATCACTCAGGAACCATCATAATACAAATCACACATATTGGAGGAGAACATAGTCCACATACCCATGGGTCACGCACATACCTACGCTCCCAAGGTCAGCAGACTTATCCATTCAGCGATAAGCCCTTCCAAGTCCTATGTTCTGAGGTATAAATCTGAAGTCCCCCCGAAGGTCACATCGAGACTAGACTATCCCCTTACGAACGACCTCCCGTGATAGCAAGTATGGTAGGTATGTCATACACATAAGAAATTCATACACTAGGCATTCACACAACCTAAGTAATCATACTTCAATATAGATTTTCACATATTCCATCTACTAATGTCTCGTACGTAGTAAATTTACCCCGAACATAATAGGTAATATATTTTTAGTTTGATAACTCTCTCGTTGTATCAATTTGAGTACTTAAACCTATCTCAAAAAGTTACTAGGTTTCTTATTAATTTTTGATGTCATCTCAACACTTAAAGTCACTCCGTTTCTGCCCTTAACCTTACATCATCATACATTCCCATTATAGTATCAATTCGAACGCTTCCTAATCGTACCTCACTGATAGACCCTCGTAAGCAATAGCAATAAAATTCATAAATTATAACATTCTCCGATAATAACTAAGGCCCTACTGCCTTCATCTAAGTCCCACAATATTATATCAATCACCCTAATAACCAACATTGGCTTTGTAATATTCATAAACCTTAAAGGGAAACAATTTCCAAAAATCAGCAGGGGTCTATCGATCGAAGAAAAGGGTCGATCGATCGATGGTTCGATCGATCGACATTCTTGAGTCGATCGATCGATCAAGCAGGTATCAGCCCAGAATTTTGTAACAGTTACGGGTTCTCCTATTTTTACACCTCTAATTCATCATCCCAACGTCCAAATCTCACAACTAAGTATACTAACCATCCTAATAACATGTTTACATCATTCCCCACGTTTTAGATTCATCAAATCAACATATAACATCAATTTCTTGGATCAAATTACCCAATTTTCCTATAAAACCTAGTTTTCCTATTTCTTCAAGAACATCACTTATTCCAATCAGATTTCATAAATTTTCTACCCCTAAATGATAAATTCGTGGTTGTCATCATCTACAACATTTTCTACATGCAAGACCTATCCAGATTATGATTCAAACCTTTCAAATCCATTTAATTTTTCATTATTCATGATAAATCTCCAATTCTATAAAAACATGTAAAACATATGCTTTGAATCTTTGCAAGGTAAATCACTTGCCTGTAAATTGCCGCTTCTGATCCGTTGATGATGTTAAGGGCTGGTTCTCTTCCTTCTCCGGCCACAATTCCGTCAACAAATGGTGGTGGTGGGTGGTGGTTTTGGTTTGGGGACTTTTTGTAACCTTTCCTCTAACTCACACCCACTCTTTGTTTTGGCTGATAATGGCCCTAATGGCCTTTCCAATAATAAATAATTAATCACTAAAATTCGTGGGTCTTAATTCCTTAATTTTTAAAATTACCAAAATACCCTTCCGGGTTGCCGGGTTGCCGGTTTGGCCTAAAAATGCCCCGGGACCCAAACTAAATCCCCGGCTAGTGTTTTCTGACTATCTCGAACCTTTCGGATACGTTGGCGCACTCAAAAAGCTCATACGGATGACAAAAGATAAAATACTATTAAATCTAATGAATTGGGTCCTGACACGACTGACTCGCGCGTCCCAACTAAATTACCGAAAATGCCGTATTTTCAACTCACGACAATTTTAATAAATTCAATGATCCCATATTACCATAATCACTCAGTAATATTATAATAATAATCAAATACTAACTCTCGTCTCGCTAGCATTTAAATCCGAATTAATTTTCCAATTAATTATCCCAAATTAATTTAATTAATCCCGTAATTAAAATTAATTCTATTTAATTAATCTCATAATTAAAAGCCATAAAAATACGGGGTATTACAGTGTGCGCTGGCTCTCTTAGCACATATAAGCTTGGATTATCGTCTTTCTCCCATGACTTTCAATCCATTTCATCAATACGACTTGCCTCATAACTTCCCCACCGTCGTACTTATCTAATATAATCTTCCGCATCCCTCTATCTCGGATGACTAAAAAGGCCAATTGACTAGGGCGCCCATACACCCTCTTTTCCGGGCACATTTGCAAAAACATTGCAACCGTCGCACTCGTAACCAAATTTTCCTCAACTCTCGCCTTGTTTTCATGGCGTGACTACAAACTCGGGGGTATTCTCAATCTTCTATAGACTAAAAATCAAATTCTTGCCCACAAAGTCCCACTTATCCCTTCGTGGTGGGATAAGCTTTTCAGTGTTTTCCCACAACACTACTGGCTCCACTGATGCCCTAGCATCTAAAATCATCTCTTCTCCTGATGTACATACAAATTCAGTCATATCCCCTTTTGCAGCCAAAATTAAACAAGGGACTTCTCCCAATGCATTCTTACTAAGCATTATCGGAACAACACATAGTTGAGATACTCAATTTTCATCCCCCGACAATAGGTATGACCATACTCCAACATCTCTAAAGGAGTCAAGTGGCACAGCGCTTATACTATCACTAAGTCCTTAGCACTAATCAAAACAACGAGCTCGATCTCTCCGCTCAGTAGTCATACGACATACCTTGAATCACATCATTAAGGTCCCTACACACCGGGATCAATCACTATGAGACATCCATAATCTCTGAAGTCTCCAATATACTGATGAATAATGTGAGCTCGGCCCTCTTTCAGGTGAGGACTCGTCATATACCTCATTCACTCGAGGTTAAAACTCATATACTTTCTTTCCCATCGCACTGGTGGTTCAAATGGTTCCCGAACATAACACGCTTGTCCTTCTCGGAACGCAAAACTTATCGAAGTTATTATTACCTTAAATAACTTCGGGCAAGGACAAAACGCGTGGTCTCACATCCCACATAAGACATATTTTCATAAATCCCCTTTTTCTAGACCACAATGAACGGTCTAGGGTATTCCTCCTCTCAGACTTGGCAATCTCGATTCTGAACACTATCATCATGGTTCCCTTAGTTTCGCTGACCAAGAGGAATGCACTATTGGACTTAATAGTCCCAACTTAGCATCAATTTGATAAATTCCCCTAGTGGGTTTCCACTTATGGCTTGCACTAGCCCCTTTACATTCAATCTTACTATTTGACTAATTCCTTAAACTCTTTTAGCTCCGCTCACCGAGGAGCATTTTCATCAACCTTGTAAGAAGCATCGTCCTGCCATCATACACATAAATCGTCCAAGCAAAATTTTCCCAAAATTGCGGGCGACAACAACTCGTGAGTCCATTCTCTCAAGGGCTCTTTTTCCCTTGTACCTGTCTTATCGGGTACAAGTTCACTTCAACAGATAAAATTCTTTCTCATAATTGGCCTTTACAAGGCTTTCACGTGATGGGTTCAGAAATTCCTATTCACTTCATTTCTGAACCATCATTGGAGGAATTTGCGGTTAAACTATACCAAAGATCCCTCTATTTGTATAGTGACCCTCAGTCCGGATGTGGTGGCTGGTATCCCCACCACGTTGCCTCGAAATTTTTTTACCCAAATTTTAACTTATGAGTACTTCTACTCTATCCTTAATGCTAAGACCTCTCGACATTCTACATCTATTGGTTAACATCATAGTCGACATTTTATTAAATCTTTCACGGTTCGTTTTCTTCAAAGGTCCTTCAGACCTCCTCCCATTATCACTGCGTTGGGCGGTCCAGATTTGTATCACCCTTTGCCGTCGCGGTGCTTGGAAAATGCCTATGATGCCCCAATAGTCCTTGAAACATCTACTTCCATTACACACTAGGATTGACCTCGACAACGGTTATCTCTTCCATGATTACCATCCTCGAACACTCCATGATTCATGCCGAGCCCCTTCCTCCTGCAGTTATTCCAATGCCTACGCTGGTCCTATCGCCATGTAAACGTACCATACTCAATCAAACTCGTATATATATAACTTCATTTACTGAATAGCAGGAGATCGTAAACCACGTAGGTAGAGGAGTACAACAATCCTCAAATAGGGCTCTATATTAATCAAATGATATGCTGGAAACATAGTAAGCCGTACATATCACCATCTGTGACAACCCGCCTAATTAAACATCGGGTGATCAAGCCTTTATTAAATTAAAACATGTTTCTCAAATGGTTCATTCTTAGCATCACTGTCGAAAACTTTTTGATTACAAATCACCTACGTGAAAATTAGACCGGTGCAAAATTTTGTCTTTCTTAAAACAGAATTAACCAAGCGGAACAAAGTATAACAATCACCATGTACTACAACCCAATCAAAAAAATATAAGTACAAGAGAATAAGAGTATTATCGAATAACCATCGACTAAAAATCCCAAAACAACAATAGAACAACCACTAGTCTGAAACTAAACATCTGAGACTGATACCGGACCACAAGTCCATACATAGAATAGTGTGAGATCTTACACTAGATCTGAAAGAGAGATATCGTCTAATCAAAATCTTGTAAGCATACACTGTGCTACATCTTCGAGTCCCTGGAATAAAATAAGCATACATGGCGTCCCTGTGGCTGGACACCTAAAAGATTTTGAAAATATTTTATAGCAAGAGTTATAACTCAAAATATTTTGAAAATATTTAGCAAGCGTTTATCATTATAAAATGCGGTTATTGATTACACATGTTAGGTTCTCGTATACTCTCTTGAGTTTACTCACTCCTCATCTATTGTGCACAATTAACGTTCTACACTTAGGCTTCCTAGCCATATCTCCCAAGCTAACTAGGACTAAAGTCATCATCTGAACTTATCTATACCTAAGTTCTCGTACCGCCCATACAGTACATCCATTTCATTAACATCTCGCGAAGGTTAATTAGTTCTCAAGTAACATTTCACCTATGTTATGTTTCAAAACTTCTCATTTAGTATCACTACTAAATTTCTACAATTCTCACAATTAACATCTTCCCACTTTTGTAATTAAGTTTCATTACTTAACTTACTAATTAGATATTCTCTATCTAACGTTACGTTTCGTAATCAAGTTTCACTACTTAACTTACCAGTTTGATATGTATCGTTAAACACGTCATAAATCAATCTACTAACACAGAAGTAGAATATCATTACGTATATATTTCACACACAATATATACTAAATATCAGTCATTACTATTATGCCTTTTTGACACACGTAAAGGACTCTTGGTTCAGAATGATTCATGGTCCCCTAGTAAGAATTGGTTCGGAATGATACATCGACGCCAATTATTTATATACACATATTATGGCTCGAACTCTTTCATCACGCCACCAGTTCGAAGGTTTGGTTCGACATTTTACATCGACCCCAAACATATGATAACCCAATGTTATTTCGGAATACTCCATTGACCCTAACATATAATAACCCTACGTTACTTTGGAATACTTCATCGACCCTAACGTAGTTAATTTAGGTATACATCTCTCAACCTAATAGTTCATACAATTTATAGGTACACACCCGACCTATCAATCATACTTGTACGTAATATAGTATTCTCTTATATTAATCGTATCCGTCAATTTATGATTTCTCACTATCTCATTTATTTGAGTATTCAGTCAACTCTAAGGCCCTAGTTACCCCTCACATATAATTTCAGTAGTTATTACTTACCCTACTGTTCTATCACTTGAATTGACTTTACCTCGCCTCGTAGCTCAATTCCAAATTCCTCGATGCTCTACTCAATCGGTTTATTCTCGTCGGTCCATGATCTAAGTCCTACATCCAATGGCCTTACCGAACCTCAGTAATATACCTACTAATCTTATTCTCATTCCCATATAAGTATAATATAAATCCTACAATTCGCATTCGTTCCCAGAAAACAAAGAACCTTTAACCAAGGAAACATTCGAGAAAATACCTTAAGTCGATCGATCGACTCATGGGTTCGATCGACCTAGTCGATCGATAGACATTAGGATCGATCGATTGATCGATCTTAATGTCTATCGATCGACTAGGATCGATCGATCTGGGGCAGTAGTAGTTTGTCTTGTTCGTTAATTTCTTCTTCCATTAACAAACCTCCAAACTTCATTATAGTACACCAAACTTCGACCCAATTATCCTAACGTGTTCCCACATATACTAGGACTATTACATATGTTAAATCATTCTATATTCAAATATATTCATTCAAAACCCAGATTTTATTCCGAAATAATTATCAAATCAACTCTGAATATTATTCCTCTACATATGTTAAATCATTCTACACGCGATTCCTATCCCAATATGCATAAATATAATTCCTTTCTTATTAAGATAGTGATTTAACAAAACTATTCAAAAAACCCACACATGGGTATTATAACTTTATAATTTTTGTAATAAATACCTTGCCTTGACAGAGGGGTTCTGATTTCATGGAGTTGATGATGGATTGATGCTTCTCTTCTTCAATCCTTCCTCATTTGGCTCCTAGGATGCAAGTCCAAACCCAACCTCTTCAAAAGCATCTTCTAAGCCTTGAGAATGATTTTCTCCTTCTCTCTAATGGTCTTAGTGTTTACATGGGTATTCTAATCCTAACCCCTCTTTCATACGGCTTCAAATTAAATTCGTAGGTCTCAACACCCTCACATGTTAAAAGACCAAAACGCCCCCGAACAGTCTCAGTTTAGTCCAAAATTACCCTCGGATTCAACTAGGAACCCCGAATATACTATTTTGACTGATTCGACCGTTCCGGACTTATCTGTGACCTCTAAATTATCATTTGAGTCAATTAAAAATATATTACTCGTTCTCACCCCAAAATGGTCTACACGTGCTAAGTAACTATTTACTACTCGCGCTAAGTAAATAGAAAGAGGCATTATTAATCAGTATCTATCTCTCGATTAATACTCCATAATCACAATTATTAATAAATCTCACTAAATTACTTTTTTGGCGTAATTTAAATCAAATCATATTTTCTCATTTAATTCTCCAATTTAATTAAATAGAAATACTCAGAAATATGGGGTATTACAAGGGTCCTAGATAGTTTAAGTTCAAGAATATGGTCCATTTTATATATTTTAAAAGTTTTAGGGGTTAAAGTGTAATTTTTCTCATTTATCAAGATACCTCAAGTTATGGGCAGTGATTCTGAATATTTATAGGGTTATGAGTATAAATATCTTTGGGGTTTATGGTTGATTTATAGGTCTAAACAATATTTTGAAAGTTTTAGGGTTAATTTTGAAGTTATTATAACTTAAGGGTGTTCCCTATAAATATTGGTTTCTTTGGTATATGTTTAATTAATAGTTATACTTTCAATCCTGAAATTATTCACATACTCGTAGAGGATATTAACGATAACTCTTATATGTATTAGTAGGTTAATGAGATGTAGTTAAATGGTGGGTTCAGACTATTACAATCTTCCAACTAAATTTGTTTTTCTACGAAATTACCTTCAAAGAAACGTTGTTTCATCACGTCCTTAGTTTCTGAGGTGGCCTCTTTGGCTCTGTGATGCTACTAAAGAACCTTAACTAACGTAATAGTTTTATTACGAAGGATCCAGTCAAGAGTGTCTAATATCCTGAGGGATTTTTCTTCAAACTCATGATTTGATTGTATGGATATTCCTTCCCAAATGATGATATGGCTTTGATCTAGTATGTATTTTTGAAATTGGAATACATGAAATACATTGTAAATTTGCGATAATTTAGTATGTAGATTTAAATGATAAGCTACTGGCCCGATTTGTTTGGTGATTTCGAAGGGTCCAACATATTGTGGTGCGAGTTTTCTCTTTCTTCTAAATCATATGATCCAATTTTTGGGTAATAGTTTTAAATATACTTGACCCTTCATCTTAAATTATAGAAGTTTCCTTTGTTTATCTGTGCAACTCTTTTGTCTATTTTGTGCTTCCTGTAATCTTTCCTTGATTATGTGTATCTTTTCAGTGGTTCTTTATATTATTTCGAGTCCAAGTATACTATTTTCTCCAAATTCATTCCAACATAATGGAGAGCGACATGGTCTTCAAGTGTTTCATAAGGAGCGGTCTGAATGATGGCTTGAAAATTATTATTATAAAAAAATTCAATTTACGCTAAGTGATCAGTCTAGTTTCCGATCAAATTTAGAGCACATGTGTGTAACATACTCTTGTGTGATTGAATTAATCTTTTAAATTATCCATCCGTTTGGGTATGAAAAGAAGTGATTTAATGTAACTTGGTACCCATGAGATGTTGTAATGTTTGCTAGAAATGTCCCACAAATCGAGGGCTACAGTCGGATATTATTGATAAGGGTGCTCCATGAAGTCTAATGACTTCTCGAATGTACAATTCACTAAGCCATTTGGTTTGTGTGGACATCCCTAGTTGGGGGGG
>Ga0068629_1000585_pt1 | contig 11014 bp, 7 predicted proteins | sample InSIn3gowninarea_FD_77432 | JGI IMG/M metagenome (GOLD analysis project Ga0068629, IMG submission 77432) | Clean room microbial communities from NASA Spacecraft Assembly Facility at Jet Propulsion Laboratory, Pasadena, California, USA -... ...
ATGCAAGTGTTCGTCCAGTGAATAAATACATGACCACGCCATTGGGATTCCCACAATTCATATTGGGATTTTAAACATGATAAAACATTCCTAATCTATCATGAGGAGGGAGAGAGCCCACTTGGGGATCACAGTGGGGTCCATTAACCCTTAAGTATCCTATCCTGGACTATACTAATGAGAATGCAAATACATAAATATAATATGTTACAAAGATGACCCTTTTAGCCTTATTAATTGGACAAGGAGGATGCCACATAAGCTTTATAAGAAGGCTGTTAAGTGTATCTTTATTGGTTTTAAATAAAATGAGGAGTAATAATGGAGGAAAATATTGTTCAAATAAATTTGAGAAATTATGTAAGAAATATGGTATTGTAAGGCAAAAGACTACTCCATACACACATCAACATAATGGAGTTGCTGAGAGATTGAATATATATCTTATGGAAAAGGAAATGAGTATGTTCAATGGTGCTTGATTGGAACAAGAATTATTGGCAGAAGTAGTGAATACAACATGCTACCTATTAAATGGATCTCCTACACCAGCTTTAGCTGATCGAATTCTATTTGAAGTATTTTTTGGTAAGAAATCCTCTCTATCATATATTACAATTTTTGGTTGTGATGCATTCATGCATATTCCAAAGGAAAAAAAAGGAGTAATATTGACAACAAGGTTGTTAAATGTATCTTTATTAGTTTTAAATATGGTGTTAAAGTTTGTTAAGTGTATCTTGTCTACAATAGAGATGTGGTGTTTAGAGAATTGAAAAGTGATCACATGAATGAGGTAACATAAGAAGAATAAAAAAAGATGCAATTTGAGTTTATGGAAGATGATTCCCACTCAAAAGAAGTGGTAGAAAAAGAAGATGATGAACCAAAGTTTCATACACTAGTGTTAAGGAGATCAACACGTGAAATAAGGGAACCTAAAAGGTATAACCCACTTGAGTTTTGTTCTTCTTTTTACTTTATGTGTTACTGATGAAGATCCTAGAACTGTTAAATAAGCAATTAATTTTGAAGAAGCAAATCTTTGGGAAGAAGCCATGAATGAAGAATGAAGTCTCTGGAAAAGAATAAGATATAGGATCTATATTTCTTGTTGAAAGAAAGGTAATGGGTTGCAAATGGATCTTCAAGAAGTAGAATGCTGAATAAAAAATGGAGAAATATAAAGCTCGCCTTTTTACCAAAGGCTATTCATAGGTAGAGGGAATTGACTATGGTGATATATTTTCTCCTATTGCAAAGTTAACCTCAATAAGATGTCTTTTGTTTATGGCTACTGCATTTGATCTAGAAATAGATCAAATGGATGTGAAAACTACTTTCCTTCATGGGGATTTGGAGGAGGAAATTTATATGAAACAATATGAAGGATTTATTAAGGAAGGAAAGGAAAAGCTTGTTTATAAGTTAAATAAATCTTTTTATGGACTGAAACAATCACCTAGGATGTGGTATCAACAATTTAATACTTATATTTTAGGACTTTATTTTGTTCATAGTAATGTTGATCATTGTATATATATGCAGCAAATTGTTAATGATTTTATTATCATAATATTGTATGTTGATGATATGTTGCTAATTGAGAATAGTAATAAAATGGTCAATGTTGTAAAGTCTCTGTTAGCACAACAATTTGATATGAAAGATCTTGGGCTTGCAAATTATATTTTGGGCATGTAAATAAGGAGAGATAAGTCAAACATGAAGTTGTGGCCAGATAAAAAAAAGTATGTTGAGACTATATTGAAGAGATTCAATATACATGATTCCAAACCTATGAAGACTCTTATAGATTTGGGAACAAAATTATTTGTTGAACAATGCCGAAAGATAAAAGAAGTTAAAGAAATATCCCATGTTCCTTATGCAAATGTTGTAGGGATTTTGATGTATGCCATGGTTTGTACTAGACTTGATATTACCCATGCAGTGGGAGTTTTGAGTAGATACATGTCTAAGCCTAGAAAAGAGCATTGTACTGCTATGAAAAGAGTGCTTAGATATTTACATGGTAAAACTAATTTTTCAATCTATTATAAAGGGAAAAGAAAGGAAAAATCCCTAAATATTAAGGATTTTGTTGATGGAGATTGGGCAAGAGATCTTGAAAATAGAAGATCTACTAATGGTTATGTCTTCAATTTGTTTGGAGGAGCCATTAGTTGGATGAGTAAAAGGCAAGCTATTATTTCCCTTTCAACTACTTAAGCTGAATATATGACAACCACTCATGCAAGCAAAGAAGCAATATGGTTGCAGAGATTATGTGCTGATATTGGTTTTGCACAAGGAGCTATGTAGGTGAATTGTAATAGCCAAAGTGCTATATTCCTGGGTAGGAATCCTTATTTTCATGCACGAACCAAGCACATTGATGTATAATACCACTTCATAAGGTACATGATTGAACATAAGAAAGTGTTGCTAAAAAAAATGGACATAGAAAAAATATTACTGATGCATTGACTAAGGCTGTTAGTATAGAGAAATTCATATCGTGTATAGGAGAGATGGGCTTGGCTAGCCCAAGTGTTGGAGTAGATATGATTTATAGTTTTTATGAAAAGTATTCATCAAGTGGGAGAATTTTTGATTGGTGAGTTTTTAGGATTGGTTGATCCCTTTGCAAAGGATTCAACAAGTGGGAGATTGTTGGGTGTGTTTCATCCTTTGTAAAGGAAATATTCTATACAAATATGTTTTGGTGCAAGTGAAAAACAAAGGTCCTATACTACTCCAAATAAGACTAAATTTTGTATGTAAATTCTACACATGCGTATCTTTCCAAAAATATAAAGAACACATAAAATAGAGCTTTGGATAAAAAATTATGAGTTATACAAGTTGACTATTTTTGTAGGGAATGCAATTACATTTTTCAAGGGGAGACATTGGGACAAAATGTAATGGGTGGTTTAGCCCATGGTTTTGTAAGACCATGTTTTATTTTAGGGTTGAGGGTTTTCCCATATATTCATTGTAATGAGCCAATTATGGTGTATTGTATTCATTGTAAGCAATAATATAGGAGGAGAAGCTATTGACATACTAGAGTAGCCCACATTGGGTGAACCAAGGTAAATCTCATGTGTTCCTTATGTATGTGAGATTGTTGTGTTATTTGATTAATTCATTTCTACACTATAATTTCAAGATAGAGTTAGATAAGACTCTTCAATAGAGTTTATAAATAATTATTCCAAAGGCTAAGACCTCCAAGGCAAGCTACTTAGTTCAAAGCTATTATTGATAATGGAACTAGGCTAACTTCTCTTCTAAAGATAGTTGATTCCTTCATTTAGTATTATACTTGTGTGTTTGTGACTCAACCTTATACCCCTGATAGAAAGCAAAGGTGTGGTTCTAATCTAACTCTCTCGATACCAATGAGTTAAGTGTGACAAACTCATCTCCCTCAAGGAATTGGAGGATGCTCTAGCTTAAATGATGGAGGGGAAGACTTCTACTTAAATGGCTTTCCATGTGAATTCTATAAAGCTTGATAGGAGTTTGGTGGTTCAAATATCCACTATAGTCTAGGTATCTTGCGTACCTCATCAAAAAAGGCAACATCAAGTTCATTCTTATGCAAGGAGACCCAAAGCTCATTACCAATTGGCTGCCTATCACACTTATGAATGTTAGCTACAAAATTATTTCTAAAACTATGGCTTTGTAGCTTAGGCCCCTCCTCTATTTAATCATTATCCAAAGAAAATAATATTCATACAATATTTTTTTATCTTGGACAATGTTATTGTAGTTTGGGAAGGTATGAAATGGGCTCACATATCTAACCAACATGCCCTCTTCCTCAAATTAGATTGTGAACAAGCATATGATAGGATTGAATGGACATTCATTCTCTTCATGCTATAAGCTTTAGGCTTTGGACCTTAGTTCATCCAATCAATCCAAATGCTTTTCATGGATGCATCAATTATCTTATTTAAACACTTTCCAAACTCTAGCCACTGGCCTTCACTAGTATGTTATATAAGCTTACCCCTTAGCACCTTATCTTTATATTTTAGCTGTAGAAGCTTTTAGATATCTCCTTGTTAAGCATTCAGCTGAAGCATCCATTCGATGAATTCTATTTATTCAAAATTAGGGATAAATCATCAATGGATATTTTATAGATGATTCCTTCCTCATCCTTTAGGAAGATGAATAGTCTGTTGATCAAGTAATTAAATGCCTTGATACTTTCTTCTTAGCATCGGGTTCCAATATTCAATGGAATAAAACTTTTTATTACACATAGTCTCCATTGCCCAAACTCCCTTGGCTATTCCAATTCTAATGGATCTTGATTCTCCCTGGAGGAGTTTTTAAATTTCATGAAATTCCTTTTGCTTTCCAAGGATCACTTGCACAACTATGAAATTATATGATCATCAAGGTAGAGAACAAGTTAGATGATTAGAATTCAAAAAAGCTTTCCTTAGCTAAAAAATTTCAAATCTGCTCTAAAGTCCTCACTTCTATTCATGTATATTATTTTTCATGTTGGGTCCCCTCACAAGCTTGTCATAATAAACTAGATAATATTTTATAGGGATTTTTATGGACAAGAAATTTATAAAAGAAAGGTATTCATCATGTTGCATGGAGTACCTTTTGTCTTCCTAGCGAATCAAGCAACATGGGTTTTATTGATTGCAAGCAATAAGAGATGGCTCTCTGTGTTGAGTAGATTCTTTGAGTAATCAAAGGTTTATAAGATTAAAAAATTCTCATCAAACATTTCATCTCGTTTGGAGTGCCATCCTCCCATGATCAACCAACCATGAGTTAGGGAGATGTTGAAGCAAAGGATGAAATACCCTTTCAAGCCAATGATGGCTGGAACCTACAACCTATCCTTGCCAATGAGTGGAAATTCATGCTAGATTTGGCGGCTCCTCCCAAGGGGTCTTCTCATAAAGAAAATTAATATTTTTGATTAATGTTCTATGCAACTACCATATGTAGATATTTTAATTTTTGGTTGATATTTTGGTTGTTATCTTAACCCTAATGGAGGGTTAATTTGACTTTGTTATTTTGATGTGGACAACGAACTCATGATTAGAGTTAGGAGTCAAGTTTTTTGGGGTGTGTTGACTATCATCCATAACTTCTTTTTTATTGTAAAAACTTTTATTAATATAAATATATTTTTCATAAAAAATTAGAATAGAAACATTTCTTAACAAACATGGAATATAATTGAACAAATTTAAAAATAATTCATTATTTATAACATCAAAATAAAAATAACACATTATATCCTATCCTTTTCATGGAAGTTTGGAGCCATTGAAATGTGATTCCTATTTAATATAAAATCATATTTTAGGTAACAAAGGTATACGAATGTAATATATATTGAAAGGGTAAAAAGAAACATCATAATCAATGTAATTGGTGTAAATATCAAGAAAAATACCCCAACCTATGTAATTCATGTATATCTCAAGATGAAAGATGTTCAACTATAAATAAGATCAATAGCCAAAGACTCCATATCAGGTAATCGAATATCATATAGGTTAACTTGTGATTTACACCATCTGAATAATAATGGTATTTTGTAACACCACTTATCTAAGGATATATTATCTTCTCTTCACATCAATATCATATTGCTTGAGTTTATTTTCATTCTCATCAGAATTAGAGGCATCAACATCGTGTAAGGATCGATTGTAAGGTGTGCATACCATGATTTTTGATCTATGGAGAATCAGATTTGGAATATGACCTTATATCTACATAACATCTTAGATATGATGAAGAGAGCATTTGATCCCACCTAGTAACTATATACATTCCCATATTTGTATTCATAATACCTAATTTGGTGCTTAGTAGCATAATAACATTTTATCTTATCATAATTTATTATTTGGTGACTACATTTTGGTAAACTCGATTGATCGAGATTTTTTTACCTCATGGGTAAGATCTTACATAAATGTATGATTGGATTTGCACTATCGATATCGTGAGTTATTTGCATGCACAACGGTGATATCATTTCAATGGATACTACATTAGATCTCATGATATTTATGAAAGCTATGATGCGTGAGCTTATAAAAATAGTTGAATAAGATATTACAAGATATTTCAAATAAACGTCTACAAGTGATACTCAAGATCCATCTCAGGTTGAGTTAGCTGATAAGATTACAAACTTGAGACACATCTAAAATCCCAACAAAAGCAAGAAGACTATGTATGATGGTAACTTCACTTCACCCTTGTTAGAGGAGATTCTCAAATATCCTCTACCACCCGATCTCAAGACCATAAAGTTTGAGTTGTTCAATGGTGATCAAGACCCAAAATAACATCTTATGAGATTTCAGGAGTGCTTGTTGAAGTTGGGAAATGAAGAGGAGTTGATGGCAAAGTTTTTTTTTCCAAGGAGTCTGAAGGGAGATGTTAGCCAATGATTATATAATATACCATTCAATTCTATCGATTCATTCAAGTCCCTCATCAAAATATTTATGGATCACTACAAGCATAACATTAAGGATAAGTAAACAATCATAGAGCTATATTATTTATACCAAGGATCCAATAAGACTATGGACAAGTACATACCATAGTTCAAAAGGGTATGGCAATCTACAAGAAGTAAGTTGGATGAAGCTAATATTTATGGTATTTTTGCTGATTCTATTCTTCCTATTCTTAAATAATATGATGTGGATTATACTAATATGGGATTTGAAATCATGATAAAAAGAGTTTAAAAAAATAAAAGGTGTTACTTGAGATTGGAACACTCAAGTATGGATCTAATTCATACAATAAAGTTGGCCATATGTCCTATGATAAGAAAGATAAAAAGAATATGAATATGGTTGATGCACCAACATTGACTAGATCAACCACACAAAGACATTCTAAATTCACATTCCCCATTGCGCTAGGGTATATATTTCCAGATTTGGTCAAGAAAGGGCTCTTAAATTTTTGGATAAAATGACATAAGATGGCAACATGAACTTTAATGATTAATATCTCTATTGCTCCTATCACAAAAAGAGGTCATTATACAAATGAATGCAAACTATTGGAGGCTATAATTCTACATCTGATTATGTAAGGAAAATATGAAGTGAAGGACATAAGAAGAGTTTCAAATTATCAATCAACAAATATCATTTCATCTAATTTGCATAATTGCCTCAAGTTTGAATATAAAGATCAAATTATCAAAATGGTAGCATATCATGAGCCTTATGCAATTTAGTATATCTAGAGCTTGATGGATTGGATATTCATCATATTAGTTAATTCAATGTTACTCAATAAGAGCCATAATCTACATTAGTGAAAACTGAGATAGAAAAGTTACGAAGATCAGTATGGGCATATACAAAATTGAAAACTTGGACCCCATGTCTTCTATTAAGGATCATAGATGATTCAAAAATAGTGAGATTTGAATAACGTATATGTTGTATGGAGCTGCATGCATAATGTGTGGATAAATTTCAATATGTTTCTTCTTATTCCATAACATCTTCATCGCTTACTCCTGATCCTGACATTGACAAACACACACAATAAGATTTGGGTGTTGTTTGTAAAAATTCTTTTCCATCTCCTTTTGCTAAAAAATATATGGAAAAAATGCAATTATAAGGGAAGTGGTTTAATAAAATTAGAACAAGGAATTCCTTATTTTTCATTAGATTTAGGCTCTCAAAAAGATAAGAAGGGTTTGGGATGTACTTCTATTGTATAATCTTCAGGCCCTATTAAATTTATTTCGTAATGGAACTTGATTGGGATTTCTAATGAGATTGATAAGGATTTATGTATTGATGGTGATATTCCACTTAAGTTTGATTATTTTTCCAATGATGATGCTTTTCTTGAGTGAATGGGGGCACATTATGAGCTATCAAAATCTAGTAACAAGAAAATTCCACCTTATATCCTTAGCCAATATGGATACTTTGGGAAATATATCAATTTTAGTAAGGTATTGCATGTTCAACAAGTTATTGATGAAGAGGCTAAGATGATGATGTTTCAAGATTGGAAGAGCTTCCTTCTCAATTACAAAAAGATGAGTTGATATTTTCATCTAGAGAGTTTCTTAATGTCAATATTGGCATGTTGAACAACCAAGGGAAGTCAAGATTGGAGCTAGTCTTGAACTAAATTAAAAAAAAGGTACAAAGATAGTTCCTTGTATGTAGTGTAAATTTTTCTTGGTCTTACTCTAATATGACTAGTTTAGAGTAATATTTTTTCATGCATAGTTTACCACTCAAAAAAAGGGACTAAATCAGTAAAGAAAAAGATTAGAAAGATGCATCCCTCCAAAGCTTTGTTAGTTAAAAAAGAGATTGAAAAATACTCAAATGTTAGGTTTATTAGATTAATAGATTATTCTAAATGGATGGCTAATATAGTTCATGTCAAAAATCCAACCAAATAAATAAGGATTTGTTTGAATTTAGAGATATTGATAATGCTTTTCGAGAGGATGATTTCCCTTTACCTTTGAACCAAAAGTTATAATCAAATCTTGATTAATCTAGTTGACCAACATAAAATATCCTTTACTACTCTATGGGGAAACTGTCTTAAAAATGCATGAGCTACTTACCAACGTGCAATGGTATCCATATTTCATGAGCATATCCATAAAATAGTTGAAGTCTATATTGATGATATTTTAGTGAATTCCAACCAAAATATTTGAGCAAGCACATGAAGGGTTATGTAAGGGATATTTATTTGCTAAATCCTTGTATACAAAGCTTTTAGGCATTGGATACTATTGGCTATCCATGTAAGAGGATTGAAAGGAGAATGTTAAGAGTTATCTATAATGTCAAAAATATTCTAATCTTGAGAAGATACTATCATAAGAGCTTAATCCCATTTTTGCACCATGACCATTTACAATTTGGGGTATTTATTTAATTTGCATGATCAATTCACATTCTAGAGAAGGACATAAATTCATCATCACAACCACATAGTTCACCAAAAAATGGGTAGAAGTCATATAAATTAAATGTATTGTTCAAGATAACATCATCAAGTTCCTCATTGAAAATATCTTCACAAGATTTGGTATACCACATAAATTGGTCATGGATAATGGACCTAATTTCAAAGGTAAGGATATGAAAACTTTCTATAAATTTTTTTATATTACTCAAAAGTTTTCTTTTGTTTATTATCCATAAGGTAATGATCAAGCTAAAGATTCTAAAAAGACCATTAGAATCATCCTCTCGAAGTCATGGAATAGATATAAGAGAGATTGACATTATCAACTACCATATGCATTGTGGGCATATAAAACTAGCATAAAAAATACTACTGGAGTGACACCATTTTCATTGGTTTATGGTGATGAGGTTGTTATCCCCCTTGAATGAGAGATTACATTAATAATCTCACTACATGAAGAAGTTCCAAATAAAGAATCAAGATAAGAAATATTACAACAATTAGAGGCATTGAATGAAAAGAGAATCCACATAATAGAGTATCATAAATCTATCATGCAAAACTCAAGAAAGCATATGAGAAAAAAGTAAATCCCAAATCTTTCCAAGTAGGATACTTATTCCTCAAGGAGAACATAAACAAAAAAACTATAAATGATGAGGTTAAAGGGAATTTTCAACCTAATTGGTTGGGTCAATATGTTGTAATTGAATCAATAGGAATATGAGCTTATAGATTGTCCACCATAAATGACAAAGAAGAGTTAAATACCTTTAATATCAAGCATCTTAAATGATTTTATGCATAATACCTCAAATCGATACCTCACCACATAATGAGAAATTCTAATGAGGTACTTATAAATTATTGTACTTTTTTTTTTGATTAGATTGGAGGTTGGATTTTTAAATGGAATCCATACCATGTACATCCCAAAAATAAGCATTTAAGCTTAAAATGAAGCTGGATTAGGAAATACAAAAAAAAAAGCTCTAATGAGCAATCTTAATGCTAACTTAGATAAATAAAATAACAAGGAGGTTGGAAACTCATCATATAATCGAACAACTACAAAAGAGATGGGGAATAAAAAAAATTCCATCAGACATCCAAAATGAAGAACTGAAGAACCAAAAGAATAGGAAAAAACCCCAACTTCCAAAGCTTATCCTCTTATCTTGCTTAGGGTATTTCACCCCTAAACTATGCATCAGTTTCCCTCGCTTAGGGCTTGCACACCTCGAACTTTCATTACCTAAATTTGACCTACTTTGGTTACTCTTGGTCATCCAAATCCTCTCAATGTTTCCAGAGACTATTTTGTTATTTTGTACTCATTCATGGGACTTCAGACTAGCTCCATATAATGCCCATACATTATTCAAAAATGGAAAAAGACCAAACCAATGCCCATACATTGATACACAGAGAGATTCCTCCAAGCCCCACCCATACAAGGCTCAGTCATAATAAGAGACCATTGAATATCCCCCATAAGATACTCAGTCACAGCAGAGGACCTTGGGAAATGCCTTAAAAAAGCTTAGCATGCATCATACCCCTTGAAAAATGCCCATACAAAGTCCAAGAAGTGATTGACTTGCCAATCACACCATTATCTTTCAAAAAAGGAGGCCACTGCCCATACAATGCACCCTCCATCAACACATCCTTCAGTAGAAGAGACCCTAAAATATCGATCGATCAGAAGCCCAATAAGAAAAACTAGAGAATCCCAAAGAAGGAGAACCCTCCTTCCAATGACTCCTAGGTCATCCAGCAACTACAACCTCACCTAGAAAAAATAATTGTAACCAAGCAGGCCACTAGACCCTTAAAAGTGCAAACTAACACATTGAAAGAACCCTATAGGATTGGGAAAACTACAACCAGAAGCAAGAAAAGCTCTTATAGAAAGACTAACAACACCCAACATCTCGACATGGACAAACCCAGGTCTAAGAAGCCAAAGGATAGAAGAGAGGAAAAAGCCACCCAAAAAAAGCCA
>Ga0068629_1000586_pt1 | contig 11014 bp, 10 predicted proteins | sample InSIn3gowninarea_FD_77432 | JGI IMG/M metagenome (GOLD analysis project Ga0068629, IMG submission 77432) | Clean room microbial communities from NASA Spacecraft Assembly Facility at Jet Propulsion Laboratory, Pasadena, California, USA -... ...
GCAGAGAAAGAATCCGAGGAGAAAGAAGAAACTTTAGAAGGGTGCAGCAGTGAGGGAGGACACTCTGAACCGAGAGAGAGCTTTGGATATAAAGGAAGGAAAAGGCAGCGTCTTGGAAGGGGAAGCTTTAGGAAGAAGAGAGCTGGTGAGTTTAAAAAGGAGTGACAGCAGCTGAAAGGAAAGGAAGAACGAAGGAGAAAGCTGGCAAAGAGACAAAACTGGGAAAATAAGAGGGGCTGCTGCTGGCTCTTCTCGGCTTCCAGTGAGAGTTTACAAAGGGGGAGGTCTCGGAAAATAGAAAGGAGGGGAGGAAGTTTAAGGGGAAGATAAAAAAGGTGCAAAAGCATAAAAGAGAAGGAGCACGAGCTTGGTCTGGAACTGCAGCTCAAGAACAAAAGAGAGAGGAGAAAACTGAAGCAGAGAACGTTGGGAGGTTGTGGAGCTCTCTCAAATTCTCGGCAGAGGGAGAAAGGAGTAGCTCGAAGTGGAAGGGAAGGAGAGAATGAGAGAAAGGCAGCAGGTTGAGAAGGCAGGAGTATCCCACTGAGTGTATGTTGGGCGTTCACGAGTAAGTTTCCTTGTTCTTTTCTTTACACTGTTGTTGCATTCGTGATTACCTTTTGACTACCATATGGATGCTCTATTTAAGCCACATCATAGTCTGTGTATGTACTGGTAAAACGTCACCTACACCGAACAAGTTATGCTCTGTTTCTTGTCCAAAGTCATGCATTCTTGTGTAGATGGTATACTGTTCTTATTTCTTTGCTTTGGTAGAGCCTGGTTAGTTTCAGTAAGTGTTCCTAGCTGACTTTTTTTTTGGTTCTCTTTTTATTCTTTTCGATGGTACTGCTATGATAGAATTGCATGGTTGCATGATGTCGTTGGTGTCGTGTCCTTCTCGTCCAAAATTGAATGCAACTTCTTTCTGAGTTGCTGCATTTTACGTTGCTGCACTATTATGTCTAGTTCCGTCATGACCCTTGCTGCAAAATGCCCTCTGATTCCTCCCACCTTCACTACCATTAACAGAGCTGTAACTTGATGCAGTTTCCCTTATTTTTGCTGCCATTTTCAAACGAGTTTTACTGCACTCTAGCCTGTCTTGCTGTTATTTGTTGGTTGTTTTCTGGCATAAGTGTGCAGCATTCTCATCTTCTATCTTGCTGTCATTGTCACTCCAAATGTTACTACCCTTTTCAGGTGCTGTTGGGCTTTTTTCCTTTAAACATATATTCTGCCAAATTCTATTCCTTGTACTGCATGTTGGTCATCGTTTGGCATATAAAGTTCAATGACTTTGCTATGTAACGTTCATCTTTAGTAAAAAAAAAGAAAGGGACTCGATGATTCTTGCTGCTGCACATTGGTGTTCTCTGCCATGTAATGGATATGGTTTTGCTGCACGTCGGCATTTTGCTCTTTGCTTAAAAGCTTGAAAGGAAACTTTGTGGAGTTCAGTCTGCTATTGTTGTCCAAGACGTGGTGTCGATTTGCTAGGTGCTTGAGTCATGTGAATGTGCATTTTTTTAAGACCAATTTTGCTACATAAAGGTTTCACTTCATTGGATATTTTTCTGCCCATAAAGAGATCGCATAGTAGTTTCCCTTAAACATCCAATCATAATCTAAAAATGCACAGGTTTTGGTGTTTACCACATGAATGAAGGTTATATTATGTTTAATGACCAAGCATGATGAACTTGTTAGGAGTTGTTCGCTATTCTTGAATTGCTTCGTAACCCCTTTTATCTATTTTCTTGGACACAGACTACAAACTTGTGGAGTTTCTTTGAATGCACTTTATTATGGAAAATTTGATCACAAAGAGGTTGACTCTTGATAGGTGTATATTATAGGTTTTTTTTAACTTAAGAAAGTTTTTATTAAATGCACCATGTGAGGTTTCACAGACATATTGTTGGCGTTGCCATTCTTGGGAACCTTAGGCGTTGCAGTGGTGTTTGAGATGAATGTGGTGTACAGAGACATATTGTTGGCATATTCCTTTCTTTTTTTAGTTTAGTTATTCGAATGTAGGTTGGCATGTCTCTGTAGTAAGTCATGATGATCCCTATTGCATGAACCATATTGATTTGGTGCCTATTTTTTCACACCATGCACTTACATTACTCTTACCCCACGTGTGATCATTTTATATTTTACTCACCATCCTTTAGCTCTTCTTGGTTCCTGTAACACTTAATATATGTTGGGCCTTTAGTATTTTTCTTTATAGATGGATAAGCAAACAACTAAGTAAGGATTATCTTAATCTGCCAGAATGATTTCTTTACATTAGTTACTTCACTTTTTAGAATTACCATGTATGTCTCTAATTTAGAAAAGATAGCTTTTAATTTGGAAAATAATTTCTTTGGCATTTCATATAAAAAATAAATAAATGCTGTGGAAGATCATTGTTTACCTCAGACCCTTAAAAATTAAGTTAACAAAGACAATATACGAACATAAACCCTTTGGGCATTTTTTAAAACTGATCAGTTAAGTGAGACTTTGGTCTCCTTAAGCCTTAAAGGTTAATAGGCAACTCTCAAAAGATATTGAAATTTAAAATAGTTCATTTTATGGAAAATAATTTTTTCTATCTGATTGAAAATTGCCAAGTGAGACCTCAGTCTCCTTAGGCATTTTTTAAAATTAATTAGCTAAAGCCATGTGAGATTTCGGTCCCCTTAGGCTTTAAAGGCTAATGAAGTAATTCAAAAATATCAAAAATAAAATAATTATAAACATTACTAGAGCTGTCAAAACGGGCCTGACCCACCGGGTCAGGCCCGTTTAACCCACCTAAGAGGTGGGTTGGGTTGAACAAATGTATAGACAACCCACCTCATATGGTCATGACAACCCGGCCTGTTTAACCCGCGGGTTAAGCGGGCCAGCCCGCGGGTTAAACGGGTTACCCACTTCCTTTTTTTTTTTTGGTTTGGGGGACTGGACTTGAGTTGGTCCAATTGATAATATAATCCATTTGACAAAAAAAAAAAAAGGTAACCCAACTCTTCCTCTGATCCCTACCCCAACACTGGCTGGCCTGGCACGCTACGCTCTTCACACACCTCAGAGTCCAGAGTCTTCACTGCACACTGCTCACAATCAGAAGACTCAGAACTCAGATTCTCTCATTCTCAGAAGAAGCCTCACTGCCTCAGTCTCTGATCTCTCGCATCTCGCTCTCGGCCTCGCCTCACTGCCTTGCTTTCGCATCGCTACTGCCTTAATCTCTGATCTCTCGCCTCACTGCCTCGCTCTCGATCTCTGCCTCTCCCTCAGCGCCTCGTTGCTGGTCGCTGTAACGTGCTAGGTCATCATCCACTCATCCTTCCTAATTGGTTGTTGCAGTTGCAAGGTCGCCGTCCCTCCTCGTTGGTTGCTGCAAGGTCGTCACCCCTCCTCAATGGTGGCTGGAAGCTTGTCGTTCCTGCTCTGCTCTTCATCCCTGTTCAGATCCACAACAAGCTCGTCGACGTTGTCCCTGCTCGTTCGACGCCATCTTCACAGGTTTGTCATCTCTCTTGCTTGTGGATTTGATGGGCTGATGGCTTGTTGTGGATCTGGTGGCTTCTTGTGTGTGGATTTGAATCTGATATGGCTTAGCTTCATAGCTTTTGATATTCAGCCACTGATTTTGAAGATTGCTTTTAGCTTTCAAGAATTCTGCCCACTGTGTCCATCACTTCCTGATCACTGGGATAGCAAACTCTGGTGGAACTGAATTAGCTGGAAAATAAGAATTTTGGATACTTGAACCTGATAACATAAATGTCTTGGTAGCATTTTGGATGCTATTGTTTAATGGAGAAGTATCTGTAGGTTCTTTTTCTTTTCTCCACAATGTTTTCATACATTTTCTATCAAAATGTTGACCCTTACCTGGTACCTCATAGCAGTCAGCATCCGCTAGTAGCTTGAGAAGAAATGTTACTGCGTCACTTGCTCAGCACCATAAATCCTCTATCCCTTATATATATAAAACTTTGTTTAACTCAAAACATGATTGGTTTAGATGATGCACTTATACTAAAATCCTTATTCAGCAATATCTCTTTCGTTTTATGGGAGAGGAAATCTATGTATGAGTCCTGATGAATTGCCTTTCATCAATTACCTCTGCAACATTTTTAATTCATCTCTGTAAAACAATTTTGCAGATGAGAGAATTTTAAGTATTATTTCACAAATTTAAGGGCATACTTCTGATGATTGGTTTATGCTTGTCTATTTGGCCTTTTCAGTATGGAATCAGTGTTAACATGGGAGCATTTTCAGAATATTTTTACAATTTTTTTTAACTATTTGGTAGGTTAAAAATATACTTGGATTAGATTATGGTGTCAAATTTAGAATTTTTATTGATAATTAGTTTGTTTTGTTTGAGAATTTTATTTTTAGAATTTTTTTACAATTTTTTCATCCAGGTATGTCAATGAATTTTTTTTAAAAAATTTTTTAATTTTTGGTGGGTTAAACGGGCCAGTCCGTTTAACCCACCAGGTGGGCCGGGTTGAAATTTTCAACCCACCTACCTGTGGGTGGGTTAAACGGGCTAGCCCGTTTAACCCACCAACCCGGGTGGGTCAGCCCGGGTGGGCCGGGTTGACCCACCTTGACAGCTCTAAACATTACTCCTATTATTTTGGTTAAAATTTGCCATGTGAGATATTAATCTCCTTAGGCATTTTTTAAAATTAATTAGCTAAAGTCATGTGAGACTTTAGTCCCCTTAGGCTTTAAAGGGTAATAGATAATTCTCAAAATTTCCGAAATAAAATAATCCATTTTACATGGAAAAGATTTCTTTTATATATAGAAAAATCATATTCATTAATTACCATGTGGGATTTTAATCTCCTTGGTCGTTTAAAATTTAATTAGTAGAGGCCATGTGAGACCTTGATCACCTTAGGTTTCGAAAATTAACACATAATTATTCCATAATAATTAAACAAATAAATCAATGAATTATTTTAATTAATAAAAAACGATTTCTTTTGTTTGCTGTTCACTAGTTGTCGTTGTTTATTTTAAAGTTGCTGTGTGGGACCCTTAGTCTCCTCAGATACATAAGAGGTTAGCCGGTAAAGGCCGTGTGGGATCTTGATCTCCTTAGGCTCTAAAAGCTACCACATTGATCATCCTTTAATAAATTATCGAACTAACAAATAAATGAAAACAATTCTAATTTATAAAATTAACTCTTTAGTCCTCCGTTTATTTATTCTTTATCCAGGACTGCTGTGTGGGACCTATAGTCCCCTCAAGTATTTGGAAATTAATCAGCAAAAGGCCGTGTGGGATTTCAATCTCCTCAGGTTTTAAATATTAATGTCAAATCTTTATAATTAGATAAATAAGAATTAATTTGTTAAAAAGTAAAAAGAATATAATAAATTAATTTCTTCTATTTCGCGGTTATCTCAGAGGTTGCGTGGGATCTTTAATCTCCTCAGATATTTGGGATTTAACCGATAAAGGCCGCATGGGATTTTAATCTCTGTAGGCTTTAAACATTAGCATACAAATTTTTACGATTAAACAAATGAATATTAATTTCTTAAAAATAAAATATAATAAATTAATTCCTTTTAGTCTGTGGTTATCTCAGAGGCTGTGTGGGACCCTTAGTCTCCTCAGGCATTTGGGATTTAATCGATAAAAGCCGCATGGGATTTTAATCTCCTTAGGCTTCAAACGTAAACATTCAAATTCTTACGAAATGATAAACTAACAAAAGAATTAATAAAATAATGTTAAAAGTTCTAGTTTCTTCTAAAAAGACCCAAAAATCGAAAAGAGAAAATAAAGAGAATAAGCAAATGAAATTAAGCGGATTTTAGAAATTAAAACACACAAATCAAATTTCAGCCCCGTTTTACTTACGAAAATTCGCTTGATTTCAGTTCTCTTGTTCTTTTCACAAAGAAAATATTTGCCACGTATGTCTGTTCGAACTACGCGGACTTTGATCCCTCTCGCAGGGTACGTAGGCCCTAGGTTCTCATCCTAGGTCAAGTCCACCTTTTGTAAATATTCATTTTTCATTTCACTTAATTCTGTTTCTATTTTCTCTGTTTGTCGTGTATTTGTTTGTCCGTCTTTTGTAAATATTCATTTTTATTTATGTTAATTTCCTCTCTATTTTTATATTCATTTTTATCCATATTTTAACTATTTTGTTTGTTTAAAAATCCACTTTTATTATTTCGTTCATATTTTAAATTGGGCAATATTAAAATAAATTGAAGGCTATATTACATTAAATTCACTTGACTAATTTGGGGTAACCGTCTTCGGACGGATGCTGTGGGGTGCCTAACACATTCCCCACGCATAAACAGACTCCCGAACCCATCTCTGGTTCGCAGACCGTTTTGCCTTTTCTTATTTTATTTTAATTTGGTTTTCCAAAGTTTTCTGTTTAAAAATTTTGGTGGCGACTCCAAGCAAATTGGTTTTCGAAATTAATTTTGGGAACCAATTTGCTTCTCTTCTTTTCTACTTATTATAATTTTTCCCGCCAGGTCGGTTACGACACTAACTAATATAAGATTTTGTAATGCTTATATATAATGTATGATGAATTTATATGTTTTGAATTAGTGTTGATTATTTAATTGATTTTTAGTATATATTACTGAGGAGACAAATGTATAGTTATCAAACTCTTCAATTGTGTGTATATATATGTTACGATATGTACGGATGAATAATAACACGATGATAAATGAGATTACAAAATTATATGAGTTATTGCTATTGTGAAAGACACTTATTACATGAGAAGTACAAAGTGAAGGCTATATTATACAAAGTAAGGAAAAAGTATTATATGGAAGGTGAAATGTTGGAATTTAGTATTGTGAATATAATTTTGTGTGCAAGGATCAAGTTGAGGTAAAACTATTAATTGTCATTGTTTCCTTTACTTTATAAGTTTCATGTTGGTGTTTTATCTAAGTTTATCTTCATTGAGTTTGCGTACCAGAGACAGGTTCGGGAGTCTGTTTATGTGTGGGGAAGGTGTTAGGCACCCCACGACATCCGTTAATAAAGATGGTTACCCTAAATTAGTCAAATGAATTATTGTAATATGGCCTCTAATTTATTTTAAATATTGCCCAAGGGCAGACTTGACCTAGGATGAGAGCCTAGAGCCTACGTACCCTGCAAGAGGGATCAAAGTCCACGTAGTTCGTCTAAAAATGTGTGTCACTGAGTTGTGAATTTTAATTTTTGTGAAGGGACAAAATAAGTTGAAACAAAACGATTTGAGAGTTGGTTGATATGTTTTAATTTGCAAAAATCAGTATAACTTCACTCCTTTTATTCTTTTCATTTTTTGATTTTTTTTCAGTGAACACTTATTATTTATTTTTCTTGGGATTTTGAAAAAAAACTAAATAATATCGTCAGAAAACAATTAAAATTTATTTGATTATGTTTTAGACTTTTAGAAAATTAAAGATCTAAACAAAATGTGAAATTGACAAAAGACTTTATTACGAATGAACATTTTTTACTTAAAATTATTAATTTTTGACAATTTGGAAAATCAGAATGATGAACGTGGGCCACTAGTACCCAAATTATTTTAACTGTCTAGTATTGGGTATTGCCTAAGGAGTCATAGGATCTCACATGGCCCCACTGGTGAATTTAGCAATTATGTATGAAGACATTAGCCTTACATAATAATGCTAAATTTTTTAAAAAAATGTAGGTAAAAAAAGAAATAAGTGAACTAAATGAGATGAAATGAATAATGAACAATTTGCCTATGGAGTCTTTGGATCTCACATGGCTTATTGGGGAATTTAACAATTATTTATGAAGACATTAGTCTCACATAATAATGCTAATTTAAAAATTACAAGTGTTTTATGTATAAAATAAAATAAAATAAATGTAATAAAATGAAATAAAATAAGAGAAATGCCTATGGAGTCTTAAGATCTCACATGGCTTATTAGGGAATTTTGCAATTATTTATGAAGGCATTAGTTTTACATAATAATGCTAATATTAAGAATTACAAAGGTTTATATATGAAATAAATAAAAATAACGATAAGAAAAATGTCCATGGAGTCTTTGGATCTCACATGGCCTATTGGTGAATTTAGCAATTATTTATGAAGACATTAGTTTTATATAATAATGCTAATATTAAAAATTACAAAGATTTATATATGAAATAAATAAAAATAAAATGAACTAAAGTGAAATATAAATAGATAAGATGAGGAAAATGCCCGTGGAGACATTAAACCTCACATAGGGCCCAAAAAAATGCATTATTTGATTACACATATAAGTGTTTGTGTGTATGTGGGTGTCCAATTATACTTTCATTCCCCATATGTCAATTTAAATGTCATTTATCATGGCTTTCTAGCATTTACTAGAAACCAAATTGGAGGTTATACCAGCTAAATTGAACAACCACACAGAGAGCTTACATGCAGCACTTTGACATCAATTTGGATAGCAACAATGAGCAAAATGATGCATCAGAACCTCAACCCAAAAATGATAGCAAACAGAACATAATTATGCAGCAAAATTGGAACCAAAAATGACAGCAAGACGTAAGGGAACGTGGAGCCAATAACTTCCTTTGTTAACTGGTCAGCATCTTTCATCTCATCTTCCTCAAAATCTTTTATCAGAGGGAAGACAACAGACCCATTTGCTACATGCTTGACTCCCTTTTTCCCTTATTCACTTTCTCATCAAGTGGGGTACTTGGCATTATCATGTTCCCATAAGCTTAAGAGCTCCTTTCTTATCATATCATCAGCCTGCTCGATGGAAGTAGGAGGAACATATGAACTCATATACCCATAAGCAATAATCAAAGAATCAGATCCAATGACACAACAGAATATGAAGCTCATCTCTGAGAGCAGTCCCCTTAAGAGTCATGCCAAAAGAAAAACCATCCCTTGTTGGTGTCATACCACTTTTAGGAATGAGGCCTACACCTTCAAGAGTTGCAGAGAGAGCCAACATAGGATTTGGAGTCTGAATTTTTTTTTCTCTTAGAAGTGACTCAAGAAAATTTGAAGGGTGCAATTCTGGGTTGTCTCGTCCCAACAATGGTGTCTGAGATCCTCTCAACCTGGCCAGATTTTCAGCTTCCATCATGATAGCATCTCCTTTACCAATAAGTAGAGGATATCGCGATTAAAGAGGGGATGACGGTACCAGAGCTTTAGCTATGGGAACAAGATAAATTTTAAAAAGGATATGGGTTTTGGATTATTGGAGAACCCGGACGAACGAAAAAGGTGGGAACTCGGGTGATGATCATCTTTTTAGAATGACCACAGTATCTACCTTCCCAACGTCTCTCCTCTCTCTAGCCTTCATTCAAAACCTCTCTTTCACTCTTCCATTTTCACAGCCACTCTTCCTCTCACCTTTTCCTCAGTCTCTTCTCTCACTACACGTCTCACTTCTCTCTTTATCACTGCATATTCATCCAGCTCTCTCTCTCCCTCACTCACTCTCGGGCTCCTTCACTTGTCCTCTCCCTTTGTTTTCCTGCTACCTATTCACCACCTCCTTTATTTTTCATTCTCTTCCCTGCACTGCCCAGAACTACACAGTGTATACCTCTTTTCACTGCTCTCTGTGCTCTCCCTTGCTTTCTGCACTCTCCCTCTCCTCACTGCATAAAGCCCACCTTATTCTCTTTTCCCCTCCTTTGCTAGTTCTGCAAACGTGTGTACAGAAAAAATACAAAAACAGGGACCATGATGTAGTGCAGAGAAAAGAATCTTACCTATGAACGCCCAACATATACCCCATGGATTATAGGATACTTTGGACAGCCAAATCAAACAAAACATAGTAGGTTGGCAACATGAATGAGATAGAAGCAAAATAGCAGGGTTCAATCATATCAGTACTCAAAATCCCAGCAGAACGCAGTATATTTTAATGATACTATGACAATAAAATGGAATCTCAAATGGGCGACAAAATGTATATGAGTTTGACAGAAAATAACAAGGTTAAACTACAACAAATATTCAACAAAGCTTGGTAGTCATTAAAGGTAAAGGTACAACCAAGTTTTGAACAAAAACAAAAAAAGAAGAAAAATGATAGCCACTTGCAAGTCAAAGTGCAGCAGAAGTGATTAGATTTTAATGGTCAAGATAATAGCCAAGGTTAAAATATTATGCAGCAACCTATAGCAAAAAGAAAGATCCAAGATACAATAAAACTGCAGCTGACTTTGATCCCGGAAACAATAACCTAAGAAAGTAAGTGATGCAGTAAACTTCAGACACCATCTCGGACAACAATCATGGTGAGAAAATGTGACACAAGTCTTGACCTAAATTCCAACAAGAGGGAACGTTTACTGCAGGCTTTCAATTTTTCTTTTACCAAGAACAGCCATCGCAAACGTATCCATCTTCATGCAGACCGAATACTATGCTAGAGAATTTAATAAGAAATGATAAAACCAGTCTTAACCCAAACCCCAACAAAGGGAGATAACGTTTTACAGCATGGTTCCCTTTGCTTCAAACAAAACAGTCATCATGAATACAGACGTGTACATGCAAACACGATGCCATTCGACTGTCATATTTTCCAGCACAATAAAACATCAAAGCACTCCATGTCAATGACAAATACTACAACCTTCACCATGAAATCAGCATCAGAACAACGAGTACATGGTTCAAATGTTTAAAGCCATTTTGAAGCAAAGTATGTAGTAAAAATCAGGGAAGAGCTGACGGTAAACCCATTAGACCTTAACGCTGAGTTTTGGACACAAACCATGACATGAATGGAGTAAAGAACGATAAAAAAAACTATACTTACAACACCAACGTGGCAACTGCAGTTTATGAAAGCAGAATATAGCTAAAAGTTTACCACAGCTTATGACAGAAAAAAACACAAAGAAAACAGAGCATAAAAAGAACAGTAAAGCAAAGTGTCAAACATGTAAAGGCATGCCAAGA
>Ga0068629_1000589_pt1 | contig 10991 bp, 7 predicted proteins | sample InSIn3gowninarea_FD_77432 | JGI IMG/M metagenome (GOLD analysis project Ga0068629, IMG submission 77432) | Clean room microbial communities from NASA Spacecraft Assembly Facility at Jet Propulsion Laboratory, Pasadena, California, USA -... ...
ATAACGTCTTTACACATAATATTGAATAGCTCCATGAGCCTGTACCTGGAGTCTACTACCCTTAGCGCCATCATCGCCCTTTCTTCCGATTGGTATTGCTTAATAGAATCTTTATTCAGGTTTTTAAGGGTAAGGTCAACAAGCAGCAAGTTTTCTTTGAAGTACTGCGGCAGGTACAGATTTTTTCTTCCTTCATAACTCTGCTGGTCGAAGTCGATGGCCCTTATACGGTATTGAAAATCTTCAATGTCAGGAGTTATATCTACAACAAAATTATAGCTGCGCATGTCGCCCAGCAGCCTCACAAAACAGCGTTCATTAAATTTGACAAACTCCTTGGCAAACCGTATCTTATTAGTTATGGGCTGATCAAGGTATTGTTCAATAAACACGTCGCCAGGTATACCTGGAATGTGTTCCTCTACCAAAGTATTTAAATAGGTAAAGTAAGTGATCTTATTAGGCGATAGAATATGTTCAAGCTCCAACCCATAAATTCTCGATGCATCGGCCGTTTTGATATAAAAATGGTCATAATTATCATTGTATTTATTTACTATGCGTATCCTGAAAGGATTGGAATTACCAAAGGCACAATAGTCTATTCTTGATACCTCGAGGTGTTTTGAAAAAGTGAGATCACCTTCTGTTTTCAATACAGCATAGATCTTTATTAATCCATCGCGTATATAGTTCCATTCGTTCATATCGTACACCACTTTCTCCCAGTGCGTATCCTGTCCTTTTTTATCAAGCAAGGGAACGGAATAGGTAATCCTGGCAAGATCATCATATGTCACAGGTAATCTAACTTCCCGTCCATGTTCTTTAAGATAACCCCGCAACGCCTGGTTTATGGGGTAAAAGGGCTTTCGCCTTGAAGGTGCGTCGTTTTTATTCTCCAGGGCAGCATTTTGTACATCTGAAAAGCTCATGGGCTAATATCAATATATTTCTTCAAATAAAATGATTATCCCAGTAACGACGGATAATATTTATGTACTCAGCCGTCTGAAAACCGAGTTGCAGCAATACTCCGGCAGCAGGAAGTTTACTCAACTGAAGACTATGGGTGATATAGTAAAGCAACACCTGAAAGAGACACTACGAAAAACACTGTACCTTATTCAGGAGAGCAAATGGAAAAGCAACAATTAGGTGGAACAAACTGTGTTTTTTAAGTACTAATAATCATTTTTGTATAAAACAATATCAGATTTCGTTCTTTCATAATCTACGTTATCTTTGTTCCTAACCGTACAAAAACATAAGCGTGCAAAGCCCTTGCCGGGTAGTTTTCCGGGAACGGCAGGGTATTACAATCGCAATCGTCCGGGTCAAATTTTTTAACCAATTACAAATTAGCTATGCCAAATCAAAACATCCTCGACATTTTAGGCGACAAAGCAGAAGGCCTTCTAAACCACGAATGTAAAACTGTTGACAAAAGCACTTTACACCTGCCATCGCCTACACATGTGGAAGACAGCTGGGTAAACAGCAACCGGAACAATCAAACTCTTCGAAGCTTACAAACGTTGCTGGATCACGGGCGCCTTGGAGGTACGGGATTTTGCAGCATTTTCCCGGTTGACCAGGGTATAGAACATAGCGCAGGCTCATCCTTTGCACCAAACCCGATCTATTTTGACCCTGAAAACATAGTAAAGCTTGCGATAGAAGGCGGATGTAATGGTGTAGCTTCAACATATGGGGTCTTAGGCATAATGAGTCGTAAATACGCCCATAGAATACCTTTTATTGTAAAAATCAACCATAACGAATTCTTAAGCTACCCTAACAAGTTTGACCAGACCATGTTCGGCACCATAAAAAATGCATGGGATATGGGCGCTGTTGCAGTAGGTGCTACCATTTATTGGGGAAGTGCGGAAAGTGCCCGCCAATTAAAGGAAGTTGCTGAAGCATTTGAAATTGCACATCAGTTGGGTATGACCACTATTCTTTGGTGCTACCTGCGTAATAATGCATTTAAGGTAGACGGCAAGGATTATCATACATCGGCTGATATGACGGGCCAGGCCAACCACCTTGGGGTTACATTGCAGGCCGATATAATCAAACAAAAGCTGCCTACTAACAACGGTGGCTACAATGCAACCAAACACGGAAAAACACACAAGTTGGTGTATGAGAAATTAACTACAGATAACCCTATTGATCTTACCCGATACCAGTTGCTCAACTGTTATAACGGACGCGTAGGCCTTATAAACAGTGGTGGCGAAAGCCTTGGGGCAACAGACCTGCAGGAAGCAGTTGTTACTGCCGTGGTAAACAAGCGTGCGGGCGGCATGGGCCTCATACTCGGCCGTAAAGCCTTTCAGCGCCCGTTTGAAGAGGGCGTAAATATGTTAAATACAATTCAGGACGTTTATCTTGATGAAAGTATAACCGTAGCATAGTGTTAAGCCTGTCTCTTAGGAGCAGGCTTAATTTTTTAAGGTACCGCGGGTTTGGTTAAAAAATAGTAATGCAAACTTCAGGTGCCTGCAACAGGCTGTGCCAATATGGTGTTGCTTCGAAGGCAAAGATTTAATTGCAACTAAACAGATTGAACCGGTGTGCTTAAATAACAATCAAAATAGTACTACCTTCAATTTTCCAACAATACCGTATGAAGAAAGAATCAGAAGAGGATCTGGAATCTAACCTCTCCGGCGCGGACGAAGGCAAAACGGATGCGGCAAGACCCCGATGGTTCACTCGAAGAAAAAAAGGTATCCTAACTTCCACAGCCGATAAAAAGGAAACACCTGAAGGCTTGTGGGTTAAATGCCCGTCGTGTAATTACATATGCACAAGCGCCGATTTGCGGGAGGCGATATACGTATGCCCGAAGTGCAATTATCATCACCGTATAGGGAGCGAAGAGTATTATGACATCTTATTCGATAACAAGGAATACACTGAACTGGCTGACAACATCCGCAGTAAAGACTTTTTGGGCTTTACAGATCTTAAGCCTTACCATAAACGGCTTGAAGATATTTGGGCAAAGACCGACCTGAAAGATAGTATGCGGGTAGCTGTAGGGAAAGTAGGAAATAACGAACTTGTGGTCGCCTGTATGGATTTTGAATTCATTGGTGGAAGCCTTGGAAGTGTTATGGGCGAAAAGTTTAGCCGGGCTGTTGATTATTGTATCGCAAACAAATTACCCTTCCTTGTAATTAGTAAAAGCGGCGGAGCGCGGATGATGGAAAGTGCCTTCAGTTTAATGCAACTTGCCAAAACGAGTGGCAAGCTTGTCCAGTTAAGCGATGCAGCTCTACCCTATATTTCTCTCTTAACCGACCCAACTTTTGGCGGCATCTCGGCCAGCTTTGGTATGCTGGGCGATCTTAACATAGCAGAACCCGGTGCCCTTATTGGTTTTGCCGGTCCCCGTGTTATTAAAGAAACAATAAAAAAAGACCTACCCCCGGGGTTTCAGCGAAGTGAATTCCTGCTCGAGCACGGTTTCCTCGATTTCATTATCGATCGAAAAAAGCTAAAGGAAAAAATGGCACAGCTGCTGGTTTTATTTAAAAACTAATTGCAACATCAATTATATAAATTTGCCGGCTAATAAAGTCGGCTTTTTTAATTATGGCAGCTTCAGAAATAAAAAACAGACAGGCGTATTTTGAATTTTTCATAGAGGACAAATATGAAGCAGGCATGGTTTTACTGGGCACAGAGGTTAAAAGCATACGCGAGGGTAAAGTAAGCTTCAACGACAGCTATTGTTTATTTTTCAAAGAGGAATTGTGGATAAGGGGGATGTATATAGCCGAGTATTCTTTAGGCACGGCCAATAACCATATTGCTGTTCACGACAGAAAGCTTTTACTCACAAAAAGGGAATTGAGCAAAATTCAAAACAAATTGAAAGACAAAGGATACACAATTGTTCCTCTGCGCGTTTTCTTTAATGATAAGAATCTTGCAAAGATTGAGATAGGGCTTGGTAAAGGAAAGAAATTGCATGACAAGCGTGAAACCGTAAAGAAAAAGGAAACCGAAAGAGAGATAAAACGTTTCCTAAAATAATTATAAAATTTATCCTGCTGTTTTTCCAATGCTAACAAACGATATTTTGCAGGTTGTATTTACACGGAATAAAAAGCATGTATTTCAACCCACGCCTATACCTATATCTACCTTTTTAAAGCACTGTTTTCCCGTTTATCCAACAGAGTTTTACAAATAATTTTCAGGATTATACCTGCAAAAAAAATAATTAATAATCCAGAGTTTACCGTGAAAGTTTACGCGCTTAATTATTATTGCAACAAGTTTAAATAACTCAATATTGAACAGAAAAATAGTTGGTTTTATCCTCTTCCTGTTTTCACATGTTGTCGTTTTCAGTCAAAGTATTACAGGCGAATGGTATGGTGTGGGCGTTGTTAAAAGAAAAGAAGTTAACAGCGACTATCTTTCAGAGCTTATTTTGCGGCAAAGAGGTAGAATTGTCACAGGCGAGTTCAATTACTTTTTTAAAAGTGTTACTATTAATTCAAAGATCACCGGCACATATGATCCCGCAACCAGGTTGCTAAAACTGAAAATGCAGCCGTTGTTAAACTTTAAAGCCAGTGATATTAATGGGGCTGACTGCCCTATGGAAGGAATTTTCACCCTGCAGATATCGAGAGTTGAAACTTCGCTAAAGGGAGAGTTTAAACCCAGCAATGATTATCGTTTAACATGCCCCGCTATTTCGGTGAAATTTATTAAAGACGTGGAAAATCCCAACGAAACTAAACCGGAGCAAAGCAAAACTGCAGAGAGGACACCTGAGAAAATTCCGGAAACATCGGTTGACAAGCCCGATAAAATAGCCGAAGCCGCCGTAATCGGCCTCTTTGTTGATAGTGTGAAGCCGGAACCCGAAAAAGAATTGCTGACAGAGCTCAACAGGAGGACCTTTGAAGCAAGCCCCGTTATTGAAGTAAGTTCAGATAGTTTAAGGCTGGCATTATACGACAATGGCGACGTTGATGGTGACACTATTTCCGTTTTCTATAACCGTACCCTCATTGCCGCACATCAACAGTTATCAACCAGGGCATTTAACATAGTAGTTCCTATTGACACCAACATACACGAAATAAGCATGCTCGCAGAAAACCTCGGCACTATTCCACCGAATACGGCATTATGCGTCATCTATGCTGGTGAACAACGGTTTGAGCTTAGTTTGTCGAGCTCCTACATTAAAAATGCTACTTTGCGTTTCAGGAAAAAGCCGGTTGCCAATACGGAAAAAAAGCCTTGACATGAATTATAGTTTTGACTTTTGCAGAATTAAGGTCAGGTGAGTTGTATCAATTGAAGCACTTGCTGGTTACTCACAAGGGATTTTTTTGAGTCAGCCGTGTACCATCATAAATTTAGAGAGCACGTCAACCTTGTTTCTTTTTATGGGCCCCGCAGCATGGTCCTATTAAACTTTTGTTGCGTCGCACACTTGCTCTGACGGTACTCTATTCAGCAGAAAAAATGGCGCTGTCAGCCTGAGCTTATCGAAGGCCAGGCGCACATGTTTCGACAAGCTCAACATGACAGCCAGCGCACCTTCTTTTCTTTTTCCTGTGTGCCATTTGATGTATGTGGTGCTCTGATGGTAATTCTACTGAGCACTTTTAAGTTGAACCCGTCCAACCGATCGTCCCTGGCAATAAGACACAGCGACACGGAGGAACACAAAAGCAGTGTGAAAGTCGAGGGTCATTGTGTTCCTGTGTAGACCGCCGCCAGGTACAAAAACTAAAACAATGTTCCCTGCTCTTTTTCCTCTTCCTTTTGCTCCCATTGCATGTCTATTGTTTTATTAAAATCGGTGAGTTTATTTCCAGCGGCTTTCCAGCCCATAATTTCAACAAAGCCACCAATCTTAATTTTTTGCGTTTTTGCCTGAGCACCACGTCCTGAATTAAGAATTAAAACGGGGTTAGCGTCGGTGGTCACTGTTTCGAGACGATTATTCCTGCCTTCTTTTATAAACAGAAATTTTGTTTTAAGTGAAGACGTCTCTATTTTAAAACGCTTTACGTTATACTGCAGCTTTTCGTGATCATAGTAAATAGCAGTAATCACCTTTTCAGGATCAAACTTTTCAATAAGTAATATCTTGTCGGGCTCAAACCGCTGTGTGAGTTCGGTATCCGTTATTTCGTAGTTCCCGTCATCATATATTACCAGTATTTTATCATCCTCGAAAGTTCCGAGGTATTCGCCTTTTTCTTCTGCATTAAGCCGTCCGAACTTGTTATCAAACCAAAGCTTTCTCCCGTCAAGGGTGCTGCGGCCGGCTTCTTTGAATTTCACCAGCTTTAAAGGATATTTTGTAACCTGGTTTCCAAGGCTGCCTCTTCCTTTTATTTCAAGTTCTTCAAAGAAATACTCAAATTCTTTGGTGCGTGCAGTGCAGTTAGGGCTAAGAACTACCTTAACCACTTCTGCCTCACCATTTGCGTTGGCGCTCAGGTAATGCACCCTGGTCTTGTCGGTGCCACGCGTTAGATCATACTCCCTGTCGCGTGTTACACCCGTTACATTGAACCGCTTGGCATAGCTCACGCCGCTTTCTCCATCAACATAAATCATGTTATAAGTGGTACGCTCATCATTTTTTTGAAACACCGCGGCGTGAAGAATATCCTTGCCTATAAAGACCTTGTCGGCTACCCGCACTACTTTCATCTTCCCTCCTTTTGTAAACACAATTATATCGTCAAGGTCTGAACACTCTGCAATGAACTCGTCTTTTTTCAGGCTTGTTCCAATAAAACCTTCTGAACGGTTCATATAAACTTTTGTGTTGGCAATAGCCACCGACCTGGCAGTCACTGTATCAAAAGGCTTGATTTCAGTTTTTCTTTCACGCCCTTTTCCATGTTTCTTCAACAGGTTCTCGTAATAACTCACTGCAAAATCCGTCAGGTGCTCGATGTCGTATTTTACCTGCTTAATTTCATCTTCAATACCCTTGATCTGCTTGTTTAATTCATCAATATCGAGCCGGTAAATGCGGCGGACCGGCTTCTCAGTTAACTTTATAATATCATCTTTTGTTATTGCCCTTCGAAGCTTTGATTTAAATGGCGTAAATGCCTTATCAATGGCTTCCAAAACCTTATCCCAGGTTTCGTGTTTCTTTTCAAGCTCTTTATAAATCTTCTCTTCAAAGAATATTTTTTCAAGCGAGGTATAGTGCCATTTGTCCTGGAGTTCTCCCAGCCTTATTTCGAGTTCTTTCCCCAGCAGCTCTTTGGTATTATCTGCTGAAATTTTAAGCAGCTCGTGCACGGTCATAAACCGGGGCTTTTCTTTCTCTATCACGCAGGCGTTGGGTGAAATACTCACCTCGCAATCGGTAAAAGCATACAGCGCATCAATAGTGATATCAGGTGAAATTCCCGGTGCGAGCTCAATTATGATCTCGACGTTTGCAGCAGTGGTATCCGTTACTTTTTTTATCTTTATTTTCCCTTGTTCATTAGCTTTAACAATACTGTCGCATAATGTGGATACCGTTACGCCATAAGGCACGTTACGGATAACAAGAGACTTTTTGTCGAGTTCTTCTATGAGTGCCCTTACTCTTACTTTACCTCCTCTTTTACCTTCATTATAGTTACTCACATCTATCATTCCCGCCGTTTGAAAGTCGGGCAGGACTTCAAACTTTTTACCCCTCAGGTATTTAATTGAAGCTTCGATTAGCTCGCAAAAGTTATGGGGTAGAATTTTTGTAGATAGCCCTACGGCTATGCCATCAGCGCCCTGTGCCAGCAATAAAGGAAACTTCATAGGCAATGTTACCGGCTCATTTTTACGTCCATCATAGCTCAGTTGCCAGTCAGTGGTTTTTGGGTTGAATGCTACGTCGAGTGCAAACTTGCTCAGGCGTGCTTCTATATAACGCGGAGCTGCAGCCTCATCGCCCGTATTTACATCACCCCAGTTTCCCTGCCTTTCAATAAGCAGGTCTTTTTGCCCCATGTTTACAAGAGCATCGCCAATGGATGCATCGCCGTGGGGATGGTACTGCATGCTCTGGCCAATGATGTTAGCAACCTTATTAAACCGGCCATCATCCATTTCCTTCATAGCATGAAGTATGCGGCGCTGTACAGGTTTTAACCCGTCTTCAACAGCAGGCACTGCCCTCTCCAATATCACGTACGAAGCATAATCAAGAAACCAGTTTTTGTATTGGCCGGTAATACCATGATCGTTCTCCAGGAACTCCTGCTCTGTATTTGCAGCTTTAGCCATAGATAATATTTAGTGCAGACACATGTTTTAGATGAAGCTATATTACTTTGTTTCAGAGTGTGATTAGCTTACTTAATTTTTGATGCCGGGGTGCTTTGCCCGCCCTGGTGAAGAATAAGTTTATCCACTACGCCCTTTTCGTTGTTAACAAATTCCACCTGCGCATCAACAACTTTTAAAAAGAAAAGACTGTCTGATTTAGCAAACAGATCAACTTGTTGTTGGTTGGTTGCCTGGGCTTTTAATGCGCCATTAACAAGGCTGATAGTTATTTTAAACGCCGGCGATAACTCATATACACCAACATAGTGTTTCAATATTGTTGTATCTACCGCAACTTCTTTGTTAAGTTCAGGTAGTTTGTAGGGCTTGCTGTACAGGATGGCATATACATCTTTTTGTACCCGGCCCATTTTTGCAGAGCCGGAGTTACTTAAAATAGTAATACTGATGCTATCCTCCGGAATGATGCTGTTGCTTGATAAAAAGCCGTGTATACCGCCGTTATGGCTAATTAACCTCTTACGTTCAAGCGAGTCAATTCCCCATCCCAAGCCATACTTAGACAGCCTGGGTGTAAAAGCGTTTTGAAGCGAAGCCGCCTTTAGAGTATTCCCGCGTGCGACAGCCTGGTTCCATTTATACATATCCTCCACAGTGGAATAAATTGCGCCGGCAGAGAAACTTACTGATGAGTCTACTATAAGAGATTTTGAGGGTGGATTTAGCGAATTATATCCTGTTGCTTTATTTTCATTGCTCAAATGGGTGAAGTCAAACCCTGAATTACGCATGTCGAGCGGAACAAAGATCTGCTCCCTTACTACCTGTTCATACTTCTTGCCCGTAACCTTCTCGATAATATAACCTAATAACAAATAGCCTGAATTACTGTAGCTAAACTTACTTCCCGGTTCAAAGCCAGGAGGTTTGTCTTTAATCATATCGAGTAGCTTCTGCTCGTTGAATGCCTTCTCAACATCATGTTGCATAAAAGCTGTGTCGTTGGTATAGTTGTAAATACCTGAGGTGTGTGTAAGAAGGTTTTCAATAGTTATTTTATCCGCGTTAGTAAACCCGGGAAAATACTTATTAAGCTTATCACTTACAGAAAGTTTTCCCTGTTCTGCTAATTTTAAAATTACCGTAGAGGTAAATTGCTTTGTAACAGAACCTATCTGAAAAATAGTATTAGCATTGTTCGGGCTTTTTTTTTCTACGTTGCTGTAGCCGTAACCCTTATCAAGTAATATCTTTCCATTTCGTACAATCTTTACAGAACCATTAAAGATTTGTGCTTTTTCCGATTCTGAAAAATAGTGGTCCAGGGTGTCAGCTAAAGACTGTGAATAAGTAGCTGTTTTAAAGATGAACGCTATGAGAACCAGAAATATTTTTTTCATAATTGGGGTTTGAAACAGGTAACGAATATGAAATTTGGTTTATTAATCAACAACGTTGTAGCCCTTTGAAGCCTCAAAGTTCTATCACTCACCTTGACGTACTTATTCCGCGTCAAAATAAGTTATATTAAACCAATTCAACCGCTTTAAGCTTTACCTCGAAGTCTTTCATGTTTCTGTAATCTCCCTGCGCCTCTATTACACCCTCCTCAGCCAGCTTCTTTAACCGCCACAACAGAAAGGCATCTCCGGTAGTTTCTTTTGCTTTGCTAAAGAACTGGTTGAACAGCCTGTTTACTTTTACCCAGTCCTTTGCTACAAACGCGACGAGTTCAGCATCATAGTAATCATAATCCTTTTGCACCAGCTTCTTGCCCCCTTCGAGAAGGCGGACACCCTTTTGTTCATTACATAACCTGCCCCACTCATCAGGATCAATTTCAAATTCGGATGGTGGTATGAGTCTGGCCAGTTGTTTGGCTTTTACGAATTCTTTAGGTGAGATCTGGAACAAACTTGTTGGATAAAAAATATTACCCTTTTCATTTATGAATGGAAGATTGTTCAGGTACAAAATAAATATGCGGCCCTGGTATTCCTTTAACTGGCTCATGAGCCAATAGTAGCCGCTTACATCATGTTTGTTCTGTGCTGCCCATATCCAAACAACTTCTCCAGTGTTTTCATTTAGCTGAGCGAGCAGCCCTTTTACATCTTCATTGTCGTGCACATGGCCGTCATCGGCAATGCCATCATGTGGTCCATGCCGCAATGTTTCTCTCCACCAGGCAGTACGGTTTGAAATGCCTTCTTCCGTATACATGTTTGTAAGCGGGCCTACAGCATAGTCATCCTTTATGCTGATTATTTCACCCTGCATTGCCTTATCAAGCTCAAAGCTCTTTCGTAATGCTTCAATATTCGCTTCTTCAAAAACTACGTGGATCATTTTGTTGAATTAAAAATTAAAAGTAAGTGTGCGACGCAACGATGCTTTAGACCTGTACAACAGCCGGGTTCATAATTATTCTTCCGTGAGTAATTCGATGCCTTCATTTCTACAGGGCTCAATAAAGTCAGTATCGTGGGAAGCCAACTTGTTAATTCCATGAAGCTTGCACGCAGCTAAGATAATGGGGTCGTTGGGAAGAAGGTTGTACTTTATCATAAATTCCGGAACCAGTCCGAAATAATAAGTATTTAGGGGGAGCAAGGACTGGGTAAAAGTAAACAGGCTGTTCAACCAGTTCTTTAGCAAAGCAAAAGAAACTACCGGAGATGCCTTTCTGTTGTGGC
>Ga0068629_1000590_pt1 | contig 10984 bp, 10 predicted proteins | sample InSIn3gowninarea_FD_77432 | JGI IMG/M metagenome (GOLD analysis project Ga0068629, IMG submission 77432) | Clean room microbial communities from NASA Spacecraft Assembly Facility at Jet Propulsion Laboratory, Pasadena, California, USA -... ...
CGAGGTGGCAGATTGTCTCCTCGGTCGCGAGGCCGACGAGTGCGTATGGTAGTTGGGAGGGTGATTCGTGAACAGTGCAGTATCCAGCTGCATGCACGGGTTTCTGTTTATTGTATAGTTGCCGATGTGGGTGTTGCAGGTGAGTGGTAGTTGTGGTGGTGGTGATGGGTGAAGGAGTGGAAGGAGGGTTTGGCCATTGTGAGGCAAGGGAGCGGGCGTTGGCGTTTCCATGAACATAGCGCTGCTGGCTGGTCGCGAACAAAAGACGCTCCATTTCTTCGCGAAGCGGCGGCCAGGTCGAAGAGTGTGCCAGAGAGGCCGGATGGGTGTTGCTCGCACTAGTCCGCTTTCGGCAAGATCGCCTATCCTCATACATCTCGCTTCTCCCAGGCTGCCGGAGACCACCAAATAACCAAGCACGAGTTGCTTCTTTGAAATGTCCATGCCGGCTTAGCTATCATTGTCTTCTTGCTTATGCTGCGCATCGAGGCGCTTCGTGTCGGCGCCGTTGAGTTGCGGCACGCTACACCAAGGCTGCGTTGCGCCGACCAATTGACGATGCTTCTTTCCGCTTGGACTCCGTCAGCTCCTTTTCCTCGTAGACGAGCGGCGCGATGACGAGCCGCGGATGCCGGGCACATGGATTCTCTTGTGCCTACTCGATAGTGTGTCATCTGCAAAGAGTCTACCAAGACAGTTTTCGACCTTTCATCGGACATCTGTCGACTTTTGCACACATCGTCAGTTACACGTGACCTGGATGGAGAGTTCAATTCTAAGATGATTCTGCTGAAGTTGAACGAGACATGAGAGTTCGATCACGAAGCCAGCTTACAACCTCTTGGGGCCACAAATCCTGTCCGCTGGCATAACTCTCCTCACACAGAATGCCTTGTATGGTCAAAAAGGCTACCGTAAGCCACAACATACGACTAAGGTGAACAGTGCTCACTCGACTACTGCGAAGACATCTTGGGCTCTTGTCGTAACTTCTAGCTCTATCGGCACTCGAAAGAGTGAGGTTGATTGTAGGTCTTGTATAGCTGTAAGGTCTCTGGGCTGTCCTCCATATCCTTCAGTTCGTTTTCTCCACTAAGCAACGTCACTGCAGCCTAACCATATTTTCTTTCACCACTCAGAATACTCTAGTATATCAATGAACAGACTCTCCTACATCAGAAGTTAACATCGCCTCTGAATAGCAATTCAAGCATGTGCCAAGCATTCCCAAACAAACCTTCGGGACACAACCGTGCATCCCTGGGCCCAATCATTTATGCTTGCATTCCACCATCTCAATATTTTGATGCACGTTCTGCGCACTGCCATACACATAACACTCGTAATGCCCTCCTCCCGGCGCTCACAAGCTATCATCTCATCCGCTCGTTGTGGTTCTGCTCATCTTGCCTGCGTTATCGATGCAGCGTCCGGTCTCCTCCTCTTGCAGTCACTCACTAAGCCCGCTATTACATTCATTACGCACAAGCCTACTATAGACGCCTACCAACCAGGCCACAGATATATGTTTAGACATAGTAATCTTGAACTGTTCTAATCGACAGATCTCCTAATCGGTATAAATCGACAGGTGTTCCAGCGGAGTTTACGCTCATTACCTTGTGGCCGAATTCTGTGCTGGTTTCCCCGGGGAAAATATTATTTCAACCTGGAAGATGCTCGCGTCAAACTCCATCCGTTGGGCATGGTCCCAAATAGCCTTTCTCTTATTGCTAGCTTCGTCTGTCCAGGCTGCAACTCCGGTGACCGTTACGGCTTACAACACCCACAAAGGAACCTGTCCATGGTCGAAGAGCCCCAACCGGCAATCTAGCACGGCCCTCGTAAGCTCCCTTTCGACTAGTGTAGTGCCTGCAACTACCGTTATCAGCACCACGACTGTCCCTCTTAGCACAACAACTGTTACAACCACATTCCTGTCGACTGTAATCCAGAATGCGGCACTCACCACGTTATTCTCCGTCTCTACATCGGTGGTGCCGGCGAGCACAGTAACTTCAACTTTCCTCACAACCCAGCCGGGCTCAACGACGACCAGCGTGTCAACTGTACCTGCCGTAACAACGACCATGGTTCCCACAATTCCAGCTACAACACGAACGTGGACACAGGACACGACGACGGTCACGACGACGCTACCCCCTTCGACGGTAACTAACCTAGTGACTATGCCACCTTCGACGACAACCGTTGTTTTCGTTGTTCCAACTACACTGACGATGACAACTATTTCCACGGCACCGGCGAGCACTATCTCATATACTTCAACATATGTATCAACGATCTTGAATGCGCCGAGTGCAACGACTCAAATCATGACGGTGACCGTGACCACGCCTTCTGTTGTTCCGGCCTCGACAATAATGGTAAGTTCCTCGCTATCCTAAGACGTTTTTCAGTCTGCAAGATGTGTCTTAGATGTATCGAGACCTACGTATGCGGGAGACATCTCGGCCTACTCTCTGGAGTCCCGATAATCGACTGCATGCCGCATTTGTACAATATATCTAACAGAAACAGGTAACATCAGTTCAACCCGCATCCACAATGACCTACACGGTTGTCTCCGTCACTACGGTGTTGGCTGCGCAGACACTCGCGGCGACTGCGCCTCCAGTGACTTCAACGATAGTTTTTCCTCCCAGCACAGTCACGCAGACTATGACTTTGACTTCGCCTGGTCCGACTTCCACGGTAGCCGCCCCACCGGGCAATTATGTAACCACTGCGACTGCGACAGTAACCTTGACGACCACTCAAACCCTGGCGCCCAGCACTATCACGGCTTCGACGACCTTGGCGTACACAAATACTGTATCAGCCCCAGCAATGACTCAAACAAACACGGTCACAACCGCTGTCACTTACACCACTTCCATGGTCGGCCCAGGGACGACCCAGACTAGCACTGTCACCACATTGTCTGCTTATACAACCACTATAGCTGGTGTTGGAGCAACTCAGACGAGCACAGCTGTGTATACCACCAGCATAGCCGGTCCTGTGACAACCCAAACAAGCGTAGTCACCGCGATCTCTGTGTACCAAACTATTGTAACCGCACCCCCGACGACTCAAACGAATACAGTTGTTACGACCTCCATCTCAGTATCCGTGCAACCGGGCACGACCCTAACCTCAACCCTCCCACCGAGCACAATAACCCAAGTCGTCTCAACAACCCTAGTCTCCTCAACAACCCTAACCATCTCCTTCCCCCCCGTCTACCATACCTACACCGAAACGAGCACCCAGCCCGCCTCGACACTCACCACCGTCCTCCCCGCCTCCTCCTACACCTACACCGTCACCGGCATCGTTACCCAAACCGCCACCGCCACCGAAATCCAAACCGTCACCGCTACCCCCAGCCCCCCGCCGCTCAGCTGCCCCTCCGCCAACGGCACCTACTTCGGCACCTCGGCCGGCACCTTCATCGTCGAGTGCTATCTCGACCGCGCCGGCGCCGACATCGACATGATCTACGCCGGCAAGCTGGAAAACTGCATGACGGGCTGCGCGGCGAACGCCAGGTGCGTGGCCTTGTCATACGTGCTGACGGATAATGGCGGGGATTATTCGTGCTACTTGCATGGGAATTTGCAGCCGGGCTTGAGTGATGGGAGGGTGTGGGGGGCCAGGCTGCTCAGTCCGAATCCGAGTACTACGACTGTGGTTGTGACGAGTTTGGTGACGGTTACGCCTGCGGCGTCGGCGGCGCCGACGTGAAGGAGAGGGGAGTGCGTGGACTGTGTTTGGCAGGGGAGAGGAGGGGTTGGACTGGTGTGGCGGATCGATGGCGGATATCGGGTTGTTGGTATAGGGGCTCCCAGAAAGTTTTAGAGCAGTTTCTCTCGTTTGAATTGTAGCAATGTTGTTTTGGCTTCGCTGTAACAGTCGGTGAGTTGCGTTCACGAACTCGGTAGCGCTACACTAGAGTTCAGATAAATCTGTGCTTTCGCGGAACGCTCGCTAGCGAACGCAACTCAGGGACTGGAATTATACACTGGGTGGTTGGCACGTTCGTATTCGATTCAATACAAAGAATTTGGCTGTCAGTTTCAGATCGGAACTGCTCTCGCTCGAAGGCTAGCCATGGGCGTTGTTTCATCATTCTATATGAGCATAGCACCCTGAACGCATTGTCACATACGGCCATATTCGTGGCATTGTTGGTTCCTTCGGAACAACCCAGCTTTGTACCTTCGGTAAAGCTGGGCCACTCGTTTGCAACGAGTGGCTCCCAGCTCAACGTCACTTTTTGAATTTTTGTGAATGAATTAGATTCTACAACGCTAACGTAATTACCTATAGTCTGATTCCTATACACAATAAATATATCAAGGTATAGAGGCTACCCTATAAAAATAATAATCTCATCCTCCGTCTTATTATCCTCCTACTACTGCTTTTCTATACGACGTTTAGCTATTACCTCCTCTTTCTGAGCCCGGTTCATGCGTATTAAGCGAGCTTTATGCGTATAAAGTAGACCTCCCTTTTACGTAACTCTCCTACTTCCTTTTTAACGTTGTTCACGTGCCTTTTCTACAGCCTACGTTTGGGAGAGGTGGTTAAGAGCTAGGTTACCAGCTTCCGCCTACTTAAGGCTACCTTTTAGGAACTTCCGAATAGTACCGTTATTCAGGTTAAGCTTTTCGTCGTCGATAAGCTGCATAGCAAGATCACGAAGAGCTGCACTAGTAGTAGGCGTCTCTACTAGGCCTAGTAGTGGCGTTGTTAGTGGTGATGGCGTGCGAGGTTAAGTAGCTACTTAAGCGCGAATTTAATCAACCACAACGTCTAGATTCTATAGTATTAAGCCAGTTTGGTTCTAGGCGGATAGAATAGTCGATTACTTAAGCGTTTAGAATCGAATTAACTCTAGCGCAGCTAGGAATTCAATTTTATTAAAGTTGGTACACCCTATATGGATCGTAGCATCAACCGCCTTAACGTGCTAATGCTTGTATGGCTAGAACACTACAACGTTAAGCGGCTGTAGGAAATGCGTTGCGTGAGGTGGTAGAAAGTATAAAAGAATTTTATAATCATCGCTATAATTAAGGAATTCCTTCGTGGTGTGCGAGCCATGGTTATCTAACCGTGGCATTATTGTATCCTTCGGAACAACCCAGCTTTGTACCTCGTCGGTAAAGCTGGGCCACTCGCTTACACTGAGTGGCGGACAGCTCAACGAGGATTACAGGCTCAACGAGGATTTCTCACCTATTTTACACTCTCTTAGTTATAACTCTCCACCACTTACTATCGCAATGCCTAAGTCCTATCAGGAGATCGAGTCTGATATCCAGGAAGCTATTAAAGCAATCCAAAATCGTGATTTTCCGACAGTTGCATCTGCAGCCCGCCATTTCAACGTGCCATACGAGCGGCTTCGAAGACGCCTAGCTGGCTGTAAGCCCAGAACACAACGAGCAAAGACAAATCTACGTCTTACGGCTGATCAAGATGCTGGGCTATGCCAATACCTTGATCGCCTAGATGCGCTTGGGCTCTCTGCACGGCTAAAGCACATTGAGGCTGCTGCAAACCTAATTCTACGATCGGCTCGTGGCAAGTCTAGGAGCCCTCCTCCAGCTATTGGCCAGCACTGGACAAAGCGATGGCTACGTGCGCATCCAGAGTACGTTAAAAGACGCCAGAAGCCACTACAGCTTGATCGCCAGCTTGCGCATGATCCTGAGGCGGTTCAGGCATGGTTTTCATGCCTCCGCCAGCTACTGGATGAATTTGGTATCCCTCCTAGAGATATGTACAACTATGACGAATCTGGGTTCATGATTGGCTATGCACGTAGCCAGTGGATTGTTACGAAGGCTATCAGCCGACAGTCTTACTTAGCAAGCTCACAAACCCGTGAGTTAGCTACAGTTGGCGAGACAATTAGTGGTGATGGGGAGGTCCTACCACTACTTATTGTACTCTCTGGACAACTTCATCTTGAAGGATGGATCAACAACGAGTTAGATGGTGATACTCTAATGGCTATATCTGACTCTGGATATACCAATGATGAGATTTCGCTTGCTTGGTTAAAGCATTTTGATAAGTTCAGTGCTAAACGGCAAACTGGAGCCTGGAGGCTACTTCTACTTGACAACTATGGCTCGCACGCTACGAAGGAGCTCCTAGATTATAGTGATGAGCATAAGATTCTACTTTACTTCTTACCGCCTCACGCAACACACTTCTTACAGCCACTTGACGTCGTGGTGTTCCAGCCATACAAGCACTGGCACGCTGAGGCGGTTGATGCTGCAACCCGGACAGGGTGTACCAACTTCAACAAAGTAGAGTTCCTAGCTGCACTACAGTCAATACGGCTACAAACACTTAAGCAGTCAACTATTCTATCCGCCTGGAAGCAGACTGGCTTAATACCATGGAATCCAGACGTTGTGGTTGACCAAATTCGGGCCCAGGCAGCTACCCAGCCTCGCACGCCTTCACCACTAAAAACGCCACCACTAGGTATAGTAGAGACGCCCTCTACTAGTGCAGCTCTTCGTGATCTCGCTATGCAGCTCGTTGAGGACGAACAGCTTGATCTAAATAATAGTACTATCCGTAAGTTCCTTAAGGGTAGCCTTAAGCAAGCGGAAGCTGGTAACCTAGCTCTTACCCACCTCTCCCAGACGCAGGCTGCTGAGAAGGCACGTGAGCAGCGTAAGAAGGGAAGTAGAAGGGTTATACAAAAAGGAGGTCTACTTTATGCGCATGAAGCTCGCTCAGTGCGGATAAACCGGGCTGAGAAGGAGGAAGCAATAGCTAGACGCCGTATGGAAAAGCAGCAGCAGGAGGACAACGAGACGGAGGATGAGATTGTTGTTTTTATAGGGTAGTCTTTATACCCTTACGTATGTATCTTACATAGGAGTTATAGTATAAATAGTTACATTGGCTCTATAGAATATGCTTTATCCACTAAAATACAAAAATCCTCGTTGAGCCCGTAATCCTCGTTGAGCTGTCCGCCACTCAGTGTAAGCGAGTGGCCCAGCTTTACCGACGAGGTACAAAGCTGGGTTGTTCCGAAGGATACAACAATGCCACGGTTAGTAGGAGTAGCCTCCAGGCTCCGGTTTGCCGTTTAGCGCTGAATTTATCGAAATGCTTTAACCAAGCAAGTGAGATCTCGTCGTTGGCATATCCGGAATCAGATATAGCCATTAGAGTATCGCCATCTAACTCGTTGTTGATCCAGCCTTTAAGGTGAAGTTACCTAGGTAGGATAACTAGCGGTGGTAAACTATTACTATTACCACTAATTATCTCGCCAACTGTGACTAACTCACGATTCTGTGAGTATGCTAGGTAGGCCTGTCGATTAGTAATCTTCGTGAGAATCCACTAGCTACGTGTATAGCTAATCATGAACCCGGATTCATCATAGTTGTATATATCTCTAGGAGGGATGCTAAATTCATCTAGTAGCTAGCGGAGGTATAGAAACCATGCCTTAATTGCCTTAGGCTCATACGTAAGTTGGCGATTAAGCTCTAGTGGCTTCTGGCATCTTTTTAGATACTCTGGATGCGCACGCATCCAGCGCCCTATCCAGTTATGGCCAATAGCTGGAGGAGGGCTGCCAGACTTACCATAAGCTGCTGATTGTAGGATCAGGTTTGCAGTAGCATTAACATGCCTTAGGCGCGCTAAGAGCCTAAGCTCGTCTAGGCGATTAAGGTATTAACATAGCCCAGCATCTTGATTAGCTATAAGCCGAAGATTTATCTGAATTCGTTGTGTTTTAGGCTTACGACTAGTAAGGCGTTTCCGAAGCCGGCTATATGGTACGTTAAAATAGCGGGCTGTAGATATAATTAATAGAAAATCACGATTTTAGATAGCTTTAATAGCTTCCTAGATATTAGATTCAATCTCTCGATAAGTCTTAGGCATTACGACGGTAAGTGGTGGAGAGTTATAGGGTTAGGAAGTGTAGAATAGGTGAAAAAGTGACGTTGAGCTGGGATGTGACGTTGAGCTGGGAGCCACTCGTTGCAAACGAGTGGCCCAGCTTTACCGAAGGTACAAAGCTGGGTTGTTCCGAAGGAACCAACAATGCCACGAATAGGTCGGGGATAAGGATTTTGCTGTTCGTGGAACTTGTAAATCCTGCAAGCTGTACTTCACTTCTTGCTATATGTGTAGTAATCTACTATCGGAAACCACCGCACCATGAGGCTGTGTATGCGTAGGGCTCTGCGCCGCATTTTCTAAGAGCCAACCGCGTATCATCAGAGCACGACAAGCCTTCCCAAAGATGTGGATGTGGAGATAGCGCAGATGTACTTCGATTTGCGGCGCCAGGTTTAGGCAGCAATCACGTAGAAGAATCCTTCTTCCTCACCGCCAACATGGCAAAGCTTCCTCAAGTGGGTTTATATTCGTAAACCCAAGGCGCGCTAGCCACGCCGCAATGACTGAGCTGTTGCTTCGAGCGCATTGAACATGATTACCAACGTACCCTAACGTTTTCGTTATATGATTTCAACTTTAGAAGAGGCGCTGCTAAGGACTGAATCAATCGAATGTGGTTGATTTCATATGTTTCGAGGTTTACCACGCTACGTACACGCATATTAGACTAATGAAGCTCTAGTTACGTGATATCTCGCACGAGCCGCGCAGAGCCTCAGGAACCGTAACAGGCGCTCGGCAAGAGATCAAGGTAAGTATTAGGCCTAGGCCTAAGCCTCTTTGATATTCGATGGACCCTTTCCCGCCATTTCTAAAACGTTATAAGCCGTATTGCATACCATTTTAACATGCCAAAATGGAGCCTTCTTTCAGCGTCAACTTCAACTACGCAACTGAACCTATGTCAAAGGATCACTATCAAGTTACGACCCTCTTTTAGCACAATGAGGCGTAGCCTTCCTGCGCCAATCTTGACCAACATCCCAAAACGTCCATGCCGCTCATGAGGGCAAATCCGTTGTGCAATTGGAACCTCGAACTTCTTGTATTGTTGGTGCTTGACGATGGCATACCTAATGACGGCACAGCAAAATTGTGCCGCCAACACAGATGCAAGCCTTGGAATCCTTTGGGTTGAGAAGATGGCAAAGCAGCATTTACTTCCGTTTAAAGGGTTTCTTCGTCATATGAGATGCATTGAATGTGGGTGCAAAGAAGGTACAAAATGCTGTCTCCTCGACTGGCGATATCTCGTCTTTCCACTCTCTTCAAGTTCAGCGCTTGCTTGCTTCCGCAGCATATTACATTGTGATCGTCATGCACTTCTCACATCTCATACTAGCTCTTGCTGGACTCTGCTTCACACGATTGGTGGCTGCCGAAGACCTCCCGGAAAGGTTCCCCAATTGGAATTGCCTTTCGGTGCAGCAACCTCCCATTGAGGAATGGATCTTTTATCCAGTCAATGGCACGTATTCACGACAGAATGCAGCAACTGAAAAGGCTATCCGAGGAATCATTGGAGATGAACCTGAGATGGATAGATACATTAGTTTTACGAAGGACTGCTTTTCTGGTTCGCCAACGTTACTGCCACCGAAGCATGTCACATTGAGAAGCTAAAGGAGGTAGGTTTCCGTCTTGAGGGAATATCTTGACTGGTATCGTCGCTGATGAATTCAAGATCGCTGTTGTGGAAGAAAACATCATTGGCGCCGAGCACTTGGCCGCTGTCGATATATCATCCAAGCTCCAACCGCGAGCCCCAGTGTGGACCACCCAAACAACACCAGTCACCGAACTCAGGGTTGTTTCCCAGCCAACGACCGTACCCAACATCGACAGGATGAAAAACTACGTTTATGATGCAAAAGCCGGCGAGGGTACCTACATATATATGGTTGATGACGGCATCAACCCTGCACCTGATGTAGGATTTGTTTTCTGTATAGCGGGCCATACTCGGCCAATCATCATGTATACCGTCCAACATGGCTGGGAATCCTGTTCAGAAGAGGTAGGACAAGCTGCTCAAGGTTGCCACACATTCCAATACTTATGGAGTGGAGCACAGGAAGACAGCCCTATCACTCCCCGTCTATTCACTTCCACAACCTCACACCTAAGCCCATGCGCTCACGACTATCACTGAAATACCTAGATGCTAAGCCGTCATATATTCTAGAACCTCAAAGACCGGGTCGACCCCGGATGGATTTACGGTTGGAGCGCACGCCGCAGACATCAGGGAAAACAGATGACAGGTTTGACCCCGGCCAACCAGACCAACCAGACCAATCAGGCCACAGCACCTGTGCAGCTCCCAAAGCCGGCGGTAAAACATACGGCATTGCCAAAAAGGCTACCATCGTCGCGGTGAAGGTAAGATTGGAACGGACTGATATCGGTTCAATCTTAGACCGCGCTTGTACCCGATTTTGTATAGGAATAGGCACCTGATTCCTAAATCTATAGAGCTAGGCGTTTTGCAAACTGCCGCCTATGTATTCCTCTCCTTTGTCCTCGTCCCTATTCCCTTCCTCTTCCTCTTACTCCGTTTCATGCTCGCCCTCCTGCCCTACATCCAGGCGATTCCATAAATGGTTTGAATGGGTTACATCCAATGTCAACTTGCACATAAAACAGTAATCGAAGTTCCCGCAGCTCTGACACTCCCAACGTGGACCATAGATGTCCTAAGCAGACGTTAGCTTGCTCGATACGTATCAACGGGTTCTAAGCACATGTAGAAGCAACCGCAACACTAAAAGTCATTATACGTCTCCGCTCGAATCCGAGAGGGGCTCTTTCTGGTCAGTTGTGGTGCATCTGTACTTATCTAGAATTTTTGATCTATGTTTGATTAGAAGCATCTATCTTGTCACTTGAGATGAATGAACACGCTTCTTCTACGAGCTCGTTAAAGTCGTCAGTGGATGTAACCCATTCAAACCATTTATGGAATCGCCTGGATGTAGGGCAGGAGGGCGAGCATGAAACGGAGTAAGAGGAAGAG
>Ga0068629_1000595_pt1 | contig 10926 bp, 9 predicted proteins | sample InSIn3gowninarea_FD_77432 | JGI IMG/M metagenome (GOLD analysis project Ga0068629, IMG submission 77432) | Clean room microbial communities from NASA Spacecraft Assembly Facility at Jet Propulsion Laboratory, Pasadena, California, USA -... ...
AACATGACTTTTTCAAAGTATATCAGATTGCAAAGACTTCTAAACACACATAGGTGTCATATGAGAAGTTACAATTAAAGTTTATAATACCCCCATATCTTAATATTCTAGTGTTAGTATTAGTTATTTTAATTATTTTATCAACCTATATTATGAACTATCATATCATGATTGTAATGGTGGGGCCCAATTTCATATTACTATTAGGGTTAGGGTTAGCATATTATAAATAAACATAAGTGTATGTAAAAATGCATCTAGGAATTTATATTTTCACCTTTCGTGTTGTAAGGAGGTAGCCCCCTCGAATCAACCTATGATTCTATTTTTATTTAGTAAAACCCTTTCCTTATTTGTTCATTATTGCTATTTTGTATTTTGTTATCATTGCATGCTCTATTATTTCCATTAGATTAGTTATCATTTTCATGCTTAAATCCATATTCATTCATATTTTTGCAATATTTCCATTTCATATTTGTAGCACTGTAACATCTAGCTCCACTTCCAGTAAGAGCATTAGTATCTTGATTATACTTCCTAGGAATAGTAATCATATTTATAGCAAGAAAGGACTCAAAAAGGTCCTAAACTCTATTCCTATAGGTATTGAGGTAGTGGTGCTTTGCTCTTATCTTATCTCAAACTTGATTTAGAACCAACTCAAAGTCATCATGGACTATAAGGTATCTTATACCCATGTTGATAGCTTTGGATAACCTTAAACATAGGGATTCATATTTAGCAGCATTATTAGTACAAGTCCATGTAAACTAGAAGGAAAATTTTCTCATACTTTCATTAGGAGATTTAAAGACAACATCAGCATTGCATCCATGTTTGCATCTAGTCCCATCAAATAACATTGTCCATACCTCATACTCTTTCTCAATAGTAACAAAATTTGGTTGGGTATTTTCATGAAGATAATAGTTACCCAAACCAACATCAGTAACCTAATAGTTGAGATCATTAACTGAGAGGATTTCTATGGTAAGTAGTGATTGCATTAGTGGATCCTGATCATAAGTTTCAACCAATCTAGGAGCATTCATATATTTTTTCTTAGATACCTTCCTAAGATGGACAAATTTGGTTTCCTCATTTGGAATTTTTACATATTTATCTTTATGGGGAAGTAGGGAAACAGTGTAATCAAGAGCTAGGTAACCTCCTAACTTAGCATTGAATTCTCTAGATAGATAAATGCCAAACAAAGAAGGAAGATCTATTACAAAAATATCTTGGTTGAGACTAATATCAGGAAATATATTCAAGGTTATAAGAATATTCTTAACATTTCTAATAACAACCATAGGGGAAGAATCTAACTGGATAACTCCATCTATGCATCAGGTAATATACAACTTCATAGCCTCTGCAATAGCTCTGGGAATAATAGTGATAGCGACTTTGATATATATCATACAATTGTTAATAATCCAACCTTCTAACCTATGTGAGATATAAAAGGGAGGAGGTCTTCTAATAACTATTGGAGATCTAGGGACATCGTCAATGATGGAAAAAATAGTATTATCCTCACTATCTATTTTCTTACCATTTTTAAGCTTTAGAGCTTCTTGCAGAAGGTCAATCTCACCTAGTAATCTCAATGCATCAAATATAGTCATCTTCATAGGTGTTCTTTTTAATTCCTCCACTATATTGTATGGCATATAGGGGTTCAACTTACTTGAATCAAGTGTAGTCTGATGAGACTTGAATTTATGAGTAGCCTCATCCTTCTATTATTCATTGATGATAGGATATCTCATCATGTTAGGTCTATCTCTCTTAGGAGCATCATTTTTTATTGATCTAGGCATTGTTGTTTTGGGAGCACTAGTACCTAAAGTAGTGGAAATAGTAACTAAAGAAGTAGAAACATTTCCTAGAGATTGAGTACCCAAGTTTTAAGGTTAAGACATAAGTTTCTTTACCTGCTTAGGATTAGGAGAAGCTACATTAGTTTTTTGAGTTGGTTGAGTGATTTGGGATGGCTGAGTAGAAACTGAAGTGGAATCCCAAGTATAAACATACTTGGCTTCTTTTCCACCATAACCCAAAATCTAGAAATTCATCATTTTCATATCTTCAACAGGATCTAGAGTAGACTGAGTAGCAAGTTCCACCATCTGATCAACATGTAGGCCCAAGTATTAATGTTGATAGATTATGAATAAATTTGAAAAATGAGGAGCAAAACATGGAGGATACCATTCTAAAGTAAAAGGGAGAATATTCAAAGGAGCTTCACTCTCAACATAACTAGCCATAATAGCATTTTCAATAGGTTTAGGTGCAAGAAGGTGCTCTAGTTAATTATTTCTAGGAGGGAACCTCAATTGGTATTGATTATCAAATATTTTAAATTTATGGCCATGGTTGTTCCTCTCCTAAAGAGTGAGCTTATTAGTTAAATTCCTAATGGTTATCTCCAACTGCCTTATCCTCTTAACCTCATTTTGATTATAACAAGTGTTAGAACTAATGGATGGAAGGGTAGTAACTGTGGACACTTAGTTTTGAACTGAGGGTATAGGAGATGGAGGTGGAAATGTTAATACTCTAGCATGAGTAATAGGTAATGGAGCTTGCTTAGGAGGAATATTTAGAAATGGGGGTATTATAAACTTTAATTGTAACTTCTCATATGACACCTATGTGTGTTTAGAAGTCTTTGCAATCTGATATACTTTGAAAAAGTCATGTTTATATATAACAATGAGCATATTAAGATCAGGTTGGAATGCTTTTCTATAGTATACTAGAGCTTGGGCATTGGTGGGTTTGATTTTGGTAGGAATGGTCTTCCAAGTCTTCTCAAAATGGGTATTAAAATCATCCATAATTTCATGTGGGTGTCTTTGAATACATGCAATAAGGCTTAAGAATGAGCTATCATCACCATCAGTAGTGAACCTCTTAATGAAAGCTTGACATAATTATCCCCATGTAGTAATGGACAAGGGAGTTAAGGTTCTAAATCATTCAAGCACTTTCCCTTCAAATAAGTATGATAACAATTGGGTCATCATTGACTCATTCATAATATTGAAGCTCGAAGCTAGGTGTGAAACATCTTGACAGTGTTCATACAAGATTTTTCATGTTCCTTCATACTTGGGTAAGACCTTAAATGCAGCAAAAGAAATATCTGGAGAGCCAATGGGGACTACAATTGGATGATTATTAATCTAGTTCAAAAAAAAATTTGGAGTAGGTTGTACCATATTTGGACCACTAGAAGAAGATGAGGGACTTTGCAAGGTTGAAGCAAATGCATAAGAGATTCAAACAACTCTCAAAGGAACTTGTGGAGATAGGTTTTTACAAAACTTTCATCTAGACCTCCTCATAAGAGATGATAGCTCCTAAAAATGGGGCTATTGACTAGAATTTTTGGCACTACTATGAGTGAATCTATGAATAGGAGATGCCAAGGCTCAATATTTAACTAGATTTTGATAGCAAAGTCACCAATTGGATTTAGGAAGACCTTATAAATCTTTAAGCACAGGTAATAACCATCTAGACATGGTTATCTAGCCTATTACACATCCTAAACTATGAGTATAGCTTTGTGTCCAATCAAGCATGCCAAAAATGGAAAATGGATTATTGATCAAAGAAGTACAACCCTAGGGGTTTGATTTGGAATCGCATGCATGTACACATGCTCTACACTCCCAACCATGGTTAATTGACCTTAAAAGAGAAAAATCGATGGGTAAGCACGCTCATGGGATTTCTGCTCAATCTCTAGATTATAGGCTAGTTCATTTTAAATAGTAGGAAGGTTGAAAGGTGCAAGAAAGAAATCAAAAGGAACAAACTTGTGAAGAAGGAAAAAATAATTTTTTTAAAAAAATAACTAACTACTAAGCTCGATCATTATCGTACATGCACCAATCCATAGCTAAGAGCATGAACAATGTAAAACTCTCACTCTTAGGATCTCACAAATATAATACACAACCATAACTTAGTTAACACTCAATCCAAAAATAACATAGATAAGTCTACAACCACATAGAAAAGAGGGTAAGAGATCTCCATTTGTATTAGAATACATAAAAGTGTTACATACATAGGGAAAATTTGCTAAAATATCTAACCTTATAGATATCTAACAATCCACTATTTATACACAAGATATGTACAATTTGGTACCAAATTACCATTCAAAGCTACTAGTACAATTCTACCTAAAATAGTGTACATTAATAAATTATAGTATTTACAATAAAGTAATTATGGCCTTAGCCATAAATGGAACCTGCTTTGATATAGCATCGATATCTTGGTCTTCATGTAATCTCTCAATTGTCTCTATCTAGTCCATATATAGTAGTATCGACATGTCATTTTGGTCAAGCTTGGAACTATTTCCTCATTAAGGAGCATGTCTTTCAGCATCCTTGGAGATAATCTAGCTATCTTTGCTCTATGCAGTTACTCTATGCAATCTTTTATCCTTGTCCAACCATTAAATGCTGATTTTTATAGCTTTAGTAATCTGTTATCTCTTTACATGAGTGAAGATATGATGTAAATTTATAATCCCTAAGTAAATAAATACTACCATGTGGAAATGTGTTGATGTTGACACATTAGTAAAGCTTCGGGGGTCATACACCCTTAATTAGGTGGACCTGAAAGTTTACTTGATCTTGCAAAAGAGTCTTCCTTCAATAGGTATTAGTTGCTTAAATAGCGGGTAATATTGTTTCTTCTATTGAATTACATTTCTCAACATTTGCTAATTTTGGGCAATAGTTGGTGATGTCATCCTTTGAAATCGATAGAGTTCAAAGAAAAAGTGTTTGCTTTTGAAAATAACTTTTGAAATCTGTTACAGTAGAGCTCACTAATTTTTGTCAAAATTTATGATGTCACTATTGAAAATCCCTAGGGTTTATTTACAAGTGATTATAAATCCTACATAGGAGGATACATTATTTCATTACTCTTGGATCATGCTAAAATCTAAACTAGACTAAGACTCAAAAGAATATCTTACAATGCCTAGAGAAGTTGTTACAATGACTTATATACATCATGACTTGGGAAAAAACATAGAATATGCAAGAGGGACTAAGTACAAATATATTTATAACCCATACAGGGGTAAGCACAAGACCTTCGGGGACTACAAATAACTCCCAAAAATGAATACAAAATTGACTAAGGTATTTCCTTAAGACCCGAACTTGAATACATGACTCAATATTGATACATAGTGTATAAAATGAATGAAAAATGAATGAAAGGGGAAGAAAGAATGAGGGAAAAAAGGACTTTATTAAAGAATGGAAGAATATAGAATAGGATTATAATACCTCCAAGTGTTATTTGTATAATAATAACAAGTACGTAATGATCTTATTTGAAAATATGCATGATGCAAATATAATTTCATAAAATGAAATGATTAGAGGACATGCAATTCATAAATATAACAATAAGTCCCTTTAACTTATTTTTCTAATGAAGCACATGGGAACAAAACCTGATAATATAGTCTTTATATATGTTCTACTTACATGAAGCCATGTAATTCTAAAGGGTGATAGGTATGTATACTTTAATATCATATATGGATTTATTGCATTATTCTCATGATGAATAAATATATATATATATATATTCATTATTTATCTTCTTGGTTATGAAGGCTAGGTTGAGGAAGTTTTAAACTTCATGGAATGCAATGACAATAGGATATGCACAAAATCGATTTTTAAAAATACCCTATAGATTTTTTAATAAATGATATTTTCAAACATAAAACTAAACTCTATAGCCTTTTTCAATATTATTATAGCATGTGCCACTATGGGAGCTTAGGAAGAATGTATGGACATTCAAAAAAATACTAGTTAAAAATGGATTTTTATTGAATATTATGATTATGATTATCTTGATAGACATATATGAAAAATAAGGAAGAATACAAAATGGTCAATAATTTTTGACAATATGCATGATGCAAATATAGTTTCATGGAATGCAATAATAGTAGGATATGCATAAAATAGATTTTTTGAAAAGGACCTTTAGAATTTTTAGTAGATAAAATTAGTAGGCGTAAAATCAAACTTTGTAACCTTTTCCAACATGTGTACCATGGAAGCTCAAGAAGACGTATGCACATCCATCAAAGAGTACTTAAGATTTAATTTTCATCGAATATTATGGTTTTGAATATCTTAATAGATATGTATGAAAAATATCAAAGCATACATAAGTATTGAGAATTATTTAACAAGATGCATGATGCAAATACAATTTTATAGATTGTAATGATTACAATATATCTATAAAATGGATATCTAAAAAGGATATGCAAAATTTTTAGCAAATGTAATTATTAGGCATCAAACTAAATTTTATAATATTTTATAATATTCTTTTAGTATGTGCCACCATGGGATCTCAAAAAGAAGGTATAGGCATCTATCAAAAAGTAATTCAAAAAGAATATTCAATGAATGTTGAGGCTATAAATGCCCTGGTAGACATGTATGTAAAATATAAATGAATATTTAAGGGTTGGAATTATTTCATAAGATGCATGATACAAACATAGTTTCATTAACTACATTGATTTTAAGATATATATAAAATAGATATTATAAAAATACTTTACATACTTTTTAGTAGATGCAATTGTTAGACATAAAACCAAACTTTGTGATCTTTTCGAACATTCTTCTACCATGTATTACCATGAGACCTAGGGAAGAAGGTATGGACCTCCATTAAAGAGTAGTTAAAAATAGTTTTCATCAAATTTTATGGTTGCGAATGCCCTGCTAGACATGTATACAAAATGTGGAATAATGCATGAGGACAAGAAATTACTTTATAAGATGCATGATATAAATATAGTTTCATGGGCTATAATGAACATAGGATATGCATTAAGTGGATTTTCTAAAAATGACCTGTAGCATTTCCATTGCATGTAATTATTAGTCATAAAATTAAACTTTATAATCCTTATCAATATTATTCAAGAATGTGCCACCATGGGAGCTTGAGAATAATGTATGTAAATCAATTAAAAATAAATTGAAACTGAATTTTCATCAAATGATATGGTAATTATGAATTCTCTAATAAACATATATTTATAATATGGAAGAATATAGAAGGATCAGTAATTATTTGATAAGATACATATGGAAACATAATTTCATAGGTTGCAATGATCGTAGGATATGCATAAAATATATATTCAAAAAAGGCCCTACAAAAACTTTAGCAAATGCAATTGTTAGGCATAAAACCAAACTTTGTAACCTTTATCAATATTATTCCACTATGTGCCACTATGGGAGCTTGAGATGGAGTTATGAACATCCATTAAAGAGTAATTAAAGAAAAAAAATTCATTTAATAATATGGTTGTGAATGCCTTGATAAGTATGTATACAAAATATGGAAGAAAAAACTAGGGTTGAGAAATATTTTACAAGATGCATGATACAAAAATAATTTTATCAATGGTAATGATATCATGATATCCACAAAATTGGTTTTTTAGAAAAAACTTGAATACTTTTCAGTAGATGCAATTTTCAAGCTTACACCCAAACTCTATAACTTTTTTCAATATTTTTCTAGCATGTATCACCATGGGAGCTTGGAACTTGGAACCTGAAACCTTTATTACTGCATTGAATCCAAATACCAAAATACCAAGACATGGTGTTGGTGTTGGGGAAGAAGGTATGAAAATCCATGAAATTTCATCAAAGAGTCGTTGAAAAGGGATTTCTATCAAATATTATGGTTGTGAATTATTTGGTAAACATGTATACAAAATATGAAAGAATACACAAGGGTTGAGAATTATTTGATAAGGTACATGATTCAAAATATTTGTATGGACTATAATGACTACAAAATATACATAAAATAAAAATTTTAAAAATCCCTCTAGACTTTTCAGTAGATGCATTTGTCAGGGAAAAAAAATAATATTATAACCTTTGTCAATATTTCTATTATGTTCCATCATGATCACTTAGGAAAAAGGTATGAGTATCCATCAACAAGTATTTGAAAAAGCATTTTCATTAAATATTGTAATTATGACTATCTTAATATACATTTATGCAAACTTTGGAAGAATACATAAGGACTAAGAATTATTTGAAAAGATATATAATACAAACATAATTTTATGGATATTAATGAATACATAATATACATAAAAAGGATTTTCTAAAAGGCCCCATATAATTTTTAGCAAATACAATTATTTAGCTTAAAACCAAACTATATAATCATTATTAACATTCTTCTCATTGTTCCATTATGCAAGCTCAAAAATAAGGTAGATACATCAATCAAAGAGTATTTATTAAAGGATTTTTATTAAATAATATGGTTGTGAATACCTGATAGATAATTTTTCTAGGCAACTTCTTAATACAAGAAAGGTTATCATCATGTTATGTGGGAAGTACTTTTTATCCCATATGATATTCGATATTTTCATCTACTAAATATTCATTAAATATATGAAATAGATCATTTAATATATGGAGAACAATAAATAATATAAAATTTTACATCATCATTATGTTTCCTCATGCACTCTATATGGTGATCATGCTTTGGAGGGGTTTGGCCTCTAGATCACTCTGACTCTTAAGGAACCAATTCAAATTTATACTACCTTTATGGAAAGGAGTATCTAGAAAGAATATGAGGCCATAAAACCATTATTAATTAAGAATCAAAATATCTTCCATAACAATTTTTTAGTTATTAACTAGTTATTATGGTGATGGAGTATAACCACTCACAAGGTTTATCCTCTAACTAAAGTCTCATGGATTCATGCCTTAAATTTTTTTTTACCATGGGATTCAAAGGGTTTCATATTTTTCTTTGATGAACAAGTCAAAAAAAAATTTTGCAGCTGAAACCAAAGCTAAATTTAGATTAAATAAGTAGGATATAGAATCATTCCAAATAATCATATACTTTATTCCTTCATATGTGCAATATAAAATTATACTCAAAGTTTTCCAACCTTAGTGAACAAATTGAAGATGATTTTTAGATATCCCTTTCTCTTATATTTAAGCCTAGTAAGGATTATGGGTGTTTGTTTCCATATCCTTTGATGGTTCAAAATCCCAATCACAAGTGGATATTATAATATAATAATAAAATTTTGCAATGCATGCTATAAACAATATACTATACTTAGTGTAATAAATATAAAGATTTTCCCATTGGATATATATTATCTCATTTCAATATCACCAACCCATGACACTCATTATGTAGGTGATGATAACTTCTAAAACATCTCCTTTAGTTTTTTTCCTAGAGATCAATCTATATGGAGTTAAAATTCATGACTTTTTCAAGTCACTCAAAATTGAATGTCTTTTTATAATAACTCTTTTGACTAATTAGCTTCATTTGCTAGCTCAATTAACTATGTTATGGTATGTTTTTTTAGAGGAAATTTTACTTGATATATAAAAATATTTAAAAAAATCGCTTTCTTGGAGCTACTTTTGATATCCATATTTGTAGTGAATACCAATGATCAAATCATCTCTAGTGTGCTTTTACAATTATAAGTCTAGGCGAACAAGATGACATTTGGAGGTGTCACACTTACGAAATTATGGACCATTAGTTCAATAACTTATATATGCTATATTGCATCCCATCAACTTATGTTTCATATCAATGCAGGTTTCGAGGCGGAAGTTGATGTTGAGGGTAGAGCTACTATCAACAACAAATCTCACAATTTCTCCACCATATCCTTTAGTTTAGATTTGCAAATTTGAACTACATCTCAACACCTCATTTCCCTATCTATGTAATAAGCTAAGGAACTTAGAGCTCCCGCAACAGTAACAAGATCCTCTATTTCTACCTCGATATTTCACTAAAGAAGAATGTAGAAGATAACTAGATAATTATCTCTTATAATAAAAATGCCAACTTATAATGAAATCTTCTCTTAACACTCATGATCCACCTTTTTTAGAGAGGAGACCTCTACACTGTCATCCACAACCTACACTTACTTTATTATTCTTGTTGATACACAAATAAATCATGAGTGTTATTTATGTTAGTTTTCGTTGATTAACTTTATATCTAATTGTAAACTTTGGACATAATTTTCTATGGTTATTTATATGAGAGAATTCTAGAGAAATTGATATCATATGGAATGGTAAGTGAAAATGTACTACATATCATCCTACGAAAGTTGCATTTTATTCTACCCACAATCGAATTGGAGAAACTTCTCTGAGTGTGAACATTCAAGAAAGCAAGAAGAGGAAAAGGTTTTCCAACAGTGAGCACAAAACAAGAATAGTAACTATGGTTTGCATTCGACGAGCAACCCCAGCCGATTTGCCTGCAATCGAGACATGTTCTTACATGTGCCTCGCCGAGACTCACAGATTTCCAATTTATGCTGAACACCTTCTTTGGTGGCCTCAGCTTGCATATGTTGCCGAGGATCACAGAAACAAAATTGTGGGTTACTTGCTCGGGACGATAATAGACCCAGGAACGAAGAGGAAGCAGAACTTGCAGTGGAGGATTTCAGATAATCGTTTTGGGAAGACCAATTTTCTGGCGGTTATGCGCCCTTACAGAAAGATGGGCATCGCAACAAAGCTCATAGAGGCCGCTCACGAAGCCTTCTATTACGTCTTTGGAGTGGGCCAAACTGGTGTTCGCGTCAGTGCCATCAACAGGGAAGCCCTAATTTTCTTTAATAAGATGGGCTACAAACTTCGTTTAACAATGCCAGACTTCCATGGTAATGGCGAGGACGCCCTTGTGCTGGTCAAGCAATTGTAGTTCAAGGAAGATGATAATATCATGACCACCACAGATAATTGGGAAGCTTTTTTCTTC
>Ga0068629_1000598_pt1 | contig 10893 bp, 8 predicted proteins | sample InSIn3gowninarea_FD_77432 | JGI IMG/M metagenome (GOLD analysis project Ga0068629, IMG submission 77432) | Clean room microbial communities from NASA Spacecraft Assembly Facility at Jet Propulsion Laboratory, Pasadena, California, USA -... ...
AGGGTGCCCATTGTGATGATCTCCTCTATGATACCGGCCTTAACTATCATGATTCTATATATTGTGAAAAGCATTTTGGCTAGAATTTGTATCATGATAGGGTTTACAGGGCTTTTTGCAGCTACATTAGCTGCAGTCACTTCAGCAAATCGGGTTGAAATATTTACTGCTACAAGCGCGTAAGCCAAAATTCTCTCCCCGGCACAGGCAATTTACTAAGTCTTATTCAAGGTTTGCTGCCGTGGAAGTTGTATTCATTGGAAGCGTGCCTAGCTGAAGCATGTAATTAAAACAATCCATTTCCAAATAGCTTTGATTGTAGGTTACCTGCTTCGTCTTCAACTCTGCCTCTTTACTGCTTTTATTTCCGACCTGGTGGACAATGCGAGTTGAATTCGAGAAATATGCTCTCCGTAAGATCAGAGTGATCGACTTTTGTAAGTGTCCTACACTTGAACGCACCTTGTATTGACACTTCCCACAAAATGACAATTTCTGAAGCCAATGCGAGTGTTTATGTACAGAGCTTATGGAACATATCGGCCCCGTCGCTTTCTACATATAGTTTGTGAGGACCGAGCTGCGGAAATGAATGCATATTGATCACGCGTACACGGCGGTAGGTCAGACTGAAATCTAAAGAACGGAAAATATGCGAGTAACAATATCCCCAAAGAATTCAGTATCAATCACATGTCTTCGTGCATCACAAACCATAGGCTGTATTGTGTTGAGTAAACTTCGAATGTCCAGTGGTGATTCTCTGTAGAAGCGCTGTAGCCATTGTATTCGGCACAGAGAACTCCTGCGGAGTTTGTGATGTTCATAGCTAATTTGATATACCAAAGAGATCTTGGGTCATCGTAAAGTATAGCTACTAATACCCAGTGTAGGCAACTTCGGAAATGTTTTGTGAACAATTAAACTCTCAATTCAGTTATTATCCTGGGACGCATTTTCAGCCTATGGTGTAATGGCTCTCAAGCCTTTTTCGAGGGTCCAGAACTCCGATATCATATTGTTGGTTGACGTAATAAAACTCTTTTCAATGGGAGACGAAGAAAGAGCACCCTCCTCAACAAGGGCGCAGCATTTACAAGGGAACCAGGAATTACCAGGCAGGCAGACATTAGAGGATTCATATTTTATTTCTGGACATTTAAGCACATGAACCTGGTCCCGGCCATCCATTCCTCATAATAACTCGAGTGGCGCCACATTTCGTAGGTATTTAATTGCTTTAGTCGATCCGGCACCCTGGTCGTAGTGTTCACATTCCTTTACATTGAAGCCCCTTAAGCAACAAGCAGCCATTTACTGAGGATGTCTCATTCTGGATGGTATCCATACGGCGCCTATCCTTATGGCCAGCCTGATCCTAATCAGGCTGTTAACAATCGACCAGCTTACGGACAACCTAGTCCTGGTCAGACCGCTGACGGACAGTTTGCTTATGGACAGCCTGCTTACGGACAGCCTGCATATGAACAGTCTGGTCTTAGTCGGACAACTTACGGCCGGTCTACTCATGTGAGTCTTCCTGAACTGCTCAATGATCCCTCCTCGCCCTTGATAGATATAGAGGCAGAAGGTAACAGCAAACGTGTGGAGGAGCCAAAATTCACCGGAAGAATAGATGTCAGGGCCAGCAAAGATAAGTTGCATAACTCGCTGCGTTGTGTCAATTTCTAAGCCTAACGTCGGATCAGCCCAGAAGCTTGAGGACAAGGAGAAGGCAAAATTGCAAGAACAACAAGCATTTCAACTGGAAGCAGAGCAACTAGATAATCAGGCAGCTTCTAGAAGGACTGGTCCTGCAAAGGTCCAATCCACTGGGATGTTAGTGCACGGGTCATTTCTAGCCTTTCAATGCTGATTGATGTCGCAGATTCAAACGATTTGAAAGATGATTGCTAATAGTGTTTCGAAAAGTGTATTTGCAAATTGACAACAATCTAATGATGGCATGTAATAGGCATGAACACTTGTGGGCTATTGATCATTACCTATGCACAAAAGATAATTGGAGTACTACACCGCTGCCAGTATTGTCGTCAGAATGGTAAACTACACATCTTATATATTTGATATAAATGCAGGGAAGAGCGACAGGCATGTAATTAAATAGGTAGGACATCCTTTAGTGGACATAATATTCTCACTAGCATGTTTATTATGAATTCAGCTGTTGAAGCAAGACCCCCTGGCAATACTGGGAAAAATTCCTAGGCAGCTTAGCCACCTGCATACAGTAATGTCCAAAGTAAACAAACATTCTGTAATCAACTTTTGGTCATGCTGGAAATCACATCAAATAAAGTAGGTGCCCCTCTTCCTCACATAGCAGTCCTTTCGAAGCGCACTCAAGGCATATATCAAAGTTGTCATCGTGACACACGCAGCAATCTATCATATAAAAACATCAGTACACTAGAGATACGTTCACCAGCTGACTACAGCAAGGTGGCTTTCGGTTGGGGTAGAGACTGACGAAGATATGTCATAAGTGATGGATCAAAACATTCCTGGCAGTGATCGCAGAACAATCTTTTGCATTCTTTTCGCAAGCAAAACATAGGTGCTAGACGTGTGATATTAGGGCCTGTTCTTCTTGGCTCCGATAATAACATCATGGCAGCGTGCGAAGGATCGTGACACCGTGCCCCAGATTTGTGACATGGAATGCAGAGATCAAAGTTGTCATTGTCACACGTGCAACAGTCTGACAATATCAATGTCAGATTATTACAGTGCCTTTAGTTAGTTCCAGGGAAGGCTGAACTTACGATAGTAGTTTGCCTCAGCTATTGGATCATGGCAATAATCACACCACATATTAGAAAATAGGTTCGACTTAGAGCCTATGCTGAGTCTTGCGCAATCAGAAGGCTCATTCGCCTGGCCTATTTTATATAAAGAATGATCCTCAGAGAGCTGGCATCCTCTTCCGAAAGTCTCAAAGCAGGTTTGGCAGATATCGTAATTATCAGCATCACTGGAAAGTGGACATTGGCAGCAGTCTAGGGTTTCAATGTGAGAAAGTCCGAAAGTGTCTTCAACTCAGTTACAATACTAGTAAAGGGATACACACGATAGAAGTAGTCGCTCCATCTTGGTATATCCTCTCCACACTCGTCACAGCGAACAGGCTCCGACAAGTTACTCACCCGCTTGCAGCTGTTGGGGGGTGGTAGAAGATGGACGTATTGGGCCTGCATATTTGGCAATGGGCCGTCCTCATCATCGAGGCTGAAGCGGGAAAAGAGGCCGAAAAGCTCACCGATGCATGGGTCCAAGTGAAATTGCAAATCGGCGATCTCATTAAACATTTTATTTGCCCACAACTGGCAATTGTTCTTAAAAAGGTGATAGGACCCATGCTGGGAAATGAGGTTGTGGGCTGTATAGTGACAAAACAGTTAGTGTAAGTTTATTGTCTTTGAGTAGGTTGCACAAACCAATTTGTAATATTTTTTTATCCGAATACGAAGTATAGCCCACGACATCTGTCTCTATGAAGAATCCTCTCACATTTTGGTTATTTGCTAGACCTGCATTCGGATCATAATTCAGCTCTACATCCTGCGTGCCATCAACTCGCTCCAGCTCGTATCTTTTCAGGTTGCCAGGCGTGCCTACCTAGTGTTCCAGTTAGTTGCAGCTTATTCAATAAGATTAGAGTTCACAACATCCACCGCGAAATGATTGATGACCTGTGTGCCGAATGGATTATCAAACAGTTCCAAGTCGCTGTCTAGCCGAATTCTGATAGGTCGATGGACTATTGAGACTTTTCGTATATGAGCCATTTCCTCGAAACTGCTCTTCGCCTGAAAGTTCTGAAAGGTATTGGGTTGGGACGGGGAATAAGTAGAGAACGGCACTCACATTCTAGTAGCTTAGTAGTAATAATATAGCAGTAATTTAATAGTCCAGAATCAGCTTAGCGGATGCCCTTACAGTAGCATCGATGGTGACACAAACCCTCCTGCATGAGAGAGATGTCTACTGATTGTAGGAGTCTAGAACAAAAAGGCACGCCATGGAATGTCACACTCACATATATTCTGACAAAGGATCTATGCCATGGTCCATTTGCCTCTGGTATAACTAAGTCGTGGGTTTCCATTTTGACCATGGTGTTTCCCCTACCTTGGTCCTGTCTTTTTCAGTGGCTTTCTGCAACTATGGCTGGCATTTTTGAACAGTCAGTAAAAACATTAGCCTATAATATGCTCCTGCGTGAGGGAAGGAAGGTGGATTAGTATACGAGGATATCGATTGCGGCAGACAAAGAAAACAGGAACCACCGCTTGAGACTTTAAGTTGGGTGGCATAACCATTATAATTGCGCTGCTTAGAGATGCCCCATGGTAGAAATTCCTGAAACGCTTTACTTAAAAGGTTACCCTTTGGATCCATGTTACTACACCCTGCCTACTCTTGTCTCTGATGACACCTTTCTGCTCATTCATAAGAAGCCAGCTTTTTGTTGCGCATAGATTGGAAAAAGGATGTATTTTGACGAGATCATTGTAACTTATATAGCCTAAGTTTCTGTCACAGCCAAGCCTTCACGTGCAATGCGCGTGTTTGAAGAGAGGAAACGTGGCAGTGCTGTCAGATGTAATGATTGATGCCCCCTCCGGATGGCGTTAGAATCCTCCTGGAGAACTTAAATAACCATGACTGCGGTTCTTCCTAGAAGATTTCCATGGCCAGAAGGCTACCAAAGACCGTTTAAAAGTGCTCTAGGTCTATCACATATGTAATTGGTCGACTCGCTTATGGTAATATCAAGCGTCGAAGCCACAAAAGCCAAGCGAGACCGTGGAAGGAAAGAGTTGGAAACTCCTAACGACCTAGAAGTTAGCTAAGATCAGGTGAGGTTTGGGAAAGCGGCTACCGGCCCAGAACGTCCCATATTGCATGGATATCATGCAACCAGGTATGACTAAGTACTTCGTGGGTCGGCCCACCCCAATAGCCGTTTTATCTGGCAGTCAAATAACCTTGTTCATCGGACCCGCAGAGTCGTCAGAGATGCATTATCTCTTAATGAAAAAAACATATTAACATAATTCTGCCCCCTGCTATAACTAATAAATGGAGTAGTACCCTTTACGAGACAGTTTATCGGGTCTTTCACATATGAGTCCAGAGAACATTGACTGATATTTCATCTATACAACTTCGGATGGACATTCCACTCGGTTCTTTTGACCGCTTCATCGTGTACAAGACATGGAAGCATGACGACAGCGTCATATACCATCTCGCGACTTGGACAAACATAACAGCCTACTTTACAAATCTGCTGTTCCCCTCTTGTAAGGTGACTGTCATTTTCCTGAAAGTTCAGCTCCCAGAGTATCCTGATGCTTTCAATGCATTGGGAGACGAAGGTGTTGAACTGAGTGACAACGTCAAATATGGGCTTGACGATGACATCGGTACTGAATTAAAACAAAAGATTGAGATGTGGAATTCTGTGTCCAGCGCCGACATCAAGCAGTTTTGTGACAAGCATATCGATCAAGTTGAAGTGGGCATTCAAGAGGCAGGATACTTCCGAATTGTAACAGTTGTTTGGGAACCGGAAAAAGGAAGCCTACCCAGAATTGCTGGAATGCACAAGTTTATCGAAAATAATTGGATTTGGAAAAAGGAGTCAGAAGCCGAAGAAGTCTTGAGGATGCCCTTCCGGTTCATTACCAATGCAGCCCTTGTTGGTGGTGCTGAAACATAGTAACTCTCGGTTGATATGAGCATGCGAAGCAACTATGGGTTTACCTAAGACCACTTAACTGCAGTACTAAGACAACTTTTATGCTTTCCCCATGGAGCCAAAAAGCGTTCGTGATGTCCGTCTTGCGCTTTAAGTTTGCCAAACAGTTGTGAATCCAGGCTCAACCAAGCAGGCATTCGAGCTTCGCACACTGAATTTGTTCCCGCAAAGCAGTCTTATTCCAATTAATCCTATATTCATCCTTGTATATGTTGTGAATTGAGGTTTGATCAAGTCAGCAATAGAGCTTCGTATACGAAATTCATTCTGTATGGAATCATGTTGATTGGCCATTGCCAGCCTGGGGATGACCATCGAACGCGTTCTGTCATATGTGGCTCTGAGAAATAAGATTTAGACTGACAGAGGAGTCTAGGCCATGATAATATAGACAGAGGCTAATAGGTCTGGGGGGGAGAATCTGGCCTTGTCTAATGGTAGAGTCTCAAGGAGTAGGAGCAGGGAGGAATAATAATAAGAAAGTTGTTGTAGGCGAGACACAAGATCTTATCTTTAACTATCTGTCATGCATATACGGGCTTATCTCCCCCCTGCAACCCTTACTGGTAATCTTAAACATTTGTTTTTCGGTCTGCTGAATATACTCCGCGACACAGGTTGTCTGCAGCCAGTCCCCTCTTTATCGGAGCTTTGCTCATCTTTCTCGGCTGGGCTCTCCGGCCGTACTAGAGTATTAGTCCAGTATAGAAGAACAGAATCAGTAGCGCAGCCTACTCTGCTGACAGCGCTGGAGAATTACAGAAGCAAGTTAAGCAGAATGAAGAGGCCACGGCCGCGAAACTTGCACAGGCACATGCAGCAGATTCGGCAACTGCAGCACCAAGTCTCGAGCCTTAGCAAAGCTAAGAACGACGCAGAGATCATACTCGTGCTGTTCAGGGCTCGCACGAAAGAGCTGCAGGACCAGCAAAAGGGGCTTGAGTCTAGGCATGAGACTCAGGATATCCCATTGCCGGAGTTGTACACAGCTCCCCTCTGCAAGGAGCCGTCCAAATTACTTTTCTTCGCTATGATTGCTTTCCAGCATCAAATTGAAGAAACGATATCTGCATCTTTGAACGAGACCAATATGCTACGCGATTGATTTGTACTTATCTACGTTCTCAGCAAGTGAGAAAAACAGTATCTATATTTAGATTTTGTACCTTATAGTAGTTAGGAATTTATGTTCCCTATATCCCAGTCAACGACTTGAGATGGTCCAAAATATTGGGTCCATCATACTCAGGTCCTCTGTTCATAAACCTTCTAGCAAAGAGTGCACGACCGGACTGATTGTGCACATTCTTTTAGAGCCTGACTGGTCGTAGTTCCTTGATAGATTCTTGTAGAAATCCTCGATCATTGCCTGAGAGTTAGATAGTCTATCTCTTTCATAGATGACAGACTAGGAGAGATCACCAGTACTAATTAATAGACAGATAAACCATAGTGCAAGTATTTCTTACTATAATAACCTTAAATGAGCTTGCAAGCCCAGCACGGAACCTGTGCGCGCTGCCTCGTCAGTAGAGGGAACACTGCCGATGTACAAAACGTTTCTGGGAACGCTTAAGAGAGCTGTGGAAACCTTATCCGCATCAATCTGGCGATGATACTCGTAAGTAGACAGAATATCAACAACAGTAAAGCAGCGCAGGAGTCAAACATATTATCTACTAGCTGGCTGAAAGGTCTTCCTGCGCCACTGCAACCAACTATTATACGTCTTTGGTAGCCCTCGCACATCTCCCTCGACACTTTGGGACATGTCAGAAAATGTACAGACTCACCTATCTGTCCATTATTATGGAGGAGCTGCGTCTTCTTTTTCGCCGTGGCCATGCTAGGGATACTATGTTTCGGACATATTGATGAATGGCATGCGAACCGCTTCTTATTTTTGTGTAAGTTATTTACAATACAATCAGATGTATTGGATTCCACGCAAATGGAGCCAAACAGTGTGAAGCTGAGCTCTCCGTGGAAGGACCAAGATAGTAGATCCTACAGTGAGCTGAACCGCAGGGAATGAAAATACCTTGGTAATTGATTGTCTTCGAGGAGGCCCCCGCGCCATCATTGACAACCAAAGGGCTTGTCATCATACAAAACCTCTCTACCTAACCTGTGGTGAATTGCCCACTGCCAGCGAGACAATTGATCCGGTCAAGGATTCATTCATCAAACAATATCCCACAATTCTCGCCACTGATTCAAGGTTCCTGCTTGATCAGAATTCCCTCATCCAGCATTCCCTCTTCCTGTTGGTCCGCACGAGTCAGATTGATCCTATAGGCCGGTAGTTCCACCTTCCCAACATGCCAGTCTTCTCATGCCTGTCCCAAAAGACAGCTTCGCTCAAGGGTATTCCCCCATACAATATATTATCCACATCGCTGATACAAAATTCCTCCGAAACGGGCAAGAAACCCGACCATGAGCCGGCAACACTCTCCTGCTCGGTCCATCGCCCTAGCACTGATTCCCCGGCGTTCTCTCTGTCCATCTCAATTGCAATCCTCCATACCTCTCCTAGTTCTTTATCATCTCTGTAGAGACCAGAAGGGATCAACTGAGCGTGAAACTTTGTGTTTTCGGGGGATTGAAAGTGCTTGGATATGAAGCCGAGCACATCTGTGGAATTTGAAATCCACTCGTTGATCTCGAGGCCATGGGTTGACGTATAAGTAAGTGTCAACGTGGAGTTGACTGTTTTCTCCTTGGTAGAAGAAGACGTGTACCTCCCCATATATGTTTCCTTGACCTGCCGTGCAGCAAGCGCATCAGCTGCACGAATCAGCGGCACAATGACCATGTCCACTATTACTTCCAGGAGTGTCTCGTCTCCAGCTGTGAGAACCGTGATACCCAAATCGTATTCCGGTACGATGAGGATGATGGATCGATACCTGGGGACACCACCGTCTTTGTTGAAAAAGGTCACTGTCCTTGCCCTTCGCTTATCCTCCGGGAGAAGAATTCTGTCCGCGCGGAAAATCTCCCACGGCATGCCGTAATAACTCCCCATCCCAGCCGTAAATGATACAGGTAGTAGCCAATTCAGTTTTGCATCGGCAATATCTTTGTAGTTGCTCAGGATGTAGCGGAGAAGAATTGACATGTCGTGCGTAGAAGAGTATAATCCGCCCGTGGGATTTTCCACAGCCTCGTCGACGTCGAAGTACCATGCAATTCCCTTGGGAAGAACAGACACACTGTCCGGTGGTTTGACAAATGATGTTTGAGCCATCCCCAGGGGATCGAGGATTGAGGCTGTTATGTATTCCTCGAATGTGGTGCCAGTGACGTTCGTTAACACGAGTCCCAGGAGGTCAAATGCAAGGTTGGAATATGTCGACTTCGTGTTCGGTGCAAACAACGCTCGCCTCCTTCGTAAATTGTCAAATAAGTCCTCCGCTGTGCAGGGCCTATGGCTGTTGTCAGAGTCGCATTTAGTAGTTGTGTTGACGGACTCGGGATCGGTGAGGAAATCCCCCTGGACCCAGTCGCGGGGTAGGCCAGAGAGTTGGCTAACCAGAGATCGGAGTGATATTTTGTCCCACTGGATACTACCAGAACTTCTGGTCCCGTCGTGATGCGAACTACGGAGTTGAGGGATGTATTTGTCCACCATATCCTCAAGGGAGAGGTTCCCTGCGGCATGTTGTTGGAGTATCCCCAGCACAGTGAAGACCTTGGTGATACTTGCGATACGATATCGACTTGTCTCATCAACTCTATCGGCTCCAGGTCGCGTTAGGTTTTTATCCTTTGCGGTATGGAACGTCGACCATAGGGTGGACCGTGATGGGGTGATTTCAATCGAATAGGATGATGTATTGAGATTGTTGGAGTTGCGGAGTAAGTTTGACAGCTACGCTTCTACAAGGCCGAGGGCTTCCCATACTTCAGAGGACTGACGGTTGTAAGATGGAGGTGGGTAGAAGGGGGACTGGGTCGAGCATATTGCCAGGATGGCGGGGATCAGGTTGAACAGTGCGAAAATGATATTGACCTTAGTCATGATGGATGAAGATGGTAACTCATATTGAGGGAGAACATGATATGCCCGATAAATAACAGCCAGAATTGGCTTACTAAAGATGGGTTATGTAAAGGCGTTGGACTTGATGGGTGACTAGTCCATTGGTGGCATTTAGTGCACTAATATTTATAGAGGTACAACCGTATGTATGGAGGAATGCATTTATTCCTGGAAAAGGAGACAGCTATTTAAAGACATCAAGTTTACTTAGCATGTCGGTATATAAGTCATACAAGCTTAGTATTCATAACAAGTAAAAACTACTGTCATTGGCGTTACCAAATCCTAAAAAAATTCTACTCATCTCCATCTTCATCTTAGCCTTGGCGTATTCAAACCTGGCGACACCACCACAAGATGAATGACGCAGAGTGGTACAAGGACCCACAGAGGGTAAAGAACTTTAGAGTCAACCATTAGAATACGTGGATTTGGACGATGCCTCTTACCTCCTGCTACAGCGGACCTTATATACCATGCTAAATGCGGCCCCATCAGAGTGTTTGACGCCACTGATGTTTCCAATGATTCCCTGCTCATTACAGGACACGACGGCATAACAGGCTGTACTATGAGATGGAGAATTAGTCTTGCGCCATCTAATAGAACCAAATCCAAGGATGCTCATGACTGCCATGCACGAACGATAGGTTTAAACCACAGGAGAAAGAGGTGGAAGTAGACACGGAGACTCAAACCTATGAGTTGTACTGCAATTTTCACTTTTATGTAGCTTCCTAACTTAAGGTCTTAGATGCTCTGCGGCTGTGAGGTAGTTCATTTTGGATGCCACCCTCAGACGAGTACAAACACGGCTTATGAGCCCGAGCTCATCAAATTCAGCGTTGGTCGGGACCTGGTCAAAACTTATGACCACATCTTCGACCGGTGAGTAGAGATTTCCTTTATAAATGGAGTCGTCTGTATCCGCGGCCAAAAATCAAGGTAGGGAGCTGTCGCATCCATGGCAAAACCACCGCCTGTTCCGATCATCAGTAATTTTTCGGCATCCTTGCTGCGCTGCATACCATGGAAGTAGATCACGATATATTGCGCG
>Ga0068629_1000602_pt1 | contig 10873 bp, 10 predicted proteins | sample InSIn3gowninarea_FD_77432 | JGI IMG/M metagenome (GOLD analysis project Ga0068629, IMG submission 77432) | Clean room microbial communities from NASA Spacecraft Assembly Facility at Jet Propulsion Laboratory, Pasadena, California, USA -... ...
CAGTTCTTTTGCCTGCAATTTATACGGCTGGTTTTTATCGTATCCCAGTTCTTTCACCAGCGCTTCTTTGATTACAGCCAAATTGCGGTTCTCGCAGAAAACAAGCGGAATTACTACCCAGTAATTGGCTGTGCCCACGCTGCCATCGGGGCGGTGATAACCACTAAAGGTTTTGTTGCGGAACCTGGATATATCTGGTGCCAGCCAGTCAGTTTTACGTGATTTTAACCCGTAGGTATCTGCTGCATGCTTTATGTTTTTGGTAGTGATGGGATCTCCTTTTTTTATGGGTAGAACTGCCTTTCCTACCAATACACCATACATATGCACCGGCTCACCTATCTCAAAATCTTTGGCTGCAAATTTATGTTTAACTGATACAGCTTCATTGAGTGTGTAAGATGCCCCGTCAAATGAAATTACTTCCCCTTTGGTTAAATTTGTTAATGCTACAATTACATCGTCAGCAGGATGTACTTTTAGGACTTTTTGCTTTACTGTTTCCGTTTGCATATGTCTGCTACAAGTCTGTTACTGATATTAAAAAATAATTCTGTATACGTAAAAAGATGTATTTAACGCATGGTATATATTTACTGGTTTGATCCGTTTCCGGAAGAAAAGTCGTCTATTTTCAGGGCAATTTGCAGGTGCTGCAATAAGTCTTTTTCAATACCGAATACAATACCATCTGCCTGCAGCAGGCTCGCTGCTGTCTGGTATACCTCCATTTTAGACTCCTCTTTGATTATACCTGCAGCCAGATCCACCAGTTTAAAAGCATCATACCGCACCGCCTGGTTAATGAGTTGTATTTTCTTGTAAATAGACACCAGGTCTGCATTCTTAAATATTTTATGCTGCACAAGGGTGTTAATTACTTCTTCTGTTTCGTCTTCTGTTACGCGTTCATCTACCGCCATACAAGCATACATAATTGCCAGGTAGGCTTCTTGTTCAGTTTGAATTTCCAACTCCATAGTTAATCCTGTTTAACTTATTTTTTTTGCCTGATACCTCAGCCTCAACAAGGCTTCCGGAAAACAACCAATGTGGCCAGAGACTATCAATTATTTACTTTCTCTTCTATTGTATCAAAAAATACAAAGAAAAACAGCTTTCGCGAAACTTATACCTCTGCCTGCTGATTTTTTTATCTAACACAATAGTAAATAAAAAAGTGTTGAATAAGAAAGTATATACATTAATTTCTTTACATGTTGAGAACTGTTTATCCCAGCAGCAAAACCTTTTTCCGTATGTTGGGTTTATAAGACCGGATACTTAATATTTAAGTGAAACAATATGCTCAAAATTGCCTGGGCACCCCTTTATGCACACCCTTTACCTGCCGGACACCGTTTTCCTATGGAAAAATATGTACTGCTGCCTGAGCAGCTGTTATATGAAGGTACAGTAACACAGGCTAATTTTTTTACTCCTTCGCCGCTGGCTGAAGCATATATTTTATCTACACATGATGCCGTTTACTGGAACCGTTTAAAAACATTGCAGTTAAGCAAAGCAGAAATCAGAAAAACAGGTTTTCCTTTGTCTGCAGAACTGGTGCACCGCGAAATTGTGATTGCACAGGGTACGGTAGATGGGGCGCTGTCTGCATTGGAAAATGGCATAGCCATGAACATTGCCGGAGGTACACACCATGCCTTTACCGACAGAGGCGAAGGTTTCTGCCTGCTGAATGATATAGCCATTGCTGCCAATTACTTGTTAACCTATTGTGGTGTGCAGCAGATTCTGGTGGTAGACCTGGATGTGCACCAGGGAAATGGTACAGCACAGATATTTCAAAATCAACCGGCTGTATTCACCTTCAGTATGCATGGTGCAGGCAATTACCCCATGCATAAAGAGGAATCTGACCTGGATATTGCCTTACCTGACGGAACCGGCGATGCTGCCTATTTACAAATTCTGAATAAACATTTGCCCAGATTAATGGAAGAAGTAGCACCACAGTTTATATTTTTCCAGTCGGGGGTAGATGTGCTGGCAAGCGATAAACTGGGAAGGCTTGCCTTAACCATAGCCGGATGCAAAGAAAGAGACCGCATTGTATTTGATCTATGTAAAAAACATGCTATACCAGTATTTGTAAGCATGGGAGGAGGATACTCAGAACGGATTGCAGATATTATTGAAGCACATGCCAATACTTACCGCCTGGCACAGGAAATATTTTTCTGAATGGTAATTATAACAACAACAAGAAAATATGAATAACGAGACACTCAAAAACAGGAATTTGTATTACAAAAGATGGCAACTATTTGCTCCTATTGGTTTGCTCTTAGTCGGATTTGGCTTATGCGTGTTTGGCACTGCCTTATTTAAAATGCGCGACAACGCGCCCTTTATGGAATGGTTCCTTTGGGGAACAGGCAGCCTGATTGCTATCAATGCCGGATTGTGTTTTTTTGGCCAGGCTGTTAAATACAGCATCTTATACGAACTAAGCAAAAACAAGCAATAACGGGTAGGTGTTAATGATCGGGGCTTGTTGAGAGTAAAACAGAAATATTGCCAGTACTACTCTTTTTAGTCATCGTCAAACATGCCTGCGATTAGGTACTTGGCAGTAGCCGGGTTGGTGGCAAGGGGTATATCGTGCAGGTCGCACAGGCGCATCAGCATTTGTACGTCAGGTTCATGCGGGTGTTTGCCCAGAGGATCTCTGAAGAATATTACGGCATCCAGCCTTTTCTCGGCTACCATGGCGGCAATCTGGGCATCGCCCCCTAGCGGCCCCGATAACTTTTTTTCCACCGCCAGGCCTGCTCTTTCCACATACTGCCCGGTAGTGCCGGTGGCTACCAAAGTTGCCTGGTGCAGCAAATGCCAGTTGTCTTTAAGAAAAGCTACCATTTCTGCCTTCTTTCCGTCGTGTGCAATAACAGCTATTTTTTTCATACACAGTGAATAATCAAATCTCTACTTGTATCAGGGTTTATATTTCCAAAATTATGTATCAGCAGGTGATATACAACTATTGGCCTACTAATTTTAACATTTTATAATCATACTCCTGAATATTCCGGAAATTTTACTGATTCAGTATCAGGCACTAACAGTAAATCCTGATGGTAAGCCTCATGGATGTATCAATGGCTGATTTTACCTCAAAACCGCAATACAAAATGCTGCTTTGGCTGGTTTTTGCGAAAAAATACCAATCCCACATAAAACAGGTCGATGGTAAGCATTACAGAGGGGTGGGCTTTTATTGCCTGCCAGGCCTGGGTCATCTCTGCCGACCAGTATATATCATCAAATATAAACACAGAATCTGCATGGGCCTTACTCAGGCACAGAGCAAAATAATTTAAAGTTGGCTCCAGCCGGTGATTGGCATCGAAGAAAACAAAATCCAGTTGCTGTACTTGCTTTATTTGTGCAGGCAGTGTCTGATCAATATTTCCAGCAACAGGCGTGATATTTGAATACCCCAGCTGGGAAAAGTTTTTTCTGGCCATAGTTAGTGTTTGCGGGCATCCTTCAAAAGTGAATACTTGCGTTTTTTTGCAGGCAGCGGCCTGGTATAAAGTAGTAATGCCCAGTGATGTGCCCAGATCGAAGGCAACAGCAGGTTGAAAATGATTTATTAGCCGGAACAGCAATTGCCCGAAGCGGGCATTTTTCTCAGCATACCGGGCAATGTCCTTTATTTTTCTTTGCCTGGAAGCATTTACCTTAGAGCCTGCACCAAAATCCTGTACGGCTATAGTAGCTGTAGAAACAAGCATTTGTTGCCTGATCTGCTCAATTTCATCGTAAGCATAGTACGTATTTTCAGATTTGATTACTTTGGTGTACAGATCGAATACAAAGGGAGAATGAACGGCATGCTCATTCTTGGATCGGATCAGAAAACGAAGATAGCGGAAAAGCAAAGGCAGATTATCTGTTTACAGGTTGCAGCAAAATTGATACTTGCCTCAAATGTAATTTACACAAATGAAAATATCAAAGTTATACTGTTTTGCCTTTATATATTCAATGCAGAGGCAATTACCTGTTGCCTTGTATGGGCGCTGCTATACGATCAGGTATTTGAGAATGGAAGGAGGCTCTACTCATTAACCTGTTGTATATGGATTACAAAATAACCAGGATCATAGAATTACCAGAAACCGGACCAAGCAGATAGTAATAGAATTTCGGGCAGCAAAAACCTGCGCTGCTATTGAAGTATATTAATTTAGTTTGTAAGGCACTACCATTACAAATTCCGGAATGCGCGCCTGAAATGTTTTGCCATCTACTATTCTTTCCATCAGATATGTACCATTCATTTTACCGATTCCTGTTTTGAGATTGCAACCAGAGATATATTCATGTACTTCACCTGGTTCCAGTACAGGTTGCTGCCCTACTACACCTTCCCCTTCTACTTCCCTCACCGTTCCATTGGCATCATGGATAAACCAATGCCTTCTCAACAACTGTACTGTATATTCGCTGCAATTTTCTATGCTTATTTTATATGTAAATACGTAATGCGACTGAACTGGGCTAGAGTATTCAGGTTGGTATTCAGTTGCTACTGTCACTTTTACGCCTTGGGTGATCTCCGTTATCATAGCACTTCCGAAAAGGTTATTATAGTCTTAACGACTAAAATTAGTGATTAGTTTTTCTAATCCAAGTTTTTCTAAAAAAACATTTTACTAACTTAAAACGATAAAATTAGTTGAAGTCAATAAAAATCAATCTATGGATATCAAGATAGAAAGCACCTGGAAAAGCAGATTAATGCCTGAATTTGAAAAACCCTACTTTCAGCAATTGATCGCGTTTGTAAAAGATGAATATGCCACACATACGGTTTATCCTCCGGGAAGTAAAATATTTTATGCATTTGAAGCCTGCCCTTTCGATCAGGTAAAAGTAGTGCTGATCGGGCAAGACCCCTACCACGGCCCCGGACAAGCGCATGGCCTGGCCTTTTCAGTAAATGATGGTGTTACCAAACCTCCCTCTTTGATTAATATATTTAAAGAAATTAAAAATGATTTAGGCAAGCCGGTTCCGCAATCAGGGAATTTATCGCGGTGGGCAGAGCAAGGTGTGCTGCTGTTGAACGCAACTTTAACTGTACGTGCCAATACCCCCGGCTCACACCAGAAAAAAGGGTGGGAAGAGTTTACTGATGCAGCCATTAAAGCCCTTTCAGAAGAAAAGGAAGGCATTGTATTTATGTTATGGGGAGCATATGCCCAAAAGAAAGGAGCCATTATTGATGCTTCCAGGCACCATGTTTTAAAGGCTGCCCATCCCTCCCCTTTTGCCGCAGATAAAGGTTTTTTTGGTTGCAGGCATTTTAGCCAGGCAAATGCTTATTTGAAAGAGCAGGGCCAGCCGGAAATTGAGTGGTAAAAACAATTAGCTGAAAGCGATAATTTATCAGCTATCAGCTAATTGTTCTTTCTTATTCATTGCGATTTGATAACTATTGATGGCTGATGGCAGCTTGTTGATTGCTGCTTTCTACCGGGATTTCTACAAAAAATGTACAGCCTTTTCCTTTTCCTTTGCTTTCTGCCCATACTTTTCCATCATGCAGGTCAACCAGCTTTTTCACAATAGATAAACCCAGGCCTGTTGAACTCTCCCCATTGGTAGGTTGTGCGGACAAACGCTGGAACTTACGGAACATTTTTTTCATATCTTCCTTACTCAAACCTTCGCCCTGGTCTTCTACCTGTATCTGAACTATATTATCCTTTTGCTGCACATTTACATAAATTGTACTTTCTTTGGGAGAAAACTTAATGGCGTTGCTCACCAGGTTGGCAAATATCTCTCTCACCAGTTCCGGGTCAACAAATGCCAGACAGTTATCTCTGGTAACCAAAGACAAGGTTTGTTGTTTATGCTGTGCTTGCAGCATATTTTTATCTACAGTATCTTCTGCCAGTGCGGCTATATCTGACAATACTTTTTCCGGCATCATCTCACCGCTTTGCAGCCTCACTGTTTTGAGCAGGTTAGATACAAGGTTGAACATAGATTCAGAAGTGGTTTTGATAACGTCGGCGAACCTGATCACCTTATCCGGATTATGCACCGACTCCTTGATCAGCTCTGCATACAGCAGAAAACCACCTAATGGATTTTTGAGATCGTGCACAGCAATGCTCAGAAACTCAGTTTTGACGCGGTTGGCTTCTTCCGCCATTTTGCGCTGTTTTTCTGCTTCAGCCAGTGCCACCCCCAGTTGTTTATTTTTGCTTTGCAATTCGTCGCGCTGGCTGGCTATGGTTAAGCTGTTTCGTTCCAGCTGGATACTTTTTTGTTTTAATTCTTCTGTTCGCTGCACTACCAGATTTTCCAGCTTTTCTTTCTGCATTTCTACTACCTTTATTCTTGCACGGTAGCCAATATAGGCTATCAGCAGCAGTATGGAGCTTACCAGGGTTTTAAAGCCTATTGTTTTCCAGTAAGGAGGCTTTATAATTACTTTTGCGGAAGTTCCCTCCTCATTCCACACGCCGTCATAATTAGAGCCTTTTACCCGGAAAGTATATTCTCCCGGATCCAGGTTGGTATAGCTGGCATAACGCCTTTCCTTAGACTGCACCCAGTCTTTGTCAAAGCCTTCCAGCTTGTAAGCATACTGGTTTTTTTCCGGCATGCTATAGCTCAATGCAGCAAAATCAAATGCAAAGAAATTTTTATGCTGATCCACTTCAATGCCTGCCGGATCAAAATTTTCTACTTCTTCGTCAAAAATCCTGAACCGCGTGATCACTACCGGTGAAATATATGTATTTTTCTGTATGCTATCCGGATGAAAAACACTAAAGCCGCAGGTGCCGCCAAAAAACATTTCTCCCTGTTTGTTCTTAAAACAAGCACCACTGAATTCATTTGTATGCAATCCATTGGAAACATCATACCGTTGATGTGTTTTGGTATCAGGGTTATATTTGAACAGTCCTCCCTTTCGGGTCGACAACCACAGGTTACCCTTGTTATCTTCCAATATACCCCGCACTACATTGGCAGGCAAACCTTCTTTGGAAGAGATAGGAATAAACTTTTCCTGCTTGCGGTCAAATCTGTGCAACACGTTTCCATTGAAACTAACCCAGAGCCTTTGAGCCCAGTCTTCATGGATAAAGATAATATTTGTGTTATTTCCCTTTACCGGGTAATCGGTGTTATAAGGATAATGGGTAAAAGTACCTTTTTTACGGTCAAAACTAGCTAGTCCCTGATCGCCAGTGCCTATATAGAGTGTTCCTGCCAGGTCTTCATAAATACATGCTACCACATAGGTATTGTTGCTGTGAAAATACTGCTTTTCAGGCCAGAACCGCTCAAATTTACCTGTACTTTGATCCAGTTTGTTTAAGCCATTTTCAGTACCTACCCATATAACACCTTCACGGTCTTCGTAAACGCATATGGTTTTATTATTGCTCAGGCTGTTTTCATCTTCAGGATTATGCTTGAACCAGGTAAATACACCTGTCAGCGGATTGAGCGTGACTAGGCCACTGCCGTTTACGCACATCCACATCATTCCGTACCGGTCTTCGTACATACCATAAGTGGGATTGCTCCCTAAAGAAACCAGTTCTCTGGCATCATAATCGTAACGGGTGAAAATACCGGTTTTTCTATCCAGCTTTTCTACACCCTTGTGGGTGCCGATCCATAAATCTCCGCTGCGGCTCTCATATAAGCCATGCACATTTTTATCCTTTAGGCTATTGGCTGCAGTAGTACTGGCTTTATAGTTTACAAATTTTATTCTTGTGCGGTCGTATGTATTAATGCCTCCACCAAAAGTGCCCACCCAAAGTACCTTTGAGCGGTCTTCATATACAGATAATACATAATTATCGCTGATACTGCCTATATTGTTATTGTCTTCTTTATAAGAGGTAAATTTCCCCGTAGTTCTGTCCAGCTTATTTAGTCCGCCGGCAAAAGTTCCTAACCACAGTCCACCAAAGCTGTCTTCTGTTATGCAGACTACATAATTGTCGCTGATACTGCTGGGGTCAGCGGGATTGTGTTCATAAGAAATTACTTGTCCGCTATTTTTATCAACCATTTTTTTCAAGCCATCCCCAAATGTTGCTATCCATAATGTGCCGGTTTTATCCTCATATATCCTATCAACCACAGGCTCCCTGAGATAGTTATTTTGGATATTATTTAATGGAATATGTGTAAAAAGCCTAGTAACAGGATTATACTTATCTAAGCCACCTCTGGAACCTATCCACACAATACCCTCCTTGTCTATGTGCAATGTGAGTATATCATTATTGCTTAAACTATTGGCTTGCCCGGGCGTATGCTTATACCGGGTAAAATTCCCGGTGCCAGGATTGAAATAATTCAGGCCATCGCTTGTACCTACCCAAAACATGCCTGACTTATCTTCGCACATACTGCTTACATTGTTGCTACTAATACTGTTTTTGTTGGAAGAATTGTAGCGAAAAGCCGTAAATTGTTGCTTAGGTCGGTTGAATTTATTTATACCTCCACCAGAGGTACATAGCCACAAGGTTTTGTTTGAGTCTTCAAACATATAACGGATGTGGTTATTACTTAGGCTTAGAGAATCGATAGGATCATTTTGATAGACTTTGAAATCATATCCATCATACCGGTTTAAACCCTCCCTGGTGCTTATCCATATAAAACCCTGGTAATCCTGTAATACGCCGTTTACAGAATTCTGGGAGAGGCCATGCTGAGAAGTTAAGTATTCAAATCTGATATCCTGTGCGCGCACACAAATGGAAAGCAGCAATAATGTGTATAAAAAATGTAAACGTTTGCACATACAATTGCATTCAAACATTGAGTTTTTCACATAATATTACCTGGTTTTTCCTAAAAATGCAATTTTATTTACAGATTTAAATCTTTGTTTGACTGCATTTTACAACCCATTTTGAAGAACTTTTAAAAATATTTCTCTTTTACATCAGTAAACTGTTATATTACTCAGCAAAATAGTACATGAGGGTAAAAGCGTGAATTGTTTACTACTATCGGGCAATTTACGCCATATGTTATTTCTATTAATCAACTACTATACATGCCTGTTATCATGTACACATTACTGTGATAGAGGTTAATGATTATCCATTTCAGGTTATTTTAAATCTTTACCTGGCTTTTTTACTGAAAAGCAGGTAAAACTGCTCAATGAAACTTCTGTTTGAGAAGATTTGTCCGGCAAAAAACGGGGCAGAGAACGAAGTTGTAAAAGGCACCCTGAATGGCTATTTAATTGCCCGTAATTCAGTTTCAGTAAGTGCATAATTAAAATACAAACAGCTGATAATTAAATGACTGCTTAGTATTAAATATTTTAAAAAATTTAGCATAAAGGTAACTCAATATTCAAGTATTCCACCTACTTATAAAATGCTTAATATAAAAATAATTATTGCAGATGATCATCCCTTATTTGCAGAAGGGTTATCTATTTTGATGAGCAGTGTAGAAGGCATAGAGATTATTGGCATTGCCAGTAATGGAGAAGAAGCACTTGCATTGTTAAAAGAAAATTCTTGTAATGTTGCCATACTGGATATGCATATGCCAGTTTTAGATGGGATACAAACTACAAAGCAAATCCGTAAAAGTTTTCCACAGGTGCAGGTACTTATGCTGACCATGGACACCGAAGCCAATGGCATGCGCAATGCCATACAAGCCGGTGCAGCAGGACTTGTTTTAAAAACAGCAGGAAAAGAGGAGTTGAAAAAAGCCATACAACATATTGCATCAGGAGAAAAATATTACAATAATGCTGTTTCGCACGAACTGCCGCCACAGCCTCCTTCTAATGGAATACAGCAGCCAAATACAGCAGCCGCTCAAATATTGACCAGCCGGGCAAAAGAAGTACTCCGCCTGGTAGCCAAAGAATTGTCCAATATACAAATAAGCGATAAATTATTTATAAGCCCCAAAACTGTTGAAACCCACCGGAAAAACATGACAAAAAAACTAGCGGTTAAAAATACTATGGGTCTGATAAGATTTGGTGTAAAAAACGGTATTATTGATATAAAGGATGAATAATGCCTGGATGCATAATCTTTGACGGGCGTACTGGATAAAAAATAATTATTTAAAAAATACCTATTTTCAGGTATTTTTTTTTTGATACATACTTTTCATATTTGTTAAGAATAAAATATCCGGATTTTTGTTATATGAAGAGTAATACTAGAATTTTGAGTGTTTTCAGGGATTATATTGTATACATGTTACTACTGGTACTATCTCTTATAGCCTTAGGCGCTGTCACCTCCTGAAAACAAAAAGTATTCTTTTCAATCGTTATAATTCACTCCTGAACCGGGCGCTTTACCACATCCGGCCTTCAGGTAGTACTGCACCGCTTTCTGCTAAAACATTTACCTGATATAATCTTGATTGCTCGCGTCTATAAAATTTTAGTAAGTACTTCTTTGCCCAGTATTCATTTCGTATAGCGGTTATTACTCTAGCAACAGTTCATAGCAGTTTGTCAGCATTTTAACCGGAATTTAGGTATATACTGTACTATAAAAAGGTGGCATCCAGTATATTACCCTTTTAATTTACACCCGCTAATAACAATTGCTTATATACACAGAGATATCTGAAAAATTTCTCCATTTGCTACTTTTAGTACTGCGTTTATCATCTCGTCTTTTTTCGTATTTTTTAAAGTAAACCCGGAAGCCCCAGCCAGCATTACACTGCTGATAAACTGGGGATCATAATTGCTGGTAAATATAAGCACCTGGGTTTGCGGGTATTGATTTCTGATTTGCCGGATGGCAGCAATGTCATCTTCATGGGGAGAAACAATATCAAGAATAAC
>Ga0068629_1000604_pt1 | contig 10847 bp, 4 predicted proteins | sample InSIn3gowninarea_FD_77432 | JGI IMG/M metagenome (GOLD analysis project Ga0068629, IMG submission 77432) | Clean room microbial communities from NASA Spacecraft Assembly Facility at Jet Propulsion Laboratory, Pasadena, California, USA -... ...
GGATTGGGCCATGTTTACATATTATGAAATAGTTTGTAAACCAAGTGGAAGACATTGTTGTATGCATACGCAATAACATAAATTCAAAACTTTATTTATGGGGTGTTTGTGGTGCTCGTGAAAGGGCGTATTTCTTTGTGTAGATGTCTATGTTTTCAATATATGAATTTTAATTCGAATAGTGCGAATGAATTATAATTTGAATAATGCGAATTATAGAAACCATAACTATAGTACGCAGTCAGGTAATAATAATTATTTATATGGATTGTAAAGATTTAGTTTGTATTTAAAATATTTGTGAGTAATAGTCCTATATTAATGGATGTGATTTATTTACATATAATTATGTTTTTATGTTTTTTTTTAAATTGATTAATTATAAAAAAATTAATATAAACATGTATTATATTAATTATATTTTGTATATTTAAGTATTAATTTTAATAGTTAATACTAATTATAGTTTAAAATAACCTTATAATTTTGTTGATTTTTATTAATTTTTAATCTTGACAGTATAAAGTATGATATGTATTATGAAATAATTGTTTTCATATCTATAAGAATTTACTATTAGTTTAGTTTTTATAGTTGAGCTACTTAATATTATTATCTAAATGAGCATAGGCTAAAATATCTAATTACTTAGTATAATGCTCACTCATCTAACCTCATCAAACCACCTACACTAACTTAGTATTTTTTTCTAATAGCTATCATTGATAACAATGATGGTAGACAATTCTAGACCATAGCCATGTAATCATCCATTTTTGTATAATGATACAATGTTAATTAGCTTTTAACCATTAGTTTATTTTGTTTCTATACCATTAATACATTCAAATAATCATTTAAATTATAGCTTCTAGGTAGTGAACCTCTGAGTGGGTCGAATGTTTGCTTGGTTCTAACAAAGGTTAACACACCTTTAGGAACCTAAGGTTATGGTTCTAAATACCTTTTTATTTTCTCATCGTTGAGGTTTTCCTAATCGTCATTGCATATGTATATAACTAAATATGTATTAAATTGAATATAAAACATAGCCATGTGTAGCTATTCACAACCGTATACAATTGACCTACGTTTTATTTAATGGACATCCCTACGGATGGTAATTCCCTTTCTATTGGTAGCATTGAATGAGGTATCATCATAGGCTCCAAGATATATGTAGAGTATCTACCTTACAATTTCTATTCTTTTGAAGTTAGGGTGGCATTAAGGTGAAATTAATCACCTACCCCATGATTGTTTAACATGTTGTTGTAACTGTACGTTATTATTGATCCTCCACTAAGGGATGTTATAAAATATTGAAGTAATGGTGTAACATATAGGGTAATAAATGGATTATAATCTCAACTCATTCTTCTCTAGTAGGTGATCCTCTAGATTATTGAACATCCCCAACCCCTTACCTTGATTAATGATATGTGTTATAACTAGGCATATTCTTAAGGCTCGTTCTTTAGGTGGGTATTCAAGATCCGTCCATATTCTATCATTATAAATCACAATTCCTATAATGGCATCATTATCTATTCATTGAAATATTTCCAATGATATGAATTTCATTTAATTCTAGGTTTTGAGCTCAAAGTTATATTTTTTAAAATCTTTACGTCTCTCTCAGACATCCTATCAATCTATATGATCCTCCAAGAATGACGTATGGAATACCTAAGCCATGTTGCACCATGCCTACTCCATGTCCACAACCCAACTATCATATAGGCTCTCACTATATCAGATATTTTTAAGCGTTGTTACCTCCCCAACCTCCCATGGTCGGATATGCTTATATGCCCCTATTCCAATGCACTGATATGATGATATGTCAATATTAATATATTAGTAATCCTTGCAATCAACACAAATCTACTAATATGGAAATATCACATATATACCCAAAATCACTTAGCACAAGTCTTTGATATGTTGATATAGCATACTCGGGTATCAAAATATTGGGAGTTTCCTATAAAAATGACACTCTAATTTTCTCATAGCCTAGGGTTGGTAGCCAACTCAGCTTGTTAACTTAGTATACCACCTGAACTCTATCTTACAACCATAATCTGTCATATGTGTGATGTTGGCATGTCCCTAACTATGTAGTTTTGGTTACGTGTTATATCAAGATAAAAATAATTTTTCAATGTTTCACTCTTATGATCTATCGATATGCTCATATCCTAATACAATGGTATTGAATCCCAACCTACCATATAAATGAAAAACATTGACATAAAAAATACATATATATTTTTAATTTAAAATCAATCCATAATTTTATAAATAATAATAGTAGTAATATTGTACCCCCAACTAAGGGTGTTGGTGTTCTAGACAATGGACGAGTGGGTGATCCGACCATGACTGTTGCCTCCCATAGCATTTAGGTTGGGGGTGGCGTAACTAACCCACCACATGCATTCACACATGCAAACAACTATTAACATATTTGAATCTCACAAAATACTACTTTTCGTCTGAGTGCTTTGGGATGAGAGACCATGCTATCAGGTTTTTCTACTATGTCTATGTCAATTCTGCACCACAGGTGGGAAAATTAATTTGTGCAATAGAAGGTGTGGGGCTCATATCCAATTGCAAATATTCGTGGTTGTTTTCCAAACTATGGGTTTGTACTATGGTGTGAAGCCCAACTTACATCGAGAGCAATGGCTTCACATGCACGAAAATTTGTGGAGCCTTAGCTTCTAGGTATTTCATTCTCTAACTCATGCATTAGATATTTAGTCACAACAAGGGGAGGTAAAATAGTTTCATGGTGGTAACACTAACTAGGACGCTGATGAAAACTAGGTGACAACCATTGGAGGAGTGGGAGGTGTCACCCATAAACTCGCTCTCATGGCAATGTAGGTTAATGCCGAGTGGGCATACCAACATTAAGTAACTCTTACTATGCTAAGTTCCTTCTTCCTTGACAACTTATTTACTAGTTTAACTTTCATTTGGTGGTTGTTGGTATGTAGTTCTCACAGCACAGTCATGATGATAATTGATTTTGGTCCTTGTTTCTCTCGGTGGTTTTCTGAATCTACCAAACAACTATAATTTTCCTCCCCTCACTCATCACATTTCATTACAAGCTATGACAAAACTCCCCAAAAATTCATTTCTCCCTAGGTTATACTTATATTGGGTTTTATATTTTACAATCCCTCTAGCCTCTAGGGGTATTGAGTTATAATTTTTTCATGTCCCGTGGAAACTCGATGAAGCATACAGTGGAAAAGGATGCACTATTGTTGGGGGTCTAATGGAAAAGGTACTCAACAACAACCTGTTGAAAATGAAACTAGTGCATGTCTTCATAATGTGGCTGAATGTACTATTAATGCATTTATCATATTCATTTATTATATTCATTATTATTATTTTTATTTCTATTCAAAGAATGTTCTTCATGCTTATAGGATTTATTCAGTCAAAAGAAAAATTTATTATAAGTCAAAGGAATGTAATTAAGTCAAAGCCCCATTTGGAATTCTTGTGAGAAAAAGAAAAAATATTTTTCTTAAGTCAAAATGAGTAAAAATGTTCTCAAGAGAACAATCTGCCCTTCTCGACAAGCAATCATGAAAGAAGTAGTTATTTGATCTCCTGTACATGTATAAATACAAGATAGTTTGACCTCATTCCATCATTAATCAATCACATTGATTTCTCTGTAAGAAGAAGAAGAATTTCAACAAAATTCATAGGGGAGAGAAAAAAAGAAAAGTCAATGGAGAGAAAAAGTTTTATTGTATTTTGTAATCCATCCACATGTGTGATTTTTTCCTGCAATTTTTTATATCTATGAAATAGTATAAATTCATCTACCATTCTAAGTCTAAAATGTTTATAAATTTGACCAAAATCACATAATTTTGACTAGCGTTGACATTTTTTATTTTGATTTAGTTGGAGAAGGTTTTGAAGGAGGGTTGACTTGGGCCTTGTGGAAATCTCAGTCTTAGTTTTTGGGTCTTGGACATCTCACTTTCATTTAATTCTATAGCAAGATGATTTCTTGGGCTTTCCACCTTGTACATTTTTTCCCTACCATGGATCCTAAATCTCTTAATTTCTTTGTCTCTTGTGATCTTTACTTTTTATACTTTCTGATAATTTCTTGATGAAGAGAATACAAATTTAATAACAATCCAATAGACATTCACACGTAGTTATCAAGACAAGAAAAATATAGACTAATCTACAGGAATATTCATTTCTCAACATGGTATCAAAGCTAAGGTGAAGGAAGAGCAACTTGAAGATCAGATTTATTGGCATATTTGAAGATATTTCTAGAAGGAATAATCACACTCTTAAAACAAACTTACATCAGCTACATTGGAGGTCATCCTTTGCAACAAGTATACTTGAAGGAGAAAAGAAGAATATACAATGATTATCATCTCTCTCTCTCTTTCTTGAAGTTATCATTGAATAATATTGGAAAATATTGACAATATCTTGCTCATTTGTCATTAAGCATTCAAGCAGTCATAATTGTAGCTTGAAGACATCTTTATAGAAGCCATCACTTAAGAACATATTTAAAGCTTATTGGAAGCATCATTAACATTGTTAGAGCACTCTTATAACAACAATCTCTCCGTTGAATAGTAAGTACCTTACTATACTCCATGTCTCAACCTTCCAATCAAATGGCATACTTTTGTAAGGAGGGAAATTTTTTTACAGAACCTCTAACTTCAAATCTTTGAAGAAGATAATTGATTTGGTTCTCATAGAAAATGAAGTCATGGATCACAATCTAGGCAAAGTTCTAGAACTAGACAAAGGCAAGACTTCAGAAGTGGAAAAATACAGTAAATAATAAGTTAGGGATCAAAGGATCTTCTTTGATTCTATCAAATATCACGATATCACCTTTATATCAAATCTATCCACATCAGAAGAATTATATGATAAAAGGATCAAATTATCTTCTGTTAATACTACCAGTCAGAAAATTTCACTAAGGAATCAACTTTATAGAACAAGGATATCAAAAAATTAATATGTGGCCTCATACCTTATGAAAGTATAAAAGTTAAAGGATCAAATCAAGGGATTGGAGAGGTTTTGTGAGTAGAATTTATGGTAGAAATGAAACTACTATATTTGAAGAATTTTGGGCACATTATGTTTTACAAGAAGCAATATTAAAAGACTAGGATGAAATTGAACCCTATAATGAGAATGTTCAAAATTTAGATGTTAAATCAAGGAAGATGTTTGTAATATTTGGAATATTTGAACCTCATCAAGGATACAATAACAACAACAACTATTAGCCACATGGAAACTGAACTATGTCTAAAGTGCAATGCTTTGGTTGCAATGAATTTGGAAATTATAAAAGAGATTGTCCAAAAGATCATAAAAACAAGAATAATAATGAAAGTAAAGAAATAAGTGAATCTCACATTGCAAAAGATGAAGAAGATGAAAAGAAACCAAAAATTGAAGACAACAAAGAACTCTATTATTGAAGGATTTGACTATTACCACATTTGCAAGCTATTTTTTTTTCGCTTTTATTAGGATATGATAGATATAGTAGCAGTTGTGGTTACATTTATGAAGAATAGTATTGGGATTTGTAAATTATAGCCTCATGAAAATTAAATTTTGAAAAAATATATAGCTTTGGAAGAAATAGAGACTACATGAAGTCGCAGAAGGGACACTCAAGTTGCATATATTGACAAAGCATTTGAAAGTAGTCAACACATCATCCAACTATACAAAATAGAAAAATTTGGGTCATGAAAAGTAGTTTACACATCATTCAATAGTCACAAGTACTCTATAGTCTCTAAAGTAGTCAATTTCATCATGAACATTTAGAAGTAGTCATTTAACAAGCAAGGACTACAAGAAAGGAAAACAGGTCATTATGCGACATTATATAAGTATTTATAGCATGATATTTGGTTTCAAATGTTAATCCAATGATACTACGAGAATAGAAAAATCAAAGAATCATAGTAGAAGTTTGTTCTATAAGAAGAGCTAGAAACCTATCAATATGCATTGAAGAAAAATATAGTAGCAACATGGAAGCATGTATGTAGGAATCTTATCATTATACATGGATATCATATTCAAAGAGTTGAAGGAAGTACGTGATGCAAAAATATCCTTGGGCAAAGAGGTTAGTAACAAAGGCACAATATGGTCATATTATTGGAAAGAAAGTCAAAGCATTGAAGATCCTGATACATGATTATCACTTATCTAGCAACAAAACACATCACTCGAAGATATTTTGTTGACACTACCATTGATCATTATTCAAAATGATTTCTTGAAGAATGTGAAGTTAGGTAATGAGAGGGAATTAATGTTGACTTTAGATGGAGTTAGAAGTAGAAGTTGACTTGAAGGATATTACAATTTGAAGTTTGGAGTAACATCTATTTTTTTGATAAACTATGATAATAAGGAATGGCATCTATAATGTCTGGGATATGATATGGCTTCTAGGAAGGACATATAGTAGATATGTGTACACTATAGAGGAAAAAAGGGAAAAAAGAAATCATGAGATAATATTTTTTTCCTTTTTGGAAGATATTTGGATTCAATATTGATCAAGAAGAAGTTTACCCACCTCAGCTAGAAAGAGGGAACTATAATTGGTTCTATATTGATTGGTTTGATAGGTATTATTAATAATAGAGATAACACTAATGATTGAAAGCTGATATAATTTCTTGGAAAAGTATAACAGTAGAATTCTATTGTACTATGAAGAAACAACATGTGAACGCTTTTTCAGAAGATTGGCTCCATAATATGTTTGATGAACTACTCAATTACTTGTTGAAGCTACGTTAATATTGTCAAAAGATCAGGAAGGATGAAGCTTGTTATGATGTGGTGTGGATAGGAACTACAAAGCTACAAAATAAGTCCACAAAAGAACAAATAGCTATATTGATGAGTACTTTGGAGAAATTTTTAGGCTTGTGGTTATTCCTCTGCGTTTAAAAGGGAGTGAGGATATCATCCACGGTTAAGAGGGATTGAGAATGGACAGTCTATTATCCATGTTTCATGTACTATGGCTAGGACTGATAGCCATAAGCCCAGTGAAGGCACTAGTAATGAGAATGGTGGATTGGATAAGCATCTCGGACCAATATTCTCTTAGGATTTGGATCCATGATAAGAATAGTCTCGAGGACCAATATTCATTGAGAATGGGTTATATCCAAGATAGTAATAGTATTGTATGGACATACTTGGTCAACATCTAGATGGGGTATGAGTTTAAACAGGCAGTGGTGGTGTCGAAATTAATCCCACCCAACATTTTTCTCTGATCTCGTGGAGGGATAGAGCTTGTCAGTCAAGGCCTTGAAATCTTTGACAATGTTGGTTATGACATTATGATGATTCTTATCAATATGAATCCCTTCGTAGGAGAAAATCTCAATTTGACAGTATCTTGTTATGTTGTTATGAATACCTCAACCCTAGTTAAGAGGGATTGTTGAAAATGTAACTACTGTCGGTCTTTATAATGTGACTCAAATGTACTATTAATGTATTTATAATATTCATTATTTTTATTTTTATTCAAAGCATTTTCTTAATGCTTATATGGTTTACTGATTCAAAACAAAAATATATTATGAGTCAAAAAAATGTAATTGAGTCAAATTCCCATTTGGACTTCTTGCAAGAAAAAGAAACAATATTCTCCTTTAGTAAAAAAGAGTTAAAATGTCCTCCACTGACCAAGTCAGCCCTCCTGGACAACTCAACGTAAAAGAGGTATTTATTCAACCACATGGACATGTATAAATGGAAGATAGGTTTTACCCCATTATATCATCAATCAACCAAATCGATTCATGTGCGAGAAGAAGAATTTCTGCGAAAGCTATTTTTTCTTCCCTAATTCATCCACATGTGCAATATTTTTATGTGATTTTTCAAATATATCATAGGGACGAAATTCGACTATCAATGTAGGTCCAAAATTTTCAGAGGATTGACTAAAATTGACGAAGTTTGACCATAATTGACTTTATTGAATTTCACTTGGTTGGAGAAGGTTTTGGAGTGTTGACTTGGGTTTTATGGAAATATTGATCATATTTTTTGGTATTTTATATCTCACATTAATTTGATTCTATAAGAAGAGGATTTATTGGGTTTTCTCCGTTCTAGGATTTCCCCCTAGCTTGTAGCCTCAATCTCTTATATTTTTTATATGTTATGATCTTCATGTTTCATAGTTTTTGGTAATTTCCTACTAAAGAAAATATAAATTTAATAATAAGCCAACAAACATTCATAAGTAATTATCAAGTTGAGATAAATTTACTCTAATCTACAAGCACATTGATTTCTTAACAAAACTGTGATATGAATGCCCAACTCAAGAGGTAGCAACCATTTTTCACTCCTTCACTCCTCCATAAAGTGAAGACGAAATTATTCATCTTGAATCCTTCATCACTACTAATTGACAAGCATACTTAGTCTCAGAAATTGAAGATGAAGTACCCAATTGCAGTCTTGAACCTACAAATACTAGGGGAAGTAAAAAACAATACATGAACTCCATTACCCTCTACTAGAAGATGAAGACATTCTAGGGTAGGGCCTTGAAGGAGAAACATGAAGAATGCAATGATATAATATCTTCCTTGAATAAAATCCAAAATGTTGAATGTACCTAGGGCTCTTATGTTGCTACTTTCGATGCTCATCTTGCTCACATAAAAGAAAAAATATAATGTGGTCTAGAACCTCTAACACCAATAGGAACCAATTCTCAGGATTTAACCCTTATTACATCATCTAACTCTTGATGTTAATTCTATCCCCTTACATTCTCCTTTTACTTTTTGTAGTTCAATTTATGTTAGTTTTCATGAACTTCATAGTTATAGTTATTAACATTTTGAATCATCTGCACCCTTGTCTATAGTTAATATTTCTGGTTTTTCTTAAGATAGATTGTGACTTGATGTAATATAAACAATAATACATATTTTTGTATCACGACCTTTTGAGGGAATAGAATTCCAATACAAAATAACAGTAATAATAGTAATACTATGACAGTGAATGTTAGAGAAAGTCTTAAATATAAAAAAATATATATTATGAATTTACTTTAAATTTATAAAAGAATAAAATGTATATATAAATTTAAAATTACGGTAATTATAAATAAATATCAAATTACTATAATTTTAAACTTATATATAAATTAATTAAAGATATTAAAATAAATGAAAAAATAATAATATTAAAAAAAACATATAAATAATTAGGAAAGGAGAAAAATTTAAAATCAATATATAATTAAAAAATAAAAAAAATAGTGTTCATGGGGTATTATTGAAGTTGTAATGGGTGGGGCCTGATATAATGGGAGTGTGGGAGCCTAAACCATCTCTCCCCCTCGCACTCCACACCACCTTAACATATTAGTGATCACTCACCTCCTAACGAGGGTAACATAGGCTCTCCAACATATCTTAGAGTTTGGCTCCATCACGTGGTCTAAATCCACCATCATGCTACTCCGTCTTGGTAATATACTTTCCCTCCACACCACCTTAACATATTAGTGATCACTCACCTCATAATGAGGGTGACATAGGCTCTCCAACATATCTTAAAGTTTGGCTCCATCACGTGGTCTAAATCCACCATCATGCTACTCTGTCTTGGTAATATACTTTCCCTCCGCACCACCTTAACATATTAGTGATCACTCACCTCCTAACGAGGGTGACATAGGCTATCCAACATATCTTAGAGTTTGGCTCCATCACATGGTCTAAATCCACCATCATGCTACTCCGTCTTGGTAATATACTTTCCCTCCCTCTTTTCCTTTGTTGCCTCCTTCAGATGCTCCTCAGTTAACCATGACCTTTGATTACCGCATGGTTTGTCACGCATGGAGTTGTCTTGTGCCCCTCTAGATTTCTGTCTATCTCTGCTGGAATTTTTTTAAGGAAAAGGATTTTCCCCTAGTTATTTAATGATCTAACCCTCCTTCCAAGATATTTTGGTCAATGTCTTCCACCACAAGTTTTTTTGGCTCATAGATCAGTTCTAGCCAGTCCTTAACAACGTTTTACTACCTCTAACAACCATCGTGCACCCGCAAGCTTGTTGCCACAAAGAAGGAGGGCTTTTTGGAGAGTTGTGTGGTTGAAAAGCTGGAATGGAGGAAGGTCTTCAACTCATTGCTTGCATGAGTACATGCCCTTGAATATTTAGGAGGAAATTACGTTGGTGAGGGAGGAGTCTAGGCACAAAAGGAAAGATATTTTGCACCACTTGAGTGTCATGGTAGGTATTTCCCATCGGATTATTGATATGGGAAACTCACGAGGAAGATAGAACCATTACCTTCATATAGTGTGCTCTTGTTTACACATTAAGATTTTGTTGAGCAAGATTCTTATGGACATAAGGAAGACTCTAGTAAACCTAATGCATTTTCCTAGAAGGGCTTAAGGACCTCATCCTAGATGTAGATCAATTCCTCCACCATGCATTGTGGAAGAAAAACCCATCAACTTTGAGACCTCATTTTTCTCTTGAAGCTCGAGTGTATTATCTTTGATGGTATTAATTTTGAACCTTTTATTTTTTCATAGATTTTGTAAAGTATTATTAGCTTGCTTTCCGAAAATGCACAAAATTGAAATGCCATATTCAAATGGCATACCTTTTTCTTTTGTTGTTGATTTCCATCACGATGGGAAACAATTTGACAGTCCACTTTCAGGTCTCACGAAGTAATATATGGTTGAATTATACTTCCTGAA
>Ga0068629_1000605_pt1 | contig 10842 bp, 13 predicted proteins | sample InSIn3gowninarea_FD_77432 | JGI IMG/M metagenome (GOLD analysis project Ga0068629, IMG submission 77432) | Clean room microbial communities from NASA Spacecraft Assembly Facility at Jet Propulsion Laboratory, Pasadena, California, USA -... ...
GTCTTACTAGTAACTTGATAGATCTGATAGAATGGTTCAATTTGATTGAGGCTCGCATTGATCTCACAAGCAAAGCTTATCAATACCGTCGATGCTACTAAGCTTTGGTTTGCCACACGGTCCGCTAGGCTTTACTGGCGTGGTCAGCTCGGGGTCGCTACTTGATTTAAGCACGATGTCCTCTATTCCGGTTTCAAAGATGTGTGGAGGGATGCGTCAGGATACGGTTATTTTACAGAAACATGAACGTGGCATCCAGACTTCAGTACATTACAGTTCCTCGTCAAAAGTCTCCGGACGGCTCCCCGCGGCCACCCACCCCTTCGATGCGACAACCCTCGTCGCGCAACGGTTTTGTATTGGATATTCACCAAATGTTGATAGCACGTACGGGAGATGTTGAAGTTCAACTGGGTCAATCTTGGGACGTCAATATTTGGTATACCACCCCTCTGATGCGATACACGCCCTCACGCGATCCTGCATGGATTCGACCAGTTGCATCACGATTGTTTTGTCGATTGCTGAGTATGCGTGGATCAGAGCATCTTCCATGCGTGGGTGTATCTCGTCGTCAGTACCACCCCAAGTTTCGCAGTCTGGATACAGCTCATATAGCTTCTTCTTCAATAAACTCCGCATGTGTTCGATAGGGTTGGAATCTGGAGAGTATGGCGGCCATTTATCTAGCAATTGAATGCGCCAACGACGTAGCCAGGTACAGGTTTTCCTAGTCGTATGAATTGGAGCAGTATCTTGCTAGAATAAGGCTTTACCTTTTCAAAAAGGCAAGAGACCATACTCAAGTGCTTGAATATAGCTCTCTGCAGTATAGCCCTGCCTTCAAGCACGCATATCACGGCTCATGATAATCAGATCAGATGTTTCATGGGCCGAAACTGCTCCCCATACCATGACACGTTTATCCTTGCTCTTATTGGTTGGTATAACCATATTTTGATCAAAAGCCTGGCCTGTATGGCGCCATACCCAAGTGATGCCTTTTCCAGAGCCACGCTCTATAGAACACTCATCTGGAAAAAATGACCCGGAACCACATATCAAGTGTCCGATTCACATTATTTTTGCACCACTGTAAGTGGGTATGAACAGTCTTTTGGGTAAGTAAAGAGCGCTGTTTTACGCGAAATGAGTGGAGGCCATAGTCCTTCGCAATTCGGTAGAGTGTTGAGTGTGAGATTGGAACCAGTAATGCGTCAATTAGCTGCTGATACTTCCATTTTAGGTAGTCACCAACATGGCTAAGTATCAGGCGAATTGTACGACCATCTAGCTTATGGGGACGTCCAGATCGAGGCATAGATTGCTGGTGTTCGCGCGTACTGCTTTCCTTGACGGTGTCGTGGCTGGTACTCTTCGGAACGTTCAAAACATCAGCCATGCGCCGATACGAATTGCCGAGCGCATGCGTAGGTATATAGCTGCACGCGATATATGTCGATACTCCTGGCCACGGCGACGATTGTGTGAAACTTGCGCGAGAGGAGAAGCCATGTTGACGATGTTATCGCGTGTGGAAGAGGAGCGGTGTGGAAGAGGTGGTGGTTGACGCGGGGGGCTTCCGGAGACTTTTGACGAGGAACTGTATTCTCGGTTTCAAAATTCATTAGAATTTGCGGCCATGTCTTCGAAGTCGATGAACGTGGATTTTCTCGCGTTTCGAGAGATTTATACGAATAACACCATAACTGCTTATTTTACTTAGCTATAAATTTGCGCATAGATGTAAGCCATCTAAACATATAGACTTATCTAGTTATATATAGTATAAATATGATATTTAGCTTATAAACATAAATTTACTAGCTGAAGTTTTAGCATTAAAAATTTCTTTATTATACTAGCTATTACTTTATGACTATATATTATATAAGCCTATAAATTTAAATACTTATATAGTATAGCTAGGTCTACTATTTTATATAGATAGTATCCTATATAGATTATTATAGCAAGAGTTATTAGCTGTTTTGTACTTTGTAAAATTTAAGCTTTGGTTTCTTATTTTTCTTATTTTTTTACAAGATAAATAAATAGCAAATCTTTTGACAAAACCCATTTTGTTTCTAGTTTGTAAATACTATAATTGCGCGATATATATAGATTTATAACTAACTATATCTATATAATCTAATAGCCTATACCATTAGCTATAAGTATATATATTTTTATAACGATATAAGCCATTACTTGTTACGCAAAACCATGAAGAACGTCGAACTTTACGAAGTTTTGCGACTCTCAATCGACTTCGAAGACCGGGTGGCGAATTCTAATGAATTTTGAAATCGAGAATACATGCCCAGCGGGCTCTTAATGTGACAGTACAAGATCGAATTTATAAGCAAGAACGTCATATCGAGAGATGCCAGGATGCGATGCTACTAACAGCAGGCACTAGACGTTTTTGGGCTTAGACTTGATAACATTTCGCCGACGTGCGCGCAAAATAATTACCTTACGCTTTGGGTGAGAGTCTGGGCATCAGCCCGAGTGACTCAAATCTACAACTGAACCGCAACCTCAAATTCAGGACACCAAGCGCAGCAACTGTGAGCTAAACTTTTCTACAATCCCGAAAAACATTGTCTTTTGATTTGAACGAGTTGGTACCGCGTTACCCAGATCGTGATCATGTTATTGCTAATCGCTTGTAGCTCTGCTCTTCGGACAACATAGCATAGACATGAAATATGCTCACGTAAGCCTAGCTGAGTGATTTGTAGTAATTTTTGCGCCTGGACACGTCACCGGCAGTGCTAGAACCTTCATTCTGTGCTTTTTGTGCAAACGTTACGCATGAATCTTCAATGACTGATTTCACCTGTCGCTAGTACTGCATTAAGTTGTAGATTGATTGTTCGAAGACGTTCAAATCCCGTTACGATAGTTACCTGCTCATCTGCTCAGCCAATCTCGTGAAAGATGGCATCCGGATGTCCTTTATCTCCAGGGTGGCTTCTTCATGTGGAGTCGCGACCTCCAATACTTTGTATGTAGGCAGATCATGCGCTAGTATGACAGTAGTCACGCAACGTGTCTTCATGAAATTCGATTGCAGAGAAAGTCAAGCGCGGCAGAAATAGTTCCAGTGCTAGGTACAGAGAGTTGCGAGTCAGAAGTATTATCATGTGCCACTCACGAGATTACAGCTTGGACTCTGCCACGAATTCATGATTTTCAGCTTTCGCTACCCTCTTACCACTAGACGACACAGTCTTGGCCAAAAGTGATACAGCTGATCATCGCCATGACCAGCATTCTGAATACACAGAACAAGACGCACCTCTCTGATGTCTATCAGACACCGAAACTCCTATGCTCTGCCGAACAAAACGAACAAATCCTAAGCACCGTGGCTTAAGCTTTGCCAAAACACTCCTCGAACTCTAAAAGAGTAGCCTCTCATGGTCAACCGACAGCCATTCAACCGCCCAAAAGAAAAGCAAATTGCGTTACGAGTCACGAGCGCACAAAGCGAGCCTGCCATCTAGTATTGCGATCTGCGCACAGTCAAAGGGATCAAACTTAATCGACCATACAGACCACAGATCCTCTCGATGTCACTTCCATTGGCTCTTCTGTCGATGACAATGCGCCTCATGCTGACCAGGCCCCCAAGTCCTCCAACGATCCAGTCCCAAGTCATCCCGCCCACGATGAGAGCAACGCTGCAATCCTAGCTATTGAAGTGCGCTACAATGGAAGCGTCACCAGCAGACCAAGATCCGAGCACTTTAACATACATGATTACAATGAGTGGATGGTGGTCCACCAGAAAGTTGCGGAGCTCTTCGACCTTCAGGTAGACGGCGACACCCACGAGCTCTACATCAATCTGTGCGATGAGCAATATTCTATTGAGCCAAACCATGGTCCTCAACTGTTATTAGCAGAAGTATTGGACAAGTATGCTCTTCTTGATGACACAGAAAGGCTTAAGGTACATGCTGTTATTCAGGAGCTACATTATTCATTGGAGGCGCAGACTCGATGCGAGGCCTTCGGTCGAGAAAATCATGTTCTAGGCAATGGTAGCCTCGGTTCTGTCTATATGTAGTAAAATAATGGACAAGTTGAGTCCTCATACTGGTGTACGAGATATGTAAGCTCCCGACTTGGGATGTTTGTATCGAGTGTCGGACTCACGTCGCCCATTCGGGCTCTCAATACTCGACGCAATCCCTGTTACCATGTGTTCATAGTTCGAGAATCTGCTATATGCTGGTGTCGACTGATACGGTTTCAGATCAGATAGTTCCACCTAGGAGATGGAGTTTCGAGCTACCTGCTCTTCTATAAGTGTCTCAATAAAAACGTGCTTCAAAGGAGTACGCAAATTTGCCTGGGACCCCGACCTAATAGTAGTATACTGGACCTGGAGCATGATTTCCAGATTGTCAAGAGTCTCAGGATCCATTCATTGTCGGTAGCAATACTATGTAGCACCAAAATATGAAGAAATGCCCGCTGGCTCGAATACGGCAGGAGTTGTTTCCTACGAACTTTGTCAGTGGGTTATAGCTGAGCAGCTTATAATTTGAACGCATCACTCTTTCAGAAGCTTATAGGAGTTTTGAGGAGAGTTATGAACATCACATCCTCTTTAAGGGTCAAATCTAGTGATCGTTCGTCTAGAAGTCGTTTGCTTGACATCTGAAGATGAGGCTTTCACTAAACGTCTTGGCCGACGGACAGCAGGACTTACTCATCTCGATGGGCGTCCGAGTGGTGTTGGCTCTTTGCCGGACGGTATCTCTGTTTTTGCCACTTGCATCACTCGCATCTGTCGATCGAGTGGTGTGCAAAGAATTTATCAACTCATCCTCTTTTATTTTAGCCTCACATAGTACGTGTGCCTTAGTAGGTTCAACCTTGTATTCCTGACTACTGCATCTCTTGGTGTTCGCGTTGAGCAGCATTCCAGCTTCGAAGGCATGTCTTTTCATTCATCTGCCTCCATCAGATTTCATGGTTTGAAAGCACCTCGAGTGGTTGTAGCGTTGGCCGTGTATTGCTTGGAAAAGCTCGACCTTGACGTGGCTCTTTCTCAGTCGTTAAGAAACTCTCTCCGGCTTAACGAGAAGTGTCGAAGATCCCCTCGACAAAGATATAGGAGTCGTGATCCTGGTCGTTCAGCTCAAGCGCTCTTTTGGGGTTCTGTGCAACGAATTTTGTCGCGGCAAATGTGTTCAATCTCAAACAGGCGCGTGTAGTTGGGAGTGGGTGATGGGCCATTCTGAGAGTGCATGTTAGTTGTTGCTAGAACCACCCTGTCCAGAACTCGGTCACCCGTCTTTCCGATTATCTCACGAGTCAGATGCTTTCCCTCACGTGATCAGATTGTTGTGCATGTTGGCGGAGCGTCTGAGAGTTCGATGTAGCTCTCTCACCAACGAGAACTTTCAAAACACGATTTTTGGACTGCCTTTTTATTATAATAATTTATCCTGATAAGTCTTCCCCTAGCTTTATATACTGGTAGATTCAGAATTCTTATAGTATCTTCCTATATAGCTTATATAATCCTTCCTAGTGGTGCGCGTAAAGATATATTAAAAAGTTGATTCCCCGAAGATTGCATATCTGGCAGGAAGAAAAAAGAAAAAAGAAAAATAATCATGCCCCGGGCGCAAGAATTTTTAGATAATTCTTGCACAATAAAAAATCGCTATTTTTTGCTGAAATTTGAGAAAACGACTTACATAGATATACGCTACCTGTGAAAATTATCATAGCGAGAACTAGTGATAAACCTTGTTAGGGTTATGGTTTTCAATGTCGTCGCTGCAAAATCCTGACATCGAACCCTCAGACGCTCGAACGACGCTCCGCGTTTCCGTCCGTGCTCTTTTATACGCGAGTCAAGTGAGAGCGGCTGATTGGTGAGATAACTTTCCGATCAGTAATCGGTGTGGCTTGGCATAGTTACATAATCATGTCTAAAAGGTTATCAAGAGGATATAGGATATAGCATATCAATCTTACTAGGAACTTGGATGTCGGAATTTTCCACTAGAACTGACGATTCCATTCCATGCCAAAGCGGTGGGACAATTCATCAAAATTGGTGGAATATGCCAACATTCTACTTATTCCATGCCATTTAACTTCCACTCTGAGTCTCTCTTGGGTCTGCTTGCTGTCGGTATGATCCGCTTAGTATAACGGGCTGACTCAGAATCCTCGCTTGTTTGTTTAAGTATTTAATCACATGTGCTAGCCAGTCTGGTGGGTCTTGTAAGATCTATACCCACACTTTGACTTCTTGCCTCTTTCGCTTTGGCTATGATCAGGCCAGCTAAGAGCACTAATCTCTCTGAACAATCGGAAACCCCTTCTGCATACTGGATAACATGCTCTTTCCATATACGACAACGGTGAACAGCGCCATGTTCCGAGAAACTCGTCTCCCAACCTCGCACAGTCATCCAAAGCCCTCAACAAAGTCTTAGTCGACCTTATAAAGCTTGACTGAGATAGAACCTGTTTTCGAATGTGATGGCTGACAGCTGCTGTGACTCTCCCACTACGTTCACCTTGTCTCTGAGAAACTCTGCCTGCAATATCATCCAATCATGGATCTTCATCATAGCCTCCTCTTCGTGCAACGACGGGAGTTGGTCCTTGCAGTTCTTAGTTCGCAAACGAACCTGGACCATTCTGTCATCGTTACTAGTTCTTGCACTTGCCCACATTACAGACCATAACTCCCGGAACCTCTGAGTCATGTGTGTTTTAAGATCTGTTCTCTCCAAAGATCCCTTTTTTCTGGGTGAGTTAGTTTTCTGAGATCTTTCGAAGTGCTTGATACATTCCTCAAGACAGTTGATTAAATGTGCAAGCGTTTGGTTGTAATCTTCGAGTCCGTGCACTGTATTGACCACATCCCTGTTGGCTCTCTTTGTCGCAATTTTCTCCTCAGAAACCGACATGCCCGGTTTTCGTTCCTGTGATTTGTTTGTGCTCATTGGCGCCATTTGACTAGCAAGTATCGGATGGGTGTGGTTAGGATGCATTGACCAAAGTGAGTGTCACAAAGGAGGACGATGAATGGCTTGCTCCTTGGACCTCTCGTTCAAGATTGTGATCGATTTCCAAAGTACAGCCTTTTTGCAGGGTCCTTGAGAAATGTCCAGAATATCTCGTGCAGAGAAATGAACTCAAAGACGAGAAATCTTTCTAGTCGATGTTGATTGCAAGTTACGTTGGACGATGATACTGCAATTCATATCACAGCATGTTCGTCATGATCAGCTAGAGCACTGTCGAAAAAGATCATTCAGAGAATGTTGGCGTAATTTTTCCTCCATGGTAGACTAATATATGCGACTTTGCCTTCCGTCCAAGGGACAGGATCTCGATAGTTGGTTATCACCTGTATGTGTGTGTGATAGGAAGATGGATTCATTGGGTCTGCAACATGGATCAATGAAATCTTATGGTCGTTGAGTACGCTAGAAAGCTTGTGTTTAGCGTATCAAGATCGCATAGCGCAGATGTCGCTATTGACCACGCATATCATGATAGAAAGCACTCGAGAACTTCGATTTGTACTCATGCAAAAGGACGTACTTCAGCAAGGATGAATCCATCGGTAAGCCAACCACAGGAGTGCTTCAGATACTGTTCTCTAACCTGCTGAACCTCACAGTGCAAATTCAAGAATGAGTTCCATCGCAATGCCCTGTGACGACGACAGTGTAAGTATTTTTTCTTTACAGGATGCCCCACAGAGTCACTGATTTATGAACTTTTCATGGTGAATTGATTCGGTGCTCTTAATTGCGCTCGAACACAGAAGAGATGAAATTTTGGGAACCGAAGCAAAATTTAATCAGAGAAGCAAGATTTACTAGAGCGATGATATTCGAGGTGACCATGGTTGAGGCGATGAGCAGAATACAACCAAGGCTTCTGTCGCGAGACATGAATGTCATGTCTCGTGACCCAAGACATACCGCACGAGGTCGCACGCTATTTTCCACGTGGAACATATAGCCCACGTTGCGGCATGCGCAGAACAATACTGAATCCTTGCATCTCATCTTCCTGACGCTCAGATCCTACTAAGCAAGTAAGGAAGCTTCTTTCGTATGCAAGGTCCATCCTCTCAAGTACCTTAAGAAGCTTTGAGCGTTTAGAAGGGTAGCTATAGATCCAGGCTATGAACATGTCCAACCAGAGATGTGTCAGTTGGTTGTCGCTGTAACATCTCGCGGATCCTACATGTCGAAGTAGCTTGAGGGTAATCATATGGTTCAGACCCTGTTCGGCTAGGGAAAGTGGCTGATTGTAGTTCAGGAATAACATTGTGTAATCCCTTCTTCAAGTTTCTCCACTAGATCTCGAACGACGGAAAGGCTCATCGCCCGCTGTGCTAAGTTCAGATCAAAGGCAGACATCGCAAAAGGCTCGGGATACGCTAGGATGGAAATGGATTTGAGACTGCGAAATTCACTGATAAACTTTCTGATGTCGACCGCAGTCAGGTCGTAAGCCAGTCGATCTTCAAGGCGGATGTGGTGAATATATGACTTCGCAGTTCCCGTCTGGCCTTGTATAGCATGTGCGCCCCGAATGTCAAAGCAGAAGCGGTTTGCACTGTAGAATGTATGTGCAACTTCCCCGAACGTCATCCGGGACAAGACTAGGAGATCGGGGACCACCGTTATAGACTCGGTCGACCTATCGTTTCTCGAGAAGGTCACAGAATCGGAGGTGGGCAAGATTTCTGGCTGATTTCGTCGACTCGATGCGAACGCTCCCTCGCTCGGGAGCAGAAAGCTCCAGATCATCTGGCGGACTTCACTTGGGAGGTGGAAGAGTGTAACCATCAGATGGGTAAGAGAGTCCCTAGACATGCATGGTAGAAGGGACATTTGTGCAGATTAAGGATCATATCGCTGAAGGTGAGGAGTGAGTTTGCAAATTGTTCACATCATTGTTTGAGGTTGCAACCTAGGTTTAACTGGTGAGACGAGGCCAACGTGATTATCTGTTACCATAATTGATCAATGCATTTCATCTGATTGACACGAATGCGACGAAAGGAGCAGGTAGTGGTCGTTGACGAACAGTATTCAGACGAATCCGTTTCTTTCGCCTTGCAGCATCGATGGTCTGGTCATGAAGGTGACATGTGAGCAATAGTCGATGCAAAGACTGTGCCTGTTACTGATACTGGATGGAATTGAGGACCGGCACTGTCAAGACGAAGTCACAAGGACATATAGCGTGTGCATTAATGATTGTGTTGTGAGAGAAGAGTATCAGGAGGCAGAGGTTGATGAAACCATGACAGGATGTTGTAGGCGTAGTAGATACCCATCTTCAACTGCCAACTAAGGTTACTGAGTTATTCCCAAGTGCTTGATATCGCCACATGGACGCGGCTACCCACGATGAAACAGAGCTCCATGGCCACGAGGCATGTTACTTGGCTCCCACTGACTGATGGTAAGATGAAGCTGCAGAACAACTATGGGAGAGTTGTCCCTGTGTTCTGGCTAGGATTTTCCTACTCTAGCAATAGCAAGTGTGGATGAATCTGAAGTATGCTGTTGGGATCGGATGGTACGAACAGTACCTTCGTGATCTAGGCAACTCATCATGTCTCGTATCGACTTAATCATATAAGGCTAGATGGCAAACTCTTGTGTTAAGCTTCCTTCCTTTCCAGTAGACACATAGACCCCTTTGACAGTAGCTGTAGGTAGGCAACAGTAGCTAACGTCTGTTCCACTCCAGATGCACTAGTTCGAACTGTTAGTGTTACAATATGGCAGTCGGGATGACAGATGTTGCAAGAGGTAGTCGGCGTCACAAGTGCTTTGGAGTCTGGACGGTATCTAAAAGATCAATCAATACACAACTCCATCCCTTGATACCCTTTTCCTTCCGAGAGTTCTACCTTGCGACGATCGAGACAATTGAAATCATCACACCCCGATACAATCAAGATTCGTACAGATATTTCGCTTCGACTAGCAGGTCAGCCGGGGTCTTGCACTCGTCCCGATGCCCGCATTGTCCCCATGCCCGCTAGGCGGTTTCGTTACTGGCCGGTGAGGGACCCTGTCAACACATGGCAAGCACATGTTGCCTTGATTTACCCTCGAAGCAACATACAGACTTCCGAATTGCTCGGCATTCTTTATTCGAGGACAATTCCTATCAACGTTTGACGTCTCTCGTTGCATCGATCGAATTTTTTACCCCGTGCGTCTCTCAGTGGGAAAGAAAGAGGGAAAGGAAGGTCGAGCGCAGATATAATCAACCCTGCACTGGTGGCAGTGTAAACGAGCTGGCTCTAGCAACTTGTGTCCGGTCAGGCTTGCTTCTTGCGTCGCAGTCGCATGTCTTGACATGCACAATCATCACCGACTTGCTCGAGTGTGGCTACACTACCAAGGCTTGCCCGTTGAGGCTATATTGATGTGCTGCAAGTATGCCAGCTAGCGCTATTGCGAGATGGCACGATGAGAGGGCGCTCAAGATAGACACTTTGACGCTGACGCTGGGAGAGAAGAGCTCGCCAAGACTTATACATGGTAGATCATGATCCACAGGAAGCAGAACACATTTTCTCTGTGACCAAACAGCAGTACGGCGCCATGAGTAGTAACATCTTTCCAGAACTTCCGTATATTGTCGAGGGCTTTAGAAGCTTGTGGCAAGCGCTCTGTTCTGATAAAAGGCTTTTGATAACAAGCATGTCATGAGCCCTCTCGTGGCCATTATCCAATGGGATTCTCATGCATCTTTGCTACCCACGTGTATAAGAGTCTGTGTATTCCTGTACTCCGCGACTCGAAAGTA
>Ga0068629_1000607_pt1 | contig 10828 bp, 8 predicted proteins | sample InSIn3gowninarea_FD_77432 | JGI IMG/M metagenome (GOLD analysis project Ga0068629, IMG submission 77432) | Clean room microbial communities from NASA Spacecraft Assembly Facility at Jet Propulsion Laboratory, Pasadena, California, USA -... ...
ATGGTTAGAAGATAGAAGTGAATCTAAAGTGTATTGGGTCATAGTGGTAGGTAGAGGCTTTGTAGCTGAGTGCACAGGGGCCTAGTAGAGTCCGCAGCTGAGTGCATGGACCCCTGTAACTGAGTGCGCAGGGCGGAGTCGAATCTGTAACTGAACTTAAGTATTAATAAAGATAATATTGATTCAGAATATTGTGCGTCTGTTTGTAGATCTGTATTTCTATGTTCTTGTTATCTTCATGCATTTATATTGTTTTCGTGTATGCGCACTTATTTGAAAGTTGAATAAGTAATAAGAATATTGGGCCCACACAAACTAAGTTAAGCACTAATATAATAGCACAGTAAGGATCAGATCGGAATAATATTGTATTCATAAAGGTGAGCATGGGTTACGAGGAATAGAAAGCTGCGCGGAGCAGCGCAGCACACAGATTAGGATCGTGAGCATTCGTCAAGACATCCCTAGGGTGCGGAAACCTAGTTCCAACACTCCCCCATACTACTTTGGGTGATACCTCAATCCACGCTTCGCAGACTATTGCTGAAATGGCTACTAGTACTGGGATTTGCTTAGCTAAACTCACTACTGAACTTGGGTTAGGCCCCACGTATCAGGTGAAACATCTTCGTCATTATCTATGTCTTCTGGTTGTTCCTGCATATTGTTGTCTATGTCAAATGTGTGGCTGCATACAAAGCATATGACTCACTTCCAATCTGAGCAAGAATTCTCTGGGTGATGATCTTTGTGAAATGAACAAAATTCAGGATTTGCGCACTAATCGAGCTAGAACCCAGAGCTCTGCGCAATTTTTTAAGGGAGACAGTTGATGCTTGATGACATGCTTCCTTGTCTCTGTCTGGGTAGATGGTTGCTTGCAGACGTGTCTGTTTTCCATTGTTTAAGCTCAAACACTTCTGTTGTCAAGTTCTTGACGAGGCGAGTGAGGGTTTCAATATTGTTTGTTTCCTTGTCTCTACCTTTTCTCACTATCGTTTGGGACTTCCTGCTCGTGTCTTTGGAGTCTTTTGTTGGTTCATCATTGTTGATGACTCCAATCATGCACAGGTCTTTCTCAACATCAATGGTGTCTTCGCAGTTTTCTAGTAATGTTGGTTTCACAACTCACTTAATGAATTGCACAATTCTGGTCGGCAATGCGGACGTGTAGTTATCAATAGTGATGGAGTCATGAGGTTTGGTGTCCGCTGCAAAGTTGTTCAATGTGCATGTAAACCTCTGATTAAATTATTTTACCTTTTCTTTCCCCTCCATCTTTAGGCTTCCCAATTCTTTGAGTAACATGGTTGGGGTCTTGTTGTCAGCAAATTTTTCGAGAAACATGCATTTGAACGTACCCTAGTTTTGTATGGAGTTGGTTGGAACGTTTTGGTACCATGCAGCAGTGCGACCATCTAAGGTACATGGAAACAATATACATGATACATCATCTTACCATACCTCAAGGGTTTGAAGTTGTAGATAGAAGTTGTCCAAATGGTCTTCTGCCTTTACTGTGCTGTTAGGGTTGAACTAGATGCTCATTCTCTCTGCACGCTTTGGCGTTTTGTGTAAAGCACCTGGGAGAGCCAATGTTCCCTGAGTCATCCATTTGAGATTTTGGTTAGCCATCTCTTCTTCTTCTTCATCCTCCTCCTCTTCTTTAGAATCTGACGGTCCCGGCTCTGAGTCTGTTGGTTCATCTCTACCTCTGCCTCCTTTGTTGCCTTCTCCTCTGCCTCCTATACCAAAGTTTGAGGCCAAGATAATGAGGGTGTCTCTTTCTCCATGTCTAAATATCGGAGGCTCATCTCCGTCTTCAACAACTTCTTCTGGATCTTCAAGTGTGGCAAGAATTGCTTCTTCCGCTAATGATACAACAACCCCTGTGGGAGTGGTTTTTGGCTTCCTTGATGCGTATGGAAGTTGTTGTATTCCTGGGATCAATTTGACTACTTTTTCGAACTGGCGGGTGATGGGACGGATGGAGCAAAGGTGCTAATATGAAATTTCGTGTTTAGTCCTGGGAGTTGAGAAGTAACCAACTACATAATAGGGTGTAGGTGATGGAGAGTGCGAGTTATTGCCTTGACCAGATCGTTGATAAGTGAGTGTGAGAGGACGTTCAGCCATAAAAAGCTAGCAACCCTCCTTCTCGAACCAGAAATGTTGACAATGTTGGACCCGCCAACATTCAGAGGATCACCCTGGTATGAAGTCCCAACTAGACCTCACACCGTTTGGTGTGGAAGTCCCATCTGATATGATGTCCCGATTACCATTATCATAAAGATTTGCCTTAGCTCTTTCTTGTTAGCATAGGAGAGTGTTATGCTTTGTCTTCTAGTAAGGTTCACATTCCTGGTGATTGATAGTGTTACCTGTGTCAAGGTTCTTTCACCAGAGAGAGGAAGGGTGGGAGTGAGTCCTAAGTCGGATGGGAGGAAACCCAACTCTGTTAGGAACACACAACAAAATAAGACATGAATAGCTTTCGGAGGAGGAATCCACATAGATGTGGCAGTCACAACAGACAAGGGAAGATAGCATGTACAACACTCAACGGGAAATTCGCGTGAGTGGACAGTTGTTATAGCGAGTTTATGTGAAAGGTTCTGTCTCATGTATGGGAGGTGACCAACACGGGCAGGACAATGTTAACATCAAATACAACACATTTTTATTCATTTATATGTATTAGACCAATTGAATGAATCCAAGTGTTAAACGCAAGTTAAAGCAACACTCATTACAAATGTTTAAGATGAATCTTATAAACGGTTACAACACATGTGTGAAAATGTGCTGGCATGTTAGCAGACTTCTGAATTAAGCGAAAGTTCCAAGATACATCGATCAACCATACATCACTAACCCCATGGGCAAGGTGTTGGAGCTACTACATACTCCTCAAAGAAAATATTACAGACTCTCAAGGCTATGTGGGAGGAGCCAAGGTGAAAAGTCCCTTGCATGTACAAATGAGGGGGTATTTATAGCCAAGGGTGAAACTAACCCTTGTGACTGTTTGACTTCCGTCATGACTATTTGATTTACATGATATTTCAACTTTACATGACTCCTCATATGACAAGTGTGTCTCTTGGACTTCCACGTTACATTACATTAATTGACAGTATGGCCCACAGTAGAGATGTGGATGACATGACTCATGACAAGACTCGACATGACAATTTTGGTGCATTTGTGTTGCTTTTGGTGTGCATGTCAAGCTGTAGTGTTGCTGGGTGACGGATGTCCTCATGATGTGTCACAAATTCACCTCCACCTAGCAAGGTGCGTGGAGTATTCGATGGCCATTAGGTTCGCTCGATGTTGCATTTTCACATTGCTCCTTGCTTGTATGTTGGCATGCTTGACAAGTTCATCCATTCGCAAAAAGTACATGTCAAGCTGCAGTGTTGCTGGGTGACGGATGTCCTCATGGTATGTCACAGCTTCACCTCCACCTGGAAAGGTCCATGGAGTATTCGATGACCATTGGATTTTCTTGATGTTGCATTCGCACGTTGCTCCTTACTTGTATGTTGGCATGCTTGATAGGTTCATCCATTCGCAAAAAGTGCATGTTCGTCTACCCATCTGTCTGTGAACACATCTTTGTATTTTTCTTCGTCAATATGTTCACGAACACATCTTTGCATCATCGTTCGTTCATGAGAACATATTTTTGCATGCATCATTTGTTCGTCTATTGGCGAACCTGTCCTTCTACATGTACTCCCTTTGTTCATCCCATCCATCGTCACGCCATGTTTGTCTGTGTACATGTATCTGCAATCACTCATGACAAAATGACATCAAATTCATAAAACTCGTAGTCTACCATGATGCATGATCATTTTAGGTGCAAGTGATTGAGAGAGAAGATAAGGTTACAAAACTGTGCAAGGAAATATTCAAGCTAGGATGGAGACTTTGTGAACTACAGGTGAAGACTGTGCAGAAGTCATTGGGAGATGGATACGGGAAATTCGGATCAACAGTGACTATCCATGGGGTCTGGCTCGGCTAGAGGACAAATCTGCACAATTTTTGGGAGGAGAATTCTAGGTTGTAGGAAGGTTGGGCAATCAAAATCTATGCAATTTATGGAAGGAGTGGGTAGCGGGAGCCTGGCAGCCAAAACTGCGTAATTCCTGGAGGGAACTAGCAGCTGGCTACTAGGACCTTGGTAGCAAAAATTGTGCAATTCCTAGAGGGAACCGATCGCTAGATGTTGGGAGCTTGGCACCAAAAACTAAGCAATTCCTGGAGGGAAGTGGCAGCTGCCTACTAGGAGTTGCTGGCTAGAAAACTATGCTGATGTTGAGAGGTTGACCTGTTGATCACCTCTGTGCAGCTTCTAAGCTGATTGGACTGCTAGGAAGCATAGTTTTTTCTCATGAAATCTGCACAGTTTTCCAGGTGAGCTATTGGTCAGCTTACTAGTAGCCTGGATAGAAAAAATGCACAATTTTCTAAGGGAGATAGGGACGGGCACTGGGTGTCTATCTGACCTGTCTACGCAATTTTCTAAGGGAGACATGGATGGTCACTGGGTGTCTATCTGGCCTATCTAGGTAATTTTCTCAGTCAGCAGGATGGGCATGATCTACAGCCTCTGCATAATTTTTGAGGGGATTAAATCCCGGGGTGACTATTGTGTCAAACCCTCCAGTTGACCAGCAAGACGGTTGATTGATCAACTTGTGGGCAACACAACTTGGAATGACTTGCTTGGTGTTTCTGTGCTGTTCTTGGTGACAGTCAATCAAGTCAAAAGCAGGTGAAGGTCCAGTTGTTAAAGGGTGATCTAGTCATCATAGCTTCAACAAAACGACTAAGTGTGTGAGTGAGTGAAAATGCGCTTACGCGATCTTGCAAACATAGACTCAATGACTTGACGACAAGATGACTCAAACCATCTAGACACACATGCTCAACATCACTGACTGATATTGCAAGTTGACAAGCGTGATGCTTGGGATTGATCATTGGATGACCGTGATGACACTTGCCCGACAGTGTATACGACTCCATGTCTAAGAGTGACAGATGTTTACATAGTGAATACAACATGTACACATGAAGCAAAAACCTTGTGTACAACTAGAACATGGTCACAAGCGTAACATTTTTCTCAACGTGCAAAAGTTGTATGTTGAACGATCAAGCAAGGAGGATGCGAAGACTCACACGATCTCACGAGGTGAACCTGAGTGCGTGTAGACATCAAGTAAGACTCTCAAAAGAGGCTCCAAAATTGGATGCGGGCCAAACTTTTGGAGGGTTGTTGAGCCCCGAAACCACACTTTTCCTACACATTTTCCTAAACTTTTTCCATCCACCTGGACCTCATAAGCTATCAACATCATTGCATATTGAGTTTAAAAGAGCATATAAAGTGGTTTTCTAACTATGTTTTGTGTTTGCTATTTGAACTAGATTTTTGCTCATAAGCTGTGGAATCTTGTCACTTTCCACAGCATTTTTGTTAAACTCTATATTGCAGGTGTCACCAGGTAAAGCAAGCCACATGGGCAAGTTGGAAATGACCTGGACATGGATCAGGTCCTATTGGTCCAGCTGGATTCATCAAAGAAGGTCATGGTCAAAGGTGGCCAAGCGGTGGTCAAATATAGGAGTCCTATAGCAACAGGACTCTATTTTCAAACACGTGAAGACTTTCGTGGCCGTTCCTAGATCTCTAGGGACATATCGACACTTGTGGACTACTCCATAAGGCGAATCTAATAGCCACCCTCAATAGATTTAATCATCACAGCAGCCATTACGCTAAATCCAGGGACGTTATCTTTTACATTTCTCTGTTCACATAGTTTTACAAGGAAAACAGTTATGTAACCTTTGTTATAAATAATGTGTTTCTATACGCATAATAGTTAGTCTTTTGAATGTAATTTTTGCTGTTAAAATCCCACTGTGCCATGACATTGTTTCATTGTTGTGACTGTGTTCTGAAATAAATGAGAAGACTCTGTTTCTGAGCATAATTCTTGACTAATAGCTATTGCTCGAGGTTGTGTAGAGGGCCCCTGCACACGCCGAGGTTTTGTTTCTTATTGTTGTATAGTTTCATGTTGTGTTTCTTTATGTTTATTATGTCATAGTTATTCACTTATGTATATTTCATTCACTTATGGTACTAACGTTTCATTTTGTTCATAATTTTACATGCTTTACATTGTTGTTAACGTTGATCAGTGTGTATGTTCCAGATTACAGTAGGCAGCCCGGGCATTTGCATATAATTTTCACAATGACTAATGACATGGAATCAGTCTTTCTGCTGACTTACTTTTCTTAGCTTTTAATTCCAATTCTGTTTTGTTTGTTTCAGTTTTGTTCATTGGCTTTATTAGTTAGCTTAGATATTAAATTTCTCATATCATTGTCAGTTACCTCCGAAAGTCATAGCGAGACTAATGGCAAGGGATTGAAGTATGAGTGTGTAATTTGATATTAGTTTTATTTTTCTGCAATTAGATATCAGATTGCTCAGGTTGTTGATGATTACCTCCGAAAGCCATAGCAAGACTAACTGGTGAGGGGTTAGACTATGAATTGATGTGATTTGATTTTAGTTTACTTTTCTACAAATTAGATAATTGGATTGATCATCTCATTGACAACTACCTTCGAAAGCCATAGCTAGACTAACTGACGAGGGATTGAAATATGAATGCTGTGATTTGATTTTAGTCTAATTTTCTGCAAATTAGATATTGGATTTCTCATTTCATTGACGATTACCTCTGAAAGCCATAGCTAGACTAACTGGAAAGGGATTGAAATATGAATGATGTAATTTAATTTTAGTTTTACTTTCTTTACAATCTTTGATTTCCTTGAGTGCAATAGCTTAAATTATTCTTCTGTATTTAGGTAGCAGCAGAGATGATAGTTTCATGATCAATAGTTCATTTCTTGTTTGACTTAAGTAGCAGCTTCATTTCTTGTTTGACTTAAGTTGCATCTCATTTTCATTCTTTATTCAAGTATTGCTTTCATCATTAGTATGTTCTAAGACCTTCGGAAGTGTTAAGTTTTGGGACAATTATAGAGGACATAGTTGCCTTAAAAATCCATAACCATACTTGCCTTCTAGAGACTTAGAAATAGGAATTCCATCAAAGATAAAAACCCCCAAAACAACATAAAAAAATCAAAAACGACAAAAAGTAAGAAAGAAGTTACCTTGCACATATAGTGCACCACACTTCATCAGTTTACAACTCTCGAATTGATAATTAATGTAGCAATTTAGGACCCACTAAATTGACCAAACAAGGGTGTTGTAGCTGCTACAACACAGTCTTAGATGAACATTGTGGGTTTCAAAATCTTCCATAAATTTTTTCATATGTTTGGCCTTCTTTCTAGTGCTAGAAAAACTATCAAAGGGAAAGAATGCACTGCCAAGTAGTTAAAGGGACTCAACCCAAAAGAGATGCCCAGTTATATGCTCCCCTATTTGGGATAGTTGAGTATTCTAGATTATGTGGCCTTGAAACTATTTTTGATGGGATATAATAATAATGAAAGAATAGGAACAATAAAAAAATAAAAATAAAAAAGTTTATTCCACATTCCCTAGAACACAATTCAACAATCAATCTAAAAAGAAACGAAGTAAGAGAAAACTATAAAACAAAGTTATAATTCAAAAAATAGGATGAGTTGAGGTATACACGATGATAACTTATAACTCTATATTATAGAAGGAAAAAGAACTAATCCATTCTAAAAAATAAATCCATACTAAATTGATAAGGAAAGTTCATCTAATCTGACATGTTAAGGAACATGTGCCTGTATAGAATAGTTTGTTGACACACAAATTCTTATCACGTGGATTTATTGGATTCATATTCCATAATAACCTTTTATGTGGAATCCAAGGATTGATGTTTATTAAAAGGAAAATAATAAGAAGACATATCTATTCTATATTGTACAGAAGAAATTAGTGTTAACAAAATAATCCAAGGAACATGTAAATCTCTTAAGAAAATCAATTAATATAAGAAATATAAAATTTAACCAATTTAAATTACGAAAAAAAAAAAAACCCATATTGTTCCTAGAATAGTCCAGATAGAATTCGTCTACATATATTGGCCAATAAATTGGTTGCTTAATATTAAGAATGATCCAAAAATACTCACTTCAGTATACTTAAGTTCTCTTGAATGTGAAATTTCCTGACCCCTAATCCCTAGGATGCAACCCATCTATATAGCATTACAAAATATCCCCCCTTGTCAAGAATCTATGAGGTCTAATCATGACACTAAATTTGGTTCCTAGGTTATCCATGTAAATTCCAGGAACAACCTTCGTCAACTAGAGGAAGTTAGGTAGTTACGCTATGCATGTTGGTCATGCGACATCACTAGCTCCTTTAGGTCACTTACATTGCTTATTCATGATGAATTCATATATGATGTGTCATTGATTGATATTTTATCATGCCTCAAATGTTGAGCTCTAAACCTTAGTCCACTTCCTTGCTAAAGTGTGTCCATCAATGAAATCTCACATTGTTGGTCTTTAAATGCTCTTTTCTATGTTGTAATTTTTTTGTCACCATCTTCACCTACTCTTTTTTTAATTTTTTTATTCGACTACTGCTTTCAACTTCATGATGCTCAGTTACTCTCACTCATCTGATGCACTATTTTCATGTCCTTGCACCTAATCTTGCTGAAGAATAATCATCATAGTTCGAGCTTCGCATGCGAATATATAGGTGTAATACTATTTAGGGATATATAGTTTTGGTAAATAAGAGATATATTTGATTGTGGTTGTGGAGGTTATAGTTAGTAATTATGGGGATAATAAGGGTAGAAAGCGACAATGAGAAGAATTATCTGTGATAGAGGACATTGTAATCAAAATGGTTAGGGATTAAAGATGTGTTCTATAAGGGATAGGGATTATGTAACTTACATGATAAAGAGTTTCATAGTTTTACATTATATGGATTAGTGATCAAATCAAAGGTTTAATGCATCTCAAGGTTACAATAAGAATGGTTATAAGGGATATAATTTATAATGACTTGGGTTATAAGGATTAGTGGTATATGGGTCAGGGGTGACAATAGTTTAGGGCTAAGGATCATTATACATAGTCTAAGTGTTTAATTAGGTTATTTGTGTTAAGTTTCATATTACATGTTATATAATTAAGTGTTTAGGGTTAGAAGTTTGTGTTGTATAATAGTTAATGACTACAAAGGTTAATGGTTACTAATTAAGGTTATTGATGTTGTATTTCAAGGGCTATAAGTGTCAAAAAAAAATTGAAGCTATATTAAATATTATAATTATAAAATATCATAGAGGTAATAGGTAAGGGGTTATAATAATTAAGTTTAAGGGTTATATGATTTTAAGGTTGAGTGTATGTGCTCAGTGACTATAAAATCATGGATTAGCAATTATTATGGATAAAGGCTATATGGGATATTATATATTAACATTTTTTAAAGGATATTAAATATTAATATTTCATCAATATATATGGTTAGGTGATTAAGTGATACAGTTATAGAGTTATAGTATAGTGTGAGGAGTTGCACCACCTCATATTTAAGGGAATGGTTGAAAGAGAGTTGTTAACAAGGCTGGGATGGTGAAGGTGAGTAAATCTATTAAGCATCCCTAAAGATAAGGAAATCCAATATGGTATTATAGAGAATCCCAACATAGTGTCAATGGGAGATTATTAGGATGTGAATAGAATTTCATAAGTTGCAACCTTGCTTAGAGAATATGAGGATTTGTCCATGGAGTTTATAGAGATGAATGGAATCAAAACAGAATCAGGGGAGAGGAAAATCAAGTTGAATTATGATGATGATGATGATTATGATGACGACGATGATGATGATGATGATTACGACGACGACGACGATGATGATGATGATGTTGATGGTGATGACAATGACGATGAAGACGATGATGATGATGACAATGATGATGATGATGAAAATGATGATGATGATGATTATGATGATGATGATGATGGTGCTGATGATGATGACAATGATGCCGACAACGACGACGATGATGATGTTGATGATGATGATGGTGATGATGCAATGATGATGGTGTTGATGAAAAACATGACGATGATGATGTTGATGAAAAACATGATGATGATGATGTTGATGAATATGACAAAGATGATGGAAATGATGACAATGTTGATGATGACAAAGATGACGATGATGGCATTAATGATGATGATAATGACAATGCCGATGATGATGATGACAATGACATGGATGATGATTGAAATGATGATGGTGATTAAGATAAATATATGATTATATGGTGATCATGATGATTTTCATAATGATGTTGATGAAAAAGATGATGATGATTATGATGATGACGATGAAAAAGATGATGACAATGATGATTACGATGACAATGATGACAATGATGATGGCGATGATTTGAACATAGGTTTGTCATGTCATTTTGATTTGAATTGAGGTTAGTCATTTATGAAATCTATGAATTAGTCATTTGAGCTTAGGTATGTCTTTGGCCCCATTCACAGGTCTCTCTATGAGGGGTCAAAGCATAATTTCCACTAATTAGTAAATGAAAAACCTTGGAAATTATTAGACAAACCAAAGTTAAAATTGGAGATGATGGTATAAACCTAAATGAACTTCTCTTCATTTCAAGAAAAATATATTCTCTACTAAACAAGGCCAACCACGTGAAGGTGGAAGCTCATATGGCCCCTCTCTCCCCCCACATCACTCTCAATTCCCCAA
>Ga0068629_1000608_pt1 | contig 10822 bp, 8 predicted proteins | sample InSIn3gowninarea_FD_77432 | JGI IMG/M metagenome (GOLD analysis project Ga0068629, IMG submission 77432) | Clean room microbial communities from NASA Spacecraft Assembly Facility at Jet Propulsion Laboratory, Pasadena, California, USA -... ...
GTACTCTTTTCGGTTTTTAGAAATACCAAGTACTTTTGAAAATAGGACCGGCACGTGTACATATGGCTTTGACACTTTAAAATTAGGACGGATAAACGCCCGTTCTCTCATTAATAAAAAGATCTCATCATACGTTGTTTTAAGAGTAACTGAAGCAGGAAAGTAAGAGCGAAATTGCCACGGTTTATACAGCATGGACTCCTCTGAATGAAGCACTTGCTCAATTTCTTGTGAAGCTCTAAATGCTACCGTACCTTTTCGAACCGGTTTATCCGTTGGAAAAGGTACAAGCGAGCTAGTAGAAGGAAAAGTATAAACCGTTGTTAAATGCTGATTCTTATCTACTTCTTTTAAATTATCCTTTCCTTCTGGATGAAAGGTAAGGACGTCAAAACCTAGTAAAATTAAATAATGGAGAAAATACTGCTCGCTTTTATTTGCATCTCCATACCACATGATGCGAGGCGCGTGCTCAGGAAATGCTTTATCGACCATCCAAGGTTTTACATGATTCCACTGCCACTTTATTAAATCGATTAATACGCGTTGAAAATGCCCGTCCATAAAGCCCTCTGCGTGCTGTTCTTTAAAACACGTTAACGTTTCAATAAATTTTTCACGTACTCTACTATGTATAGCGGGATTTTCTAACTTCACGATCAGCTTTTTTCCTTCTAAAAAGGCAAACAGCCGATTGACAGAAAGGCCGCGCTCTTCTTGATTAATTTTAAGGATCGTTTGTACTTCTTTTAATCTATCATTAGAAATGGACTTATCAAGCTTATCTTGCAAGACAATAATTGATGGTGATGAATGTGCAAGTTCATAAAGAAAAGCTGCGTACTCGTCCGCATCAAGATGAGTGCCTAAATATCTGCCTGCCACTTGTTTATAGGTAGTTTGCTGCTCATTTTGTACAAAGTCACCTCGCAAAGAAACACCTTTAGAAAAAGAGAAGTTCCATTTTGCTCGTTAAGATTAATCATATGAGGATCAATTAATTTACTCACACCTTACAGCTCCTTTCTTTTCAGACATATACATGCTAAAAAGAAAGGGTACTCGTTAAAGCACCCTTTCTTTTTCATTTATCGCATGCCTTTTTTATACGGATAACCCGTAGTTGCGGCAAAGGTCGGCCAATCCGCCAGAAAAACCGCTGCCAATGGCATTAAATTTCCAGTCGTTTCCGTGCTTGTATAGCTCACACACCACAACAGCTGTTTCGATTGAAAAATCTTCGCCTAAATCATAACGAAGCACTTCTTCATTTGTTTCGGCGTCAATGAGACGAACAAACGCGTTGGATACTTGTCCAAAGTTTTGTCCTCGAGCATCTGCGTCGTGAATGGTGACGCTAATTCCGATTTTTTCAACGTGGTCAGGAAGAAGAGAAAAATCAACGGCGATTCGCTCATCGTCTCCATCTCCTGCACCTGTACGGTTGTCACCGGTGTGCTCCACAGCTCCATTTGGACTTTTTAAATTGTTGTAAAAAACAAACTCCTCGTCATTTACAACCTGACTTGATTTATTGGCTAAAAATGCACATGCATCTAAATCGAAATCCTGAGATCCAGCATATTTGTTTGTATCCCATCCGAGGCCTACTATTACTTTTGTTAATCCTGGGTTGGTTTTCGTTAGGTCAATGCGCTGACCTTTTGATAAAGAAATTGACATAAAAACATCCTCCGTACGTTTTCTTGCTTTAATGATTAGGCGTTTAAACCAAAGTCGTTGACAAGTGCCGCTAAGCCGCCTTGATAGCCGCTGCCAATAGCATTAAACTTCCATTCTCCTCCGTGTCGGTACAGCTCTCCTACTACAACAGCTGTTTCGATCGAGAAGTCTTCACCTAAATCATAACGAATTAACTCTTCGTCATTTGTTGCATTTAAAATACGAACGTAGGCATTGCTTACTTGGCCAAAGTTTTGACCGCGCACTTCCGCTTCATGAATCGTAATGGTGAACGCGATACGTTCAATAGATTGAGGCACATTTTTCAAATCTACTTGAACCTGCTCATCGTCTCCTTCACCTACGCCTGTACGGTTATCTCCGGTATGCTCAACCGCTCCGTTTGCACCCGTCGTATTATTGTAAAAAATAAAATCAGATTCTGAAGCGCATTTTCCCGCTCCGTTTAATAAAAAGACAGATGAATCTAAATCAAAATCGTTTCCACCGTCATACTTATTTACATCCCATCCAAGACCTACTACTACGTTTGTTAATCCTGGATTCGTTTTTGTTAAATCTACTTTTTGTCCTTTTGAAAGATTAATAGCCATTTCGTTTCCCTCTTTTCAAGTTGTTTATTTTGTATATTTATTTGCAATTTCTCCTAATCCAGTATCTCTCGTTGCATCTCCAGTTGCTGAAAACTTCCATTCGTTCCCGTCTCGGTAAATTTCACCTGCAAATAAAGCGGTTGCTCCTGAATGGTCTTCAGATAGATTAAAGTAGACAAGCTCTTCGTTTTTAGCGCTGTCTACAACGCGAATAAACGCATTTTTAATCATACCAAAATCTTGGTTTCGCTCAACACACTGATAGATGTTGACCACAAACACAAGTTTATGTACGTTTCCAGGAACCTTTTTTAAATCAACAAAAATTTGTTCATCGTCTCCTTCACCTGCTCCGGTAAGGTTATCGCCTGAATGCTTAACGCTCCCGCAGTTACTGTGACGATTTCCAAAATACACAACGGCTGAGTTACTTACAAGCTTATCGTTTGAATTTAGCATAAGAACAGATGCATCACAGTCGATACTTGGTCCGTTTCCTCCGAAACCAAAAAAGCTGCGTTTTTTTACAGGATCCCATCCTAATCCAACTGTAATAGAAGATAGGCCTTCTCTTCCTTTTGTTAAATCAATTTTTTGACCTTTTTGTAGATTAATAGCCACTTTTATTTACTCCTTTACTGTAACGAACATATTCTATTTCAGGTTCTATATAGCTCTATATCATAGCGCAGATAAATGAAAAAATAGTGAAATTTTCATACCACTTTTAACGTTTACGTAAATCTTCTTTCCATGGAAAGAATACCACAATTTGGTGATTGTTTCAAAAATTAAGCGGTCTGTTATGGCGTAAATTAATTGATTTAAAGTTTGAAAGTGAAGATAATCTACTAAAAAAGACTGTCTCTAAACCGGAAATCCGAGTTATGAAACAGTCTTTTTTGGCTTATTGAGCTATTTTTAAAGTAGGTTCTTGCTGTTCAGCTGTTTTAGCAGCTGCCACGTTTTGAATACGGCCTTCAGCTTTGTATTCAAACGGGCTCTTAAGTGTTTTAATATAGTTTACCGTTGCTTGTAAATCTTCTGGTCCCACTTCCATATCTGAAGAAAGTGCACCAATACCATATTTTTCGTTTCCATACATATAGTTATTGACTACTACTGTATATTCTTTTTCTTTGTCAATTTTACTTCCATCTGGAAGCGTGATATCGACTACTTTATTGGTGCTTCCATCCCACGTATAGTTAAAGCCTGCAATATGAAAATCTAGTCCGGATGATGTAATTTGATTGTTTAACACCGTTTCTAAATCTGCTCCGCTTAGCTTTACTTTATTTAAGACGTTGCCAAACGGCTGAATCGCAAACAAATCACCGTATGTCACATCACCAGCATCAAGCTGTGAACGAACGCCTCCGCCATTCATTAAAGCAAAGTCAGCGTTCATTTCTGCTTTCATGCCGTCAGCAATTAAGTTTCCAAGCGCGATATCCCCTGTTGCTCCGCTAGAAGGATAGCCTTTTGCCAAATCTGTAGATGACTTCCCAACCACTTCTGCTTTAATAGGTGCCGCTAAGTCTTCGTACTTTTTCATAATGCTTGAAACTTCAGGATCTGGCGTATAGTCTTTTTGATATACAGTCACAATTTTTGCATCTTTTTTCACGATGTCACCCGTATTATCAATTTCAACATCTACGTCAGAAAACGCTGAACCGTATGAATAAGCTTGAACAATTAGTTTGTTATCTACTACTTTGTTGTTGTATACGTGATTATGAGCCGAAAAGATAACGTCAACTTCATCATCAACTTTTTTAGCGATATCTGCTGCATCAAATTCGGTAGACGTTCCATTTTGATTAGATGGATTATGAGCAAGTACCACAATGGCTTTAATACCTTGCTTTTTCAACTCTGCCGTATATTTATCAATTGCTTTTGCTTCGTCTGTAATTTTCAAGTTTTCATTTCCTTTACGAACAATCATGCTTGGCGTTTCTTGTGTAACAACGCCGATGAAGCCGATTTTCTTGCCGCCTACTTCTTTTATTGCGTAAGGTTCCGTAATTAATTTATCAGTTGAAGTATCATAAGCATTTGCCGCTACAACCGGGAAATTCATGCCGTCGTATCCTTTTGTGCCTTTTGGATGGTCTCCGCCTTCAATCATACGGTGAAGCTCAGCAATGCCTTCATCAAACTCATGATTTCCAAGCGTACCTACATCAAATCCAAGTGATTCCATCACTTCAACCGTTGGCTCATCTTGAAACAGCGCTGAAACTAACGGGCTTCCGCCAATCATGTCTCCTGCATGAACTAAAAGCGTATTCGGATTTTCAGCTTCTTGTTTACGAATAGCTGCTGCTGTATATTTCATATTTCCAGCTAAAAGCGTTTGGCCATTTGAATTGATTTTTGTATCTGTATCGAGCTGACCGTGCAGGTCGTTCATCCCTAAAAGCTGAATCTTTGTATTATCTTTTGATTCGCCGTTTAAATTAATTTTGTAAATGCCGAATCCTTTGTCATCCGTTTTATTTGTATACGTAATGTTGCTTCCTTCAGTTAAATAGCTTTCTCCGCGCGGTGAGCTTGTGAACGTCACGTTAGCCGTTCCGTTAATTGGTGCAATGGACCAGTTATCGTCAGCTGTAGGCGTAATTTCTTTTTGCTCGGTGATGTAGTCCATTAGAATTTGACGGTTTTCATCCGCTGAATCAACTACAAGCTCGCTTCCTTTTAGACCAGGGAAATTTCCGCCTCCGCCAGCTCGGTAGTTATTTGTCACAACGATAAACTCTTGGTTCGGATCAACCGGCTTGCCGTTATACGTTAAGTTAACAACGCGGCTTGAATCTCCGTGAATCACGTTTCCATTCACATCGTATTTTGCTGGTTTTGTGACGTCAATTTGATATTGAACGCCATCGATTACGTCGAAGTTATAAACAGGGAAGCTTGGGTTTAATAATTCCTGCTCTTCTGTTTTGTTCGGTGTAATTTGATTAAACTTACCTGCAGACATATCAATCCAGTCTTTTACAACAGAACCTTTTACTTTAACCGCTTTTAACGTGTTGTCATATAGATACAGGTCGCCAGCGCTTCGGATCGTTAAATCCCCTTTTTTAATTTCCGTATATTCATCAACGCCGTTTCTTCCTGCTTTGAAAGGTGCTCCGACTGATAAAATCGGAAGGTCTTTATATTCCGGCTTGTTTTGAGAAACGTATTTTTCTACGTAATCTTTTTGTGCATTTGTTACCACTTGAATAGATGGATCATCTTTTACAAGAGAAAAATAGCTGTGAATATCATCCGTCGTTTTACCAATTGGTGTGTTCACATATTTAACCGTTGCATCGTGATCTTTTTGAACTGCTTTAACAACGCCTTTATCCGGTTCTACCGTACTTTGCGTAACCGTTTTCCCTGACGCATCTTTTACGTCTTTATACGTTTCACGCGTGGACGATTGAGAGCTTACTACTTTCCATTTTCCTTTTTCTTCTTTTAACGTTAAGTCAATTAAGCCAAGTGATCCTCCGCCGTAACCTGCTTGGACAGCGGGAACGCCGTTGATCGTTCCTTTTGCATTATCAACGCCGGGAAGAGGCTTTTTATCTGCTCCAAGGAACAAACCGTCTAGCGAAGCTTCCGTTTTAGCAGGGAAGACTTTATGCGTATGCGAAAACGTAATAGCATCAATGCCTTTTACTTCACTTAATGAGTAAATGACATCTTCCGTGTTTTGCTTGTTGCTGCTAAACCCAGAGTGAGCCATCGCGACAACTACGTCCGCGCCTTTTTTCTTCATTTCTGGAATATACTTGTTGGCTGTTTCCACAATACCTTTTGTAATGACTTTTCCATCAAGGTTTGCTTTATCCCAATCGTTAATTTGTGGCGGCACAAAGCCAATGAAACCAACTTTAATCGTTCGTTTCTTTCCATTTTCATCGACAACTTTTTTATTCATAATTTTATACGGCGTAAATTTATTTTTATCGTTTTTCGGGTTGTTGTCATGATCATCAACGTAGACATTGGCATTTATGTAAGGAAAGTTCGCGTCGTTATACGCTTCTGTTAAGAAGTCTAATCCATAGTTGAACTCATGATTTCCAAGCGTTGCAATATCATAATCCAGCTGATTCATTGCTTTAAATACAGGATGAACTTCGCCTTTCTTCAGCGGATTAATCTTGGCTTTATACGTACCTAGAGGCGTTCCTTGAATGAGGTCTCCGTTATCTACTAATAAGCTGTTTTTTACTTCTTTTCGAGCATTTTTGATTAAGGTAGCGGTTTTAGCTAAACCTACTTTTTCATAAGGGGCGTCTTTGAAATAATCATAGTTTAATAGATTCGTATGAACGTCGGTTGTTTCCATCAGGCGTATGTTCACAAGCGCATCTTTTTTATTGTGGCCTTGATGCTTGCTTTGCTGTGAGCTTTGCCCAGGATGACGTTCTTCCGCTCCTGCCTGTGTAGTTAAAAGAGGCATCGATAATAGAGAAAGTGCCAGTGATGTGGATAGGATTTTCTTCGTTTTACTGCGAGTATTCTTTTTCATCCACCATTCACCTTTCAAGTAAGTTATCATCGCTATAAATCTAGCAACTGTTCAAAAATAGTATAGCAGAAAAGATTTATAAGGGATGTAAATTTTTTGATTTTTTAGTAAACCATTTGTATACGTTTTATTAGCTTTTTGTAAACCGAAAAAATTTTTTTAGTTTCTCTCTTTAAAACAAAGGACTATAGTTTTTATTAATTGGATGAACCCTCCTTTTTAAATGAGTCTTATTACCTAATACATCAACGTTCCCACGCCCACTTTTCATTCAAAAAAAATTTATTTCAAGCGGTGTGTATACATGTACTATACATAGGATATGAAAAGCAGACATTAAGTTTGTCACAGCTTCTATCAAAATTTCGTAGATATAAAAACGACAGAGGAGGTTTTTGTCTTCTAATAAATAGATATATTTATATAATTTTACATTTACAACATAGAAACGAGGTTGAGTTATAAGACATACCTACTATATCAATCCAATCTAAAGCATCTATACACATGAAACCTACGTTCACCCTACAAATAAAAAAATCCGAACGAAGTTGATTCTCCATCAAGAATCTTGATTCATCGTTCGAATTTTCTTCAACTACATACTTTTGTCCTAGGCTCGTTTTTTTACTGACCTAATTCTTTAATTTGTTTCATGATACTTGATACATCTTGAATTGATTGAAACAATTCACTGTTTTTTAGCGCTTCCGGATTGAAGCTGCCATCCTTTATATTGGCTTCATACGCTTCAATTCCACTAATGATTTTTTCGTTTTGTTGAACAAGCTGATCGTGCACATCAGAAGCGACGTCAGGAGCTTTGGTTTGATTAAATTCTTCAGCTTTTCCTTTCATTTCCTGCAGCTTTTGCTCTAGCTTTTTTATTGCCTCGTCATCATTAACAGCCTTTTCCGCTAGAGGCGGTATTTCTTCAGCAAACTTTTGTGCTTCACTCACGTAATCTTTTGCATCGTTTGCGTAGTTCAGCGTACTGCTTGTATCTTCAAGAAAAGAACAGCCGCCGACCATAAAAAGAACAGCAGTTGATATGACTAGCATCCACTTTTTCACTTAGCACTCAACCTTTCTTATTTTCTTTTCTGCTATCTTCTTTTCGATTTTCGTTTCTTTAACTCTTTCATAATAATGGGTACAGCTTTTTTTATTCCTTTTTTTACAGCGGGGCTTTTTAACAGTCTCGATAGTTTTGACATTTTTAAGCTCCTCTCTTCTTTTGAAATAACAAAAAACACCTTTACCACATGTGGTAAAGGTGTTTGTATCCAGACCTTTACCAATGGCAACATTGGCAAAGGTCTCGCTAACAATTTGCATTGTCAATAAAGCCGGAGATAATAATCTCGAAATGACGACTTTACTGCAAGAGCTACTCCCCTTTGAGCAAAACAGCATTTTTTGTTAACACAATCATAACGTACGTTCCTGATTATCGTCAACTTATATGGAATTAGTACACATCTTTTTTGGTAAATACCAGAAACGACACGAGCAGCCCGGCAAGTCCCCAAATGGTTAAAACACCCAAGGAAAACCCTAGTGTCATTCCTTCAGTCGGAGGAGCTGTGCCTTGCAGGTAAGAAGTTAAATTTAAATTGACCATAAACAAGTACTTAGCTGAATTCCACGAAGAAACCATACTGCTTAAAATCGTACCTGCAATCAAACAAGCAAGCATCACACCCATACCCGCAGCCGTACTTTTAATTAAAACGGACAGCATAAAAGCAAGCGTTCCAACCACCAGAGATACAAACCAAGCAAGGCCAAATTCCATTAAAATATATCTCCACTGCGAAATTAAATGAACGTCCGCTGTATTCAAATCATTGCCCTGCACGCTAAACCCCGTAAGAATCGGGGCTGTCCATCCTTTAAATCCAAATACAATGCCCGAAATGAGATACGACAACACGCCAAACATTAAAATTAAAAACGAGACGGACATGACGAGCGTGATATATTTACTAAGCAGGATTTTCCACCGTTTCACAGGCCTCGTCAAAAGTACCTTGATGGCTCCCAAGCTGTATTCTGAAGACACTAAATCCGCTGCAATAATCATAATCATTAGCGGCAGCAAAAGCTGAATAGCGTTTTCAATGAACCCTCGCACAAACGTTGGCGCTCCCGGTTCTGAAGGATTGATATCGTTATCTAAGTAATACTGCTGCTGCGCCACGCGAATTTCAAGCTGCTTGCGCCAATCATCTGAAATTTGGCTTCCGCTCAGCCGGTTTTGCGTATCGATAATTTCTTGCTGCAGCGTACTGCGCCAATCGGTCGTTCCTAGCTTTTCTTGAAGGCGCTGTGTTTCGCGAAGCTGAGCATAGGTAAACATGGAAATCAAAACTCCCATGATAAGCGTAACGATTAACAGGCGCTTTTTTCGAACGAGCTTGATCATTTCATTTTGAACCAAACTAATCAATCGATTCGCCTCCTGTCATTTCGATAAATAAATCTTCAAGAGTCGGAAGCTTTCGGTTCATTTCTTTTACCGTTACTCCTGCTTGAATGAGCTGTTTGTTCCACTCTCCCACTTCAGCTTCCTCATAAAACGTCGTGACATATTCTCCCTGCACTTGCACAAAGTCCGTCACTTGTTTTAAGACGTCTATTCCCGCAGGCTGCGGATCTAGCTTCCACAGTAAGCGCTCCTGCTGAGTTAACAGGGTCTTCACCGATTCTGTGTGAATAACTTCTCCTTTTGCAATAATCGCTACTCGGTCACACATCAGCTGAATCTCACTCAGCAAATGACTCGATACTAAGACGCTTAGACCCTCACTTTCAGCTAAAAAGCGAATAAATTTACGCATGTCCCGAATCCCAGATGGGTCGAGTCCGTTCGTTGGCTCATCTAAAATGAGCACTTTTGGTTTTCCGAGAAGCGCTTGCGCAATTCCTAAACGCTGCCTCATGCCTAACGAATACGTGCGAACTAAGTCGTGGATACGCTCTTGCAAGCCAACTAATGCCACAACTTCATGAATGCGTTCTTCCGTCATAGAAGGAATCATACGTGAAAAATGCTGCAGATTTTCCCAGCCGCTTAAGTATGGATACAGCTCAGGATTTTCAACAATACAGCCGATATGCTCCATCGCTTTTGTAAACTGCTTCGATACGCTGTATCCACAAATATAAATGGAACCAGCCGTCGGGCGAATCAAGCCGACAAGCATTCGAATCGTTGTCGTTTTACCGGCTCCATTGGGTCCTAAAAAACCGAACACTTCGCCTCTTTTTAATTCAAAATCAATATTTTTGATAATTTCACGTTTTCCTATTACTTTTTTCAGTCCTTTTACTGAAAGCGTTACTTCACTCATATCATTCCCTCCCTTACCACGTAATAAGCGATGCTACACGTTCTGCGATCAGCTTGTAGCCTTTTGTATTCGGATGAAACTTATCAGTATATAAGTAGTCATCTACCTTTAGCTGAAACAAATCAAAGGTCGGAACAAAAACAGTTTGCTTATAATTAGCACTTAATTCACTGCTTTTATAATTCCATTCTCGTACAATAGCCGTTGTCGTTTTTGCATCTTGCAGATTACTAAACGGATTATATAAACCAATTAAAAAAATCGTTGCGTCTTTATTTGCCGAACGGATGCTTTTTAAAATGCTGTCTACGTTTTTTAAATAGTCATTTTCTAGCTTTTGAATATTGTTTTTATTTAAGTTTTGCAGCGTTTGGCCGCCATGAAATAAGTCATTTCCTCCAATGGTAATCAAAACGGTATCTGCAGACTTAATCTGCCGCTGAATCTGCTGCTGCTTTACTTGACTTGCCAGCTGCGAAGACGTTTGACCTTTTATACCAAAGTTACTTAAGAGAATTTTTTTCTTCGTTTTTTCTTCAAGACTATCTTTTAAATACCCAACGTATCCTTTTCCCGTTGCATCTCCTGTGTATAAAAATTACGGCAATTTAATTGCTAAAAGA
>Ga0068629_1000609_pt1 | contig 10818 bp, 9 predicted proteins | sample InSIn3gowninarea_FD_77432 | JGI IMG/M metagenome (GOLD analysis project Ga0068629, IMG submission 77432) | Clean room microbial communities from NASA Spacecraft Assembly Facility at Jet Propulsion Laboratory, Pasadena, California, USA -... ...
TCTTGCGGTGAAGAGCCACCCCCTCCTCCCCCATCAACCCCCAGGCTGGGCAATTTGCGGCAACATTTTGTCATCGACTGCCGCCGCTCTGCCGCGTCTTTGGAAATGTCCTCCGTTGTCCGAGACCACTCCTTCGGATGGGACACCTGACCTTTGGCAAGCTTGGACACGTCGACAGCAGGCAGGATGCGGATTAGCATGGCCGCATTCACCACGATGCGGCTGGGCCTTGTGTTCGCCAACTGAGATCAGCCCCGACAAAGACAGGGTCGATGTGACAAAATTGATTGATAGATCAATGGAACTGACGAAACATTGTAAGCAAGGGCTTTGATGCGTCTCTCATTTCGGAATGAGCCGTATACGAAGAGTCGTAAATGTTAAACACAAATCGGAGCTTTGGATCAATCATGGCATGAGGAACAGTCGGCAGAAACATCCATGTTGATACTGCCATGACAAAAGGCTACCCTGCGCCAATCCCTGATGGGGAAGAGCAGATCTCTGTTATCCCAAAGGGTTATTATCACTGCTGTGTTATGTCCAGGAAACCTCCATTCCCTTGTCTGAAGGAGTAAGCTGAGATATCACGCGCATTCGCGCTAGAGATGTTCCTCATCATGGTGGGTCAGGGTTTGGCATAGTTTCACGTGTTTCGGCGACGAACGACATGCTGCCGCGTCAGGACTGTTCCGAGCTTTCACTTATATGCGACATTACTGAGAGTTCCGCTAGGTATTCGAGAGTTGCGAATACAGTAGTGCATTGAAGAACCACAAACCAAAGCTCAGAGAGGGGTGAGAGTACTCTCGTTCTTTGTCCATCTCGATGTCTGGCTCTCGATAATGACGACATCATCAAAGCTCCACTAAACTACGTAGACATAACTAGCACAGCTTCATGAGGGCTCACCAACCTTTCTACTATTCTTCAAGCCTTACTGTATCGCACTCACAATAGCAGCCATAGCTTCGTTTTCAGTATCTCGCCGCCTCACGCGCCTCCTACACACAATGTCGCACACAACTCCGACGGCATCAGTATTGCCAGCTGCGCCGTGGAAGTCGGCCTTCCACGACCACCTGTCAAAGATGAAGTCGCCTGAATTCGTCTTGAGCACCCTAGCTGTTGCCCCATCCGGGTCTCCTACGCCTTTCATCCCACGGGCTCGGTTCTGCATCTTCCGAGGCTTCTTTGCCGAATTGCCCAAGAATGACCACAACGATGCGGAAAAGAACCCGAGAGTATACGAAAGCGACCTTCCCACTTTCACAACTGATGTGCGTATGGAAAAGGTGGGCCAAATCTTCGGAACTGGCCCCGGTCACGCAGAGAGCAGTGAACAGACGCAGGGAAGTGGAGGCGGGGGCCCCGTGGAAATGGTAGTTTGGAACGCGGATATAGGGACACAATGGAGAATCACGGGAAAGGCATATGTAGTTGCCCAGGACATCGAGGGTGCTGAAGAGAGCAGCGGCGTCCGCACAGTAAAGAGCGAGGTGGGTAAGCGAATGCGCATTGTGGACGAAACAAAGGAAAAGGAATGGAGCTGGACCAGAGAACTCACAGCCATATTTGGGAATCAATCACCGGGCATCAAGGGTGAGCATTTTCAAATCTTTTGGAAGCTTTGATCCTGACCAATTCCCCAGGTTCCTTCAAAGCACCCCCTCCCGGACACTCTGTCAAAGAGTCCTACGACACCAACAAGCTTCAGTTAGGCGCCAAAGTAGATGACCTGAACGATCCTGTTGCCCGTGAGAACTTCCGGCTTGTCATCATCATCCCAGACCAAGTCGAGCAGACGGACTTGAGCGACCCTGCAAAGGCACGGCGGTTCAGATATACGTTTGATGAGAGCGGGAATACGCGAGCGAACGGCGGCTGGAAAACAGAAGAACTATGGCCTTAGCTGTCATGCTCAACATGGTGTCTTACTCGTCAATATTCTGATGTGCAGATTGAGGGACGTCAGGAACGACTAGTTATTAAAGGCTGAATAGCGTCTGATAGGGCTCAATACTGCAAATCAGCCACAATTCATCAATCATATGGAAACTGTGATATACATGGCCTCGGTTTGACTGTGCCGCAGTGCGACAGTACTCGCGTGGATGGAAATGTATGGCGTCTATTTCGCAGAACTTTCCGCTTACGACTAGTTGCTGCTGTATAATTACTTCGACTACTGTATACAATTTCAACAATCACTATCGCAAGTTAGCACACTGAATATACAATATGTAGCTTTGCACGCCTCGAGTATTGCAAACGTGTCCAAGGTTCGCAACCGTCACGAAAACGGTACCAAATGCCGTACCCGCGCCGATAACTGTAGTGTAACAATCCGATATTGAACTGCCTTGCTCTCGGTTATGCTAATATCGGCATACATGCCCAATACTCGAAAACGCTCCCACATGAAGTTCCCAAGATGTGGCTCAGGTCGGCGACCATTTCTCTCAGCCTGCCATTCGTGCAGTAGAGCAACTTGTTCGCTTGTCGTCCGTGTCGATCTTCGGAGGTCGTTCAGGGCCTAAGCCCACGCGATCGTTACGATTAACCTGTCCAATCGAATATTTACTAGGAGGCCAGTTCAGAAAAGGATGCGCGCGAGGCAGGAATATTACTGCATCGACGAAGAGCTGCATGCCTTCAAGAAAGGCCGTCAATGGCGCTTGCCTTGTGCACAAAGATGGTAATTGGGAATGGCATCACGACGCCTATAACGCCTCTCCGACGCCTTTACGACGCCTGGCAGCGCCACAGATTTCGCAGTGTCTTTGGGCGGGAAGCGCAGTGTCAGACCTCTATCGACTTCTATGTTGGGCAACGGAAGCGAAGATAAAATCCACCAGTGACACGTCAGCGCCAAAACGGACCGACCCTCTTGTCTAGCGCTTCCGCATGAGCCCGAGCTTTAGCGACGCTTTCTCGTGCTTGGCCCTCGAGAAATGGCCGATAAAATTGCCAAAGCGCTTCACCCTGCCTCGGGAGTAGTACAATTATGAACATTAGATTCTCTACGTCAGCAAGAAGACTGATCCATTCTTCCCTGGCAAACAAAGACGAAAGGTAGCTTCCATTCGCCGGCATGCCACGCTTCACATCAATGCCGGCTTCTATTTTAGACCCTTAACCCGTTCTTTGTGCGACATATTCGTCTCAGCAGCTTCCTCGTTGAGTTACGCACTCGCGGACAATCTCTAATCTGGCCAATCATAGCAAGCATCCCACGTCAGGGAAGGGATATCGTGGAGTGATCATCCCAAGAAGGCTAGACTGTGCCGGGATAGCGATGTGCTCAGGACATTATTGCAAAGAGTTTTGATGCTGCGAGGGGCAGAGTCGGTCGGACATATTGGCGTACGGTCCGTATGTGCAGTAGAAAGCCCACAAAGTTGAAGCGCCTCGTCATGGGCAAAGATAATTACTGGTACCTTTGCGAGTTGAGATTCAAGAAGCGGCTCGGCACCATGGACCTTTTCGTACTTCATCTGTGCTGTGCCTCTCTTCCTCCTCCTCAGTTTTCATCTCGGTGGGGACGTGTCTGATAGGTACGGAGGTGCCTCCGCGCTGCTATCACGCAACGACAACACGCAACAGGCCATTAGCTCTTGATCCCGCCAAGGGTATAGTAAGACGAATTGCGCAAGCGCGTCATGATTCACGCTTTCTATCCCTTTGCGCTTTCCCCACGGTTTCGAATTCTCGAATCCTTCCCCTCGACTTCTGTATCTAGTTGCTATGTTGTATTTTTAGGTACCTAGCCTGCTTGAGCAATCTATCTGGCGAACGATGGGCGACAACCTGGACAAATCCTGCCTCGAATATAAGCTGCAAGGTTATGAAGCTAGGAACGACCGGCACTGTACCCTCAAGGACAGGCATTCGAAAGGTTTCAAAAAGTCTTCGCCATGTCTGAAGGCCCCCCTCAACCTCATGATTGTCAACGGAGCCTTCTTGAGTGCAAGGCCCCACATCCGGAACCTGCCAGCATCACCAACACGAGGAATCCTTCGGCTCACCCATCCTTACCACCCTCATCCTAACCCCTCAAAAATTTCCCCTCCAATCACCCATCCTGTTCTTTCACCCACAAAGTTCGTGTACCTGACGACTGCGTATCCCCCTTACAGACTATTCGCTTTAGGAAAACGGTCGCTTTGCCCGACCTCGCCTCACCCTATATTCCTCGATTCCATAGTACTGGGTATCGATGTAGTTCAAGTCGCCGACCTGTATCACTTTGCTTAATCTAGGTGCCATAACATCGGTTTTTATACAGTGACACACAGATCTTGATTTGTTTGCGACACGACGACCTCGTCTAGAGCGCATGCATGCACGTTAAGCTACACAATGCGTTGTTTAAGCGCCGGAGAGTCCTCCAAGTATGAACGAATTGATAGGGAGCAGGCGGGCATGTGAGCATGTGGGTGCAGGGATAGGGCATGAAACTCGATGAGGAGAATCGAGAAAGGCGGGTGATGCGCGTTTGGCGGTGAGGTTCGAGAGAGGATGGACGGGTGAGGCGTATGTGGAGGCTACCTCCACATCATATATTGACGTTTGACAGGTTGAAGTGACGGATGTCTCTTGTGACGCTGCTCTGCGGCTCTTACGGTTCTGCATAAATCTGCTCACTTCGCGGTGACGCTCATTGAGACTCGGCATATGCACATTGCTTTGAAAGGCCAGGCTGCTTACTGTGCAGAATGATGCTCGATGGCCCTGAATGTACTTCTACTGTCAAGTCTTGACTCTGACGAGCACTCTCGAACCATGGGACTAGCGTTATGATGAATGTGTTCGCCAGTGTTTCCTCGCATTCTTTCGAAGACAGACCGATCAGATTCGAGCTAAGGAATCAAGAAGGCGGTCTTTGCGGGAATTGATTTGACCAACAGCGCGGACAAGTAATCTCTAGAAAGGCAGTACATGGAGCATATTATTATGCCTTCTTAAAGAAGTTCGCAATGCTACCTTGCCCCTGCTTGCCTGCCTTCTTGCCCTTTGCCGTACTTGCCGCCGGTTTGGGCGCTGGCTTGAGTTTCTTAGACTCTGGCTCATCCTCTGAGAAGGATTCCCAGACCGCTTCTTCCTTGGTCACTGTACGCAGAGTCAGCTTAAGTCATACTAAGGTATACAAAAGCGGTGAAGTATACCAAGATACCCGTCTTCATCCTTAGTAGTCTTCTTCTTCATCACTTTTCGTCGACCGCGTCTTCGCCCTCCTTGGACGGTGACAGCGGATTCGCTACCTGCTGATTTGGAATCGGAGGCTTTTTCTTGTGTGATGTCTTGGGATCCTTTTTCTGCGGCATCGGCCGCATCGAACATCTCTTCGTCTAAACGCGGTCAGAGAGTCATTGTCTGGATGAGCGAAAATATGCTTACCATCATCCTCCTCCATCATCTTTCTAAGTTTCTCTTCGCGTTCCGCACGAGCCTTTCGGGCCTCTGCTGCCTTTTCCTCGTCAAACTTGACTTCAGGAGCATCGTCTTTGTCCCCTTCGTCCTCTGACATGCCTCCCATCGGTTCATCTTCAGTAAGGGCAGGAGTAGATTCTTTCGACTTCTCGGCCGCTTTCGGTTTTGCTTTCGCTTTGGCAAAGGATTTGAATATATCCGACTTCTCCCTCTTGAGGTTGGGTTTGTTGTCAGATTTATTCAATGTGTTTGTGGTTGTAGAAGGCTGAGGCGTCGAGCGGCCAGAAGTGTTCTCCTCAGAAGCACTCTCTCTTTTCAACGGAGCAGCCTTCTCCTTCTCTTGAACCTTATCGGCAGCGGCTGGCTTCGAAGCAGCTTTGGGCGCAATTGTAGATGCTTTTGGCGCAGGTGCGGGCGCAAATTTTGCTATCCGCCGCTTGATATATGGGTTATGAATCGATCCATATAGCCTCCATCGTTCTAGTGGATCTCCAGAAGTTTCGGTAGCAAGCTCTTGATTGCAGACCGATAGCAGATTCAAATTCTCGATTGGGCCTGGTTCTAGGCTGTATACGTGTATTGATGTGATGTCCTCAAATGCGCCTTTTGCTATTTCGAGCTCCTCTTCTCTGACTAGCACAATTGAGGTTTGTTTGACAAGCTCTTCTGCAGGCTGCATGGATTCTTGCTGCGGCATCGAGCTCGTGAATGGCGAGCTGTGCATAAAAGAGTCACCTGCCTCGTCCTGACCGTTCGTGCCATTGGTATGTTCAACTCTTCGTTTTTGGCCGGTGAGGAGGTACGTTGCGTGTATCGACTTTGGCTTCTTCGCGTTCTGCTTCGTGTAGAATTCGCAAAGCATCCTAAACTAGGTAAGTTGCGATCATGGGGTGGTGGGACGTCAAAACATACTGTTTCGCAGTATTGATGTTGACCTTGAGCGCTCGACTGAGCAGCCGGTATGTGACCTGCGAATGTGAGCTTCCTAAATCTGGTTCTTTTGGCTGGAATACCATACTGGCCGGCTGCCAACAAGTACACGCGCCGCAAGATACTCTCTGTAGTTTTCCGACATTGCAACCGGTGTATATCCGGGAGTCAATGGTTCGTGTTGTGACGGCGGGGATTAAGTGGAAGTGGAAGTCGCGCCACGCGCAAATGGGCCCCACGCGACTCGCGTATGCCAAGATATCAACCTACCGCATGTTGGAGGCTACACTCTAGCACCTTTACTCAGTTTTGCACATTGCCTTCACAAGGATACTGCGAAACAAGTCACAGTTAATCAAGCCTCTTGCTAGCAAAGCAGAATATCTCATATCGGTTGTTGCAGCCCGCTCCATCTCTGCACCTCAATTGTTGAACAGATGCCTGAGCGCATGTAACAGCTGGATTGCAGATGAACTATAGGCCGATCCTGTATCTGATGCTCACCCAATATCCACTCTAGTATAGTCCAGAATGAACGCAGCAGAGGACGATGATCTGAAACTGCAGAGGGCATCTTCATCGCTGCTTTTAGATCTTGAGGATTTGCTACCCAAGCTTCTGAGGAAAAAGAGGCATGATGCGGGTCCGGGAGAGGTCCGTCAGCAGGTCAGAGAGATAGAGTTGTGGCGAATCTTCGGCTTAGTATGTTTATCTCGTTCCGTTCAAGTAAATAATCACTAATAATGGACGAGATTGAACCATTCCAAGAAGACCCACAGCTTCTGGATACTCATCTCAAGACCCTTATACCACCTCTGGTTGCTGCCTATCTCGAAGTCCTGCGTACGACTGCGAGACGAAAGAACAAGAAAGGCTTCCTTCCTCTAACTCACGCAATCTGTCAGCTTCTGAATCTCTTCTGCAAAGTTCGAGGAGAGAAGGTTATCAAGGGCTTCCTCAATAACGAACCACGTTATCTCAAGCCAATACTGGACCAGTTTGAAAATGGGGAGAACTTTCGTCAGCCCGATGACGAGCCTTCGCTCCAGTCAATGCGTCCATGGACAGAAAGATATATACTCTTGTTGTGGTTGTCGCACCTCATGCTCGCTCCGTTCCCCCTGGCATCGATGTCTGCTCTTCAGTCCTCTCATGATACATCTACCACATTAGGATTAGACCTTCCTCTTCAGGTCCCTGAAGTTACCCTTCGCGTTGTTACCATCTGCATCAAAGGTCTCCAGTCCGCAACAAAAGAGCGCAGTGCGGCTACAACCCTTCTAGTCACGCTTTGCGTTCGTCCCGATATGCAAAAGTTAGGGTTGTTGGATGCCCTTGTAAAATGGTCCTTGTCCTTTTTCTCCAAGGCTTCAAAGAGCACATCTGAAATCCACGAGTATCTCGGTGTGCTTTCATTTCTGTCTGGCCTGGTCGGTTCCGCAACAAGCGATGAGATAGGCCCCTTCCTACCCGCCATTTATCAGTCTTACCAAAACATCATTAGCCAGGATGCCCTTGCGTTTGTGAAGTCTTCAGCTGTCGGCAGAAAGCTAGTTGTAAAGACCTTTCGCAACATTGTCATCCACTGTCTTCAAGCTTCGTCAAATTTCAATGGTTTGGATACAACGACGGTGTTGGAAGAAGTCATCGAATTTTTGCTGGAAAGTCTGGCTGATGGAGATACGCCAGTGAGATATGCGGCTAGTAAGGCGCTCAGTATCGTAACCATGAAACTTGACCCTGAAATGGCGACCGACGTTGTGGAAGCCATCTTTGGCTCATTGAACGAAAACGTATACTGGCAAGGCACAAAGCGCAATCTGAGTGGCGTCAACTCACTACGATGGCATGGACTCACCCTCACGCTCTCTCATCTCCTATACCGAAGAGCTGTACCCACAAAACAACTTCCTGATATACTTAACGCACTGTTGCTTGCGCTGGCTTTCGAACAACGTTCCGCAACCGGCGGATCGATTGGCACCAACGTCCGTGATGCCGCATGCTTTGGTGTATGGGCATTATCCCGACGTTACACAACGCAGGAGCTGCTCGCAGTAGAGACTACATCTGTTAGGGCTTCTGAACATCACAAATCATTGTCTATCCCACAAGTACTCGCCATCGAACTCGTTGTCGTAGCATGTTTGGACCCGGCTGGGAATATTCGGCGAGGATCATCTGCCGCCTTGCAGGAGCTTATTGGCCGTCATCCCAACACCATTGCTGAAGGTATACCTCTCGTCCAAGTTGTGGATTTCCATGCTGTGGGCTTACGAGAACGTGCCATCTGCGATGTAGCCATAAAAGCCGGAGGGTTGTATCAATTATACTGGGAAGCTCTGTTCGAAAATCTGCTTGGGTGGAGAGGAACAGGATCTCTTGATGCGCCTTCCCGCCTCTTCGCAGCTTCTGCTGTGGGTCTATTGTCCGCAAAACAGCCTTCAAACATTATTGTTAGGATGGCGGACGAAGTATGCACCCAGCTTAGAGCCTTAAAGCCTAGGGAGATAGAAGAACGACAGGGCATTGTCATGGCCCTTACGGCTCTTGTAAATCAAACAGCAGAACCAAACCTTCAGCCAGATCGCTTTGATGTAGAGAACAAAACTACTGTCGAGCTGCCGAACCTGATATATCTCTGGAAACTTTTGGAAGACGCTCTAAACCTAGACGAAAAGTCCTTCACTTCACCAGCGCTACGACCTGAGTTTACGGCATCCTCGATTTGCCATTTCCTAGGCGCAATCGCCAATATTACATACAAGGGAGGACTAGCGACCCAAGTCAAGTTGCCTACTAGCGAGGTTATTCGTCTCCTAAACCTATGTCTAGGAAGACATGAAGATGCCGTATTGGCGGCTATTCCAAGCCCATCACGGGCTATATTCCAGTTGTTGTTTACGACATCAACGACTGACTCAGAGCAGTTGATATCCGGCTGGCTGACGAAACTCGAGAACGAAGCTTCCTACAATGGACTGCGCTGCTCAGGCTATGCCATTGCTTTGGGAGCTGTTTACTCACAGTTGGACGATGTTCACCAACAAGCTCGCGTTATCAAGGTTCTCACTTTTAGAACCACATCTGCAGTGGCCATCGAAGCGAGAACTGTAGCTTTGCAAGCTCTCGATGTCCTTCTAACGAATTATCAGGATCCTCGCTCTCCGTCTACACTTCCCCTGGACATTATCAATCAAGTTGCAAGTGCTTTACATGTCGCATTGAATGATTACACAGTCACCGAACGCGGCGACATCGGCTCACTAGTTCGTCTTGAAGCTCTAAGCACAACAGGAACAGCATGGAGTACTAAACTACTCCGAGGATCGAGCTCAGAGGAGCAACTTCGCGCGGATGTCTTAAGGCTCTCCTTGGAAAAGCTCGACAAAGTGCGTACTCGAGCCGTGCACGTCCTCGAATACGGTACATACGGACATGTCCAAAACGCAGCGAATGGGGTGGCTGAAGGTGTCTCATCGTACGCGTATTTTGCTAATGCTCTCGGGATGCTCAAAACTTCAACTCCATACGCTATCAAGGAGGCTCTTACTCTTGGATTCATCAGTTCGGCTGGTATGGGATCGGAGTCCGTTGTTCAGAATTCCCGAGCTGCTCTTTTAGATGCAATCGATCTACTTCCAACTACTTCGAGTGGAGAAGCGGAAGGTTTTACTTTGCTCGATGTTGCGAACTGTTTCGTAGAGATCTTGAAGCAGAGCTTAGACACAGAAAGGACGCTCTTACCTCTACTTGATGTGGTGGCCTTCCTCTTCGATATGCAGGTCATGCATCGTTTGATACCGACGACCTTCAAGTATGACTTACTTCACCTCTCTAAACCCTTATCATTCACTAATGAGGCTTATAGCTTTCGCACACTACTCTCCCTGACGCAAAAGGCGCATTTCAAATCGACGCATATGCAGAAACTGCACCTCGCACTGGATGTTTACCGTGGCTTGGGATCCATACCCTCAACTCGCGCAGATACGATTGCAAAAGTCACTAGTATGCTGCTGCATCCGTTCCCAAAGGTACACAGACCTGGCATTAGGTGGAGAATGAATCAACTCTATACTGACGTTCAATAGATTCGCATCACCGCCGCAGAGATGCTTTGGATACTGACTAAAGAGGAAGGGCTGAAGAGACAAGACTGGAGTCTACCATCGAAGAGCTTGAAGTCTGTTGTTAATGGGATCAAGAGTAGCATTTCTCCTCTGTCACAATAGCGTAGCTATATCTATTATGTTGAACTCTGCCAAATGCCTCCAATAGATATCAGTTTTAGATGGTCATAGTACATGTACATCAGCTACGAGACTGGTGTGCCTCCCCGGAGCTCAACCTAGTCCTCAAGCATCCTATTGCATATGCCCTGATGCGGCAGGGTAAGTCGACTTTCTAGATGCATCTAACGTTGACATTTTCTGGTGATATCATACGCTCCAA
>Ga0068629_1000610_pt1 | contig 10815 bp, 11 predicted proteins | sample InSIn3gowninarea_FD_77432 | JGI IMG/M metagenome (GOLD analysis project Ga0068629, IMG submission 77432) | Clean room microbial communities from NASA Spacecraft Assembly Facility at Jet Propulsion Laboratory, Pasadena, California, USA -... ...
CAATTTCATAAAATGATGGGAGGATGTTGTTGTTGCTTATGCTAGTAATGAAGGTTTCCAAAATAGAAGGGATACCTCTAAAAGTCACAACTACTAGCTCCCTTGTCAACCACATTGTACTCTCTATTGAAAACTTTTTATGACAGTTAAATAAAGAAGAATATTTGAAATGGTTTCCCCCCTTGTGGGGTTTTTCCCTAGTCTTGGACCAATTTGTTGTCTCTTATGGTTCTGTTATTGTCTTCTTTGTTATTTCATATATTTTTCTAGTTTCAGTTACAATTTAGGATTGGTTACATTGCTAATAATTAGATTCATTGTTAAATGAAGAAGTGAATTGGGCTAAAGTAATTGATACAACACGGAACAATCTGAAAAATTAATGTGGTATCGGAGCCCTAGAGAAAGACAAGCCCAAAAGAATACATGCATTAGTTGATTTATCCTGATGATGAGCCATGATGGATGGCTCGAAACTCGATTCAAACAATTATGGATGCGATAATTCCATAAGAAACTCTACACAAATTACAAATCACAGAAGCCTTAAAACAATAATTAACATGGTATCGAAGCCTAAGAGAAAGACAAGCCCAAAAGAAGACATGCATTAAATCCATCATTATTGGAAATAATATTGTCTAGTCAAAGTCAATATTTCTTCCTCTACATTCAAGGAGCATGAAAAGTTGCAAGACACATCAAACTTTGTTGCATGGAAAGTCAGGTTGGAGATCATAGCTGAAAACAATGATGTGCTAGAATACATTCAAGGAAGGATGCCTGAACCTCCAGAAAATGCTTCTGCTTCCCTCAAAAGAAGGTACAAGAAAGGTAAGTCTAAAGAAAATCAATTATAACTGATCATTTACAAGATCATTTACTTACATATGTTGGGAATTTAAGAAAGTCCAGAGACATGTATGAAAAGATAAACATCATGTATGAAATCAACAATTTGAATGAGATCGTCACCTTGAAATATCAACTCAAAGAAACCAAGATGAGTAAAGGAGAAGTTGTTCAATCCTACATTATGAGGATATCTTGTCTTAGAGATCAATTTCAAAGAGTTAGAGACAATGTGGTTGACAAGGGAGCTAGTAGTTGTGACTTTTAGAGGTATCCCTTCTATTTTGGAAACCTTCATTACTAGCATAAGCAACAACAACATCCTCCCATCATTTTATGAAATTGTTGGGAAGCTTACTCAACAAGAATCAAGGATGATAACAAGAGGAAGGATTCAAAAGAATGAAGAGGGAGAGCCTGTTGTATATATCACTCATGAAGAAAAGAAGAAGAAGAAGGGAAAAGGAGGCCCATAAAGGAAGCCTCCTTCTCAAAATGCAAAAAGAAGGAATGGTAGATCCTTATCTCATATTGAATGCTACAATTTTCATAAGAAAGGTCATTATGCTTAAGATTGTCTCGAGAACAGAAAAAGGCATCATTACAACACAAGAAGCAACAATAATAACAAAAGAAGAAAATACTATCAAAGAAATAACCAAGATAGAATATATGAAAGAAGAAGAAGAGATTCCTCAAGCAATCATGAAGAAGATCATCCTCATCAAAATAAGTTAAGAGTTCCTAGGTATGAAATTAATGTTGTAAATAAATCTGAATGCATTCTTATTTCTACCCTTACTAGTTCTTCTCCACCGGATTCATGGGATAGTTTGTTGGTTGATAGTGGGGCCATTCATCATTTATCTAGATACAAGGAACTCCTCTCTAATCCAGTAGAGAGGGAGACTAGGCTGAAGATCATTCTTGGAGACAATTCTACTCATCTCGTGAAAGGTTTTAGGTCCGTCAAATTTCAGTTGAAGTATGGGGAATCAATTATGCTGCATGACGTTATGTATGTGTCAAGATTAATGAAGAGTTTGGTATCTATATATGCATTGGAAGATAAAGGGATGAGGGTTTCCTTCATCAAAGGAAAATTTCTGACTTGGTATGTTGGTTCACCTATGAGAGATGAATTCACTTTAGGATCAAGATTTGAAAGACTCTATAAATTCACTGGAAGGCCACTTCTAGCATTGATTCATAATACCAATTATATAAGTGAGTTGTGGCACCATAGACTAGATCTTCTACTCTATGATGCTCTTTCGAAATTGAAGAAATTAGTCTCAAGTATTCCCGATGTTCAAGCCCATCATGATGGAGTTTGTACAGGTTGTGCGAGTGGAAAGAAAACAAGAGGACCATTCCCCTCTTGTGAGAAAAAACAAATGACATCATCCATCTCATTCATTTCTATATATGTGGTCTGATGCCTGTGCATTCTATTGTTGTTCATCTCTACTACATCACCTTCATTGACGACTTCTCAATAAAGACATGGATATACTACCTAAATCACAAGGATGAAGCCTTTGAAATGTTCAAGGAATTCAAAACCTTGATTGAAAATAAAATAGGGAAGATAATCAAAGTATTTAGGTCTGACAATGGAGGGGAATACATGTCAAACAAGTTCATAGCTTTTTGTAAGAAAGAATGGGTCAAGAAGGAAACAATTGTGCCATATACCCTCGAACAAAATGGTTTAGCAGAAAGGAAGAACATGTCTATATTAGAAGTTTCCCATGCCATGCTCCATGGTCAAAAGGTGCCAAAATTCCTTTGGGCAGAAGCCACACATGCTGTTGTATATGTTCAAAACATGGTGCCTCATCAAGCATTAGAAAACAAGACCCCCGAAGAAATATTCATAGGTGTCAAGTTGATATTAGCCATCTTCGTGTATTTGGATTCCCCATATATTTTCAAGTACCGAAGGACAAAAGGAACAAGTTGGAAGCTATAAGAAGAAAAGGTATGTTTGTGGGTTATTTTGAAAATGCTAAACCATATAAAATATATATTCTTGGTCAAAGGAAGGTCGAAATCAAAAGAGACATAACATTCGATGAAGATGCAACTCTTGGAAAAGTGAGAGATCTTCCTCCACCTCTTCCTCCCAAGAAGGAAAATGATGACTAGGATATTCTAGATGGTTCTTGCATGCTTGAGTCTGCAAATGATATTCTTGATGATCCCATGGAGCCTGTGGATTCTTTAGATCCTCCTCCAAGTGATCCTCCTACTAATAAGAGACCACTTTGGCTCCGTGATACTCTACAAAATGTTGAAATAAATGTTCCCATTCGTAGATAATTTAGAGAAAGGAAGAAACCACGCAGGCATCAGGGATATGTTGTAGCCATGAGCACTATGATTTAAGTTGAACTGTTCTCATTCGAAAAAGTTGTAAAAGATCAAGTTTGGAAGGATGTTATAGCCGAGGAATGTGAATCGATTGTGAAAAATGATGTATGGGATGTTGTGCCAAGACCGAATGGGAAGTATTTAGTGACTTCAAAGTGGCTTTTCAAGATCAAACATCGAATTGATGGCAACATTGAGAAATAAAAAGCGGGGTTCGTAGCTTGAGGATTCTCTCAGAAAGAGGGAGAAGATTATGATGATATATTTTCGCTTGTGGCTCGAGATACAACCATCCATTCAAGAGTTTCCCTTACTACTAGTCAAGGATGGAATCTTCATCAGATGGACGTAAAGACCGCATTCCTTCGTGGCATGTTACATGAAGAAGTATATGTTGAACAACCACAGGGATTTGAAGTGGAAGATCAAAGAACACATGTTTGCAGGTTGAAGAAGGCACTGTATGGTTTGAAGCAAGCTCCCTGAGCTTAGTATGCACGCATTGATAATTACTTAATGAAGTTGTAATAAAAAATAAGAAATGTTGATCCCAACCTCTACTTCAAGGTAGTCCAAGGTATGTTGTTGATTTTGGTTTTATATGTTAACGATCTATTATTGACAAGTAGTGAGCCTTTGATGATCAAGTGTAAGAGGGAGCTAGCCTCTGAATTCGAGATGAAGGACCTTGGTCTCATGCACTACTTTCTAGGTCTTGAAGTGTGGCAAAGGCCTGGTGATGTTTTCCTTTCACAAGGGAAATACGTTGTGAAGTCGCTAGAAATATTTGGAATGACTCAATGCAAATCCATGACTACACAGATGGAAATGAACTTCAAGAAGTTATGTGTAGAATATGCAGGACTCAATTTAAAAAATCCATTTGAGTATAGACAAGTGATTGGGGCTCTGATATTCCTTGTGAACAAATCCATCTGAGTATAGAAAATTGATTGGGGCTCCCCTCCATGCACATTGGATCGCTGTGAAACATGTATTAAGATATTTTCATGGGACGATCACACATGGTCTGAGATATTCTGTTGGAGATGTTCGACTTCATGGATACAATGATGTTGAATGGGAAGGAAATGTTATCGACATGAAGAGTACATATGGATGTTGTTTTAGTCTTGGATCTACCATGATATCTTGGATGAGCAGGAAACAAAAGTCTATAGCATTGAGAACCACCGAAGCATAATACATTGCCGCTAGCATGTCTAGCTACGAAGCAGTTTGGTTGAGGAAGCTCTTTGGAGAGATATTTGAGCAGGTCCTAGAAACTACAATGATATATTGTGACAACAAGAGTGGGATTCGTTTGGCAGAGAATCTCATGTTTCTTGACAAGTCCAAGCACATTGAAGTTCGATATCACTTTACTCGAGACATGGTGCAAAGAGGAGTTGTTAGACTCCATCACATTTCAACAGATGAGAAGATTGTAGGTATTCTCACCAAGGCATTACAAAAAGGAAAGTTCTTGGTCTTCAGAGGGAAACTTGGACTAATGGATGTGGCCCCTCTAGATAAGGGGCAACGATAATTAAGGACATTGAACCAACTCTTCCCACCTTGTTTGAGCTCCCAGGGTGAGGAATTGGGATAGAGGGCTCCTGGGGTTGAGGGATCTTTCGATAATAGGGTACTCCCCTATCCATTACCCATATGGTTGGAGAAGTTGATCTCCTATATTCATAGGGTCGAAGATGCTACTACCCTATCTGGTCTATGCAGAGTATACCCCAGTTGGAATCATACCCTCAAGCAAGGCTTGTTGGGAATATTTCTCCTTGTTTGGCCAATGGGTTGAGAGTGTACTTGGGGTGTACAACCCAAATCGATTATGATGTAGGTGTTATACCACATGACTACTGAGGGTAATTTATGGGAATATTAGTAGGTAATAGGATTGGGTTGAGACTTGCTCCCCTTTTGAAATTTTGGGTTGAGAATGAGCTCCCCGATGAGATTCCAAGGTCAAAGATCTACTCTCTTGCATGATTAGTTATCCTATTGCTAGGTATGGGTGAAAGATATTACTCCCTGATTCTTCTTCTTTTAGATTTGAGAAATTTTCAACAAATAGAGTTGAGTAGAGAAAACCAAAGCATGACGAAAACATGACATGATGATGTGATGATCAATAGACATATATTGGCAAGTGGAATTCTTCCTAGTTGAGAGGGAGCGTTAATTTTTGAAACTAGGGTCAAATTACATCTTGGATAATTCATATGACCAAGATGATGATTGCATTAAATTCCTCTTTTCCAAGGGACCAAGATCGACCTAAAGATCACCCTATTTGGACAAGCAGAAGTTGGTTTTTGAATTTATTTTATTCACTGTCGACCCTAAGAACATGTACAATTGGACAGGTCAGCCTCAACACCAAGTGGACCCTCATGGGAGCCTATAAATAGAAGAGATCTCAATCTCATTTAGACACATTGATCAAGAAATATTCTACTCTATTCTATTGTCTTGGTTCACACAAATATGACGAAGGAGGTTTGCTCAAGGGTTGGAAACTACAGGGTTGAAGCTTGCACGAATCTAGGGTTTATGTTTCTGGGTCGCTGGCTCGTAACTAAGAAATATCATCCCTAGACGCATGCACAACGTGGTCGAGGGTGTGTGGGAGGTCTCAAGCACTCACACTGAAGCCTAAAGGGAGCGTCTAGGGTTTCTGAAGTAGATTAAATAGTGTTGGTCCCCGAACGCACACACAATAGATGAAAGGGAGTGTATGGTTTGTAGCGTATCTATGTGTGTTTGTCCCCAGATGCACACATATAGTCTTCCTAGGAGCATCTGAGTCAAACAAAGATGCTTGCCCATAGTGTCTAAGAAGTTTCAGTTGCATGCAGTCTACCTTGTTGGAAGCATCCAAGGTTTTTATCTAGGATTTGACAGTTGCCTTCAGTTGCATTTAGTGGTCTAATGGATAAAGGGTTTCTCTCTGTTGTTTTATAGTTCCATAGTCTAGAATCTCTGCTGCAAGTTTATGTATTGGGCTCATTGTACTCTCTGTTGAAATTTTTTTATGACAATCTAATAAAGAAGAAGATTTGAAAGGGTTTTCCCCCTTGTGGGGTTTTCCCTTGGTCTTGGAACACTTTGTTGTCTCTTATGGTTGTCTTGTTGTCTTCTTTGTCATTTCAGATATTTTCTATCTTCATTTATAGTTTATGAATGGTTAGATTGCTAATAATTGGATGCATTGCTAAATGAAGAAGTGAATTGGGCTAAAGTAATTGACACAACATAGAACAATTTGAAAATTTTCATTCCTTCTTAATGGGCATATGTTAAAATTATATCATAAGCCCTTGACAAGATAATAATTTTTCAGACATTTGCAAGAGAATTCTGATATGAAATTAGTGAGAAAGGAAGATTTTTCTTCCTTATCACTAAAAGAATTATAATTTATTTTTGTATTAAAAAAAATATAACAATAAATAAATATAAATAAAAGCATAGATATGAAAACCAACACTGCTGGCATTTCTAAGCATAAAATCTTAGCTAAAAACTAAGGGACACTTGGCATCTTAGATTTTCACATTTCCCTTCTTTCTTTTTCCCATTTTCTTTTATCCCTCTTTTTCTTTGAAACAAATTTGCAAGTTTGAATAAATGTTTTTGAAGACTTTGTTTTCTCTTTTAAAGAAAAATCTTCAATAAATCCCAACATTATTAGAAGTCATCCACATCAATAAAGACCAACCACATCAACAACAACAAGTTTTCTAGTAAATAAGTAAGATTGAAGAATTAGTTGCAGAATCCGCAACATTTTGTAGCCAATAATGAACCTATAACATTTTGAACATTTTGAACACTTCAAATCTACAATAGCACTCTGAACTTGTAGAAAATAAAAACATCAGTATCAAAAGGATGTGCTATAAGGTATGAAAATAGGATGTTATATTACTTATCATGAAGGAAGCAATGGATCTATAGACATATTAGATGATTATGATACACTTTTTATAATAATGATCAAAATCATGACTTCATTTTCAATCATATTCCACTAATCATATTCATATCCCATTCCATCACATCAGAAAATATCTTCCATTGCATACGAACCTTTGAAAATTACCTAGGTTCTAACGGACCTATAAAATCAGATTTGTGGATCGTGAGAAATCATTAAGGAAGAGTTCCATCAAATGTCAACCACCGCCTTAACAACCTATTTCATTCCAATTCGGCCACCATCGAACTATTCCATTTCATTTGTCACTTCTTCATCCATTTTTTTCCACCCTTGTAAAAAAAAGGCGATTTGGGAAAAAAAATTGATCACTATCATGGTTCTCATTGCCTGGTATGAGCTGAACAGAGTCAACTTTCTTCAAGCATAACCAATAACAGAAGGTACAGTGGCTTCAAATTTTTGATGGGCATGAAGTCGAAGTCACTAGAGCATTTTCTCAAGCATTTGATGGTGCAGAGGCCAAAATTGGAGATATAAGGCTAGTGATTATGGAGTCATTTGTGACAGACACAACAAAGCTTCAATGAAATGGCCAGAGTTGTTCAAGAATCAAAAGGTGAATGATGAATCTTGGAAGACATTCTTGCATAACCTAGGTATGGATATATCCCTTTTCAAGAAAGGAATATCAGTGACAACATTAAAATATAAATGGAGAAACTTATTAATAGTGCTTTAGAAATTTTTGACCTGTGAAGGAAGATATGGTACAATGTTCTTTTACCATGCCAAATTATTAATTCATTTTGTTAAAGGAAAATAATTAAACCTACCCTACTATTTAATGTGGAGCTTGAAGAAAATGGCATTTAATATATAGATGGATTCTAGAAATATTGACAGGGCCTTATATCATCACAGTTTGGTAAAAATTCTTGTTGAAGCACATTTAAAATCTACCAATGATAATTGGCAAGAATTTTTATTAAGAAATCATTTCATAGAAGTTTCATAAGAAGAAAGGCCATTGATAACTAAAAAGAGAAGACATAGGGTTTCCCAGAAACCTAACTTTCAACCTACAGAGAAAGCAACTAAAATTAATGAACTAGTGGAGACTGAAATTCCACTTAAAGAAGCAAAGGATAATGTTCCCTTGAGTCATTTCTTGAAAGAAGTAAAAGAGAAAAAGAGTCAAGATAATGTTATAAGAAATAAATTTGGCCAAATTACAAAACAACATAAGGTAGATCTAGAGAGGTTGCAGAAGCAAGGTAGAAAGAGGAAAATTATGTCAAAGGCAATGGAACCAGAACAAAAGATAAGAAGGGGCAAACGATTTCCAAGTGCTCAAGTGAACAGACTCGATAAGAACCTCTAGAGACTAATAATATTTATGAAGAAGACCATATTGGTATAAGAGCAGCAACAAAATCTCCATTTTATCAAAATCCAAGTCCAACCAAAAAGACTCCTGAAGCTGATCCTATTCAACAACAAATTTATGATTACTTGGAGACATTAAAATTGTGGGCACAAGAGAAGGTAAATTCTCTTTTGTAAACTAAATCTTGTGAAGATCCTTTTCATGATAAAGTTACTTTGACCAACATGGAAACCTCATCAAGTAGAGCAATAAACTATTAATGCTATAAAACAAGACATCTATCAATTGGGAGTATTGAACCACATATAAAAGAAGAGAATGACATAGTAAAGACACAAAAATATGAAAACTTGAAGGCCTAAAGTGATACTATGCTATTGAGGATGTGTTATTGGTATTAAAAGACTGAGAAACTTAAAGCAAACAATAGGATTCTCAAGAACAAAATCAAGGGGCTAAAAGGAAAAATCTTAATGAGGAAACCTAGATGGGCACTCAATGTTAAAATCAAAGGAGACTCTACAAGCCTAGATGTGTTAATTCAAGCATTAGAAATAATTCAACGACAAGGCATCTCTCTAGTTTTTAAGTTTTGGCACATGAGGACATGCAACATCCTCAGTGTGGGGGAATGTTGAGGTCCTGAATTGTCCTCTTTTTGACATCCTTTTACCATCACCTCCATCTTTTTCATATATGATTTTTCTACATTTCCAAAATATAAGGTCATCTAGGACATGCTCAGGAATAATAAAAGGTATCGTTCATTCATAGCTTGTAATCTACCATTTCTTTATGAATTTTAATTAAAACATCTCTATGGCTACCAAAATGTGAAAATTTTATAGCTAATCACAAATTATGCAGCTCAACCCATAATTATGTTCCTACAAGATTGAAGGAGAACAAAATACATGGATGAATACTAAATGTCAAGCATATGTATATCCACCAATCACACCTACCTGGAAAATCATAGAGCTTGAGAATTTTGATGGTCAAACCAGAAGTCAACCATGGTTATAACAATCTATCCTTGGAAAAGTTTGAAGGCCGGTAGTTTCATTGTCAAGCAAGTGTGGAATTGAACGAAAAAATTTTGGATTCAAATATTATGATGTGTTGATCTAAAATATTCTCGTGATTTTCTCTTCTTGTAGCAAATCATGAGAAAAAAATTTCCTATTTCAATTAGAACATTTAGTTGTCAATTGAAAAACTAGTTTCTTGGCTTGTAATTATTCGAAGTTGTTAGTCTAAAACATTATAAATTGCTTTGAAGAAAAGAATGGAAAATCGTTCTAGTTTGTAATTGTTTATATCTGAGGCTTTGCTTTCATAAATAAAATTACTCTGTTCCTAATATAGTGATATGAGTTGGTGATTGATTCATTGATATGAGTTCTTTCATTTTTGTGCTCAACAAGAGGCCCCCTAAAGAGTTAGGGCTCGATCTAGTTGAACCTTTGCGAGATTAGCCTTGCAAACCCTGATGACCGCCCATGGGGAAAGAAAAGAAAGACAAGGGAGTAGGAGATCCTATCAAAATATTGCTCGAGGGGGCCCTCAAGAAACAAAGGAATGTGATGGTGGATAAATTTGCTCAGATACTTCAATAGTTGCCCACCGACGACGCATCCACATCTAGCAGCCACTTTGGAGGCGACACTCCTTTTAAGGTACAAGTAAACTTTGAAATTCCCATATTTGAGGGAAAAATAGATGCAGACATCGTAGATAAATGGTTAAATATTCTTGAAGGATATTTTTCTGTTCATGATTTTTCCAACCGGGAAAAAAATACTTTTTCTCTTCTCAAAACCGTCCCCCACATCAAGAACTGGTGAGAAACCTTCTGTGATCAAAAGGATGAAAGTACGCCCTCACTGTTTTCAGCCGCACCCACTTGGAATTCGTTATGGGACGCCATCAAGGAGTAGTACTACCCTATCATGAGCTATGAGGATAAATACATAAAGTGGACCACGCTGTGGTAGGGAAGGGCCCAAGACGTGTCGGAGTTTACTAATGTTTTTCATACCCTTCACACGAAGTTGGGTATTAAGGATTTTGAGAAACATTTGGTACTCAAGTACCGTGGTTTCCTACATAGGTACATCCACGATGAGATGGATTTCTTGGAAATCTCCTCACTCGGCATAACATACTGATACGCTGTCAAGATCGAGTAGAAGCTTAAACAGAAAAAGTGAGACTTTGGATCTGTGAATCTGAAGCA
>Ga0068629_1000611_pt1 | contig 10814 bp, 7 predicted proteins | sample InSIn3gowninarea_FD_77432 | JGI IMG/M metagenome (GOLD analysis project Ga0068629, IMG submission 77432) | Clean room microbial communities from NASA Spacecraft Assembly Facility at Jet Propulsion Laboratory, Pasadena, California, USA -... ...
ATGTTCATGCCAGATGCTTTGGCGTTACCAATGTTCGTACGGTCCTGCTAACAACTAGGCTGTTATTGGGGAATGCCTGCAATTACTTATCATATAGCTGAAAAGATATAGAAACCATATGGTTGGCAACAACCAGAGGTCGACCTTGCGGACCAATCTCCTCTCCTTTTCCGTCCGATTTACAAGATGTAGCTTGGAATCATCTTCAATGGGGATGGTGAGCGCATGCTCCAAGCATGGCGCCATCGCACAGGAGTAGAGAATAAGGCCTTGGTGGAAGTTTCTTTGAATCCGTGACGCCGTCGAACAGAAAGAAGCGAGCTAATTACAGGGGAGGTGACAGGAATAGTTGCAGATTTATTGGTACAGCTCGCGATAGATCTGTATGGTCATCGTCATTAAAATGTGAACGGAAAGAGAATACCGGAGGTTGAAGCCAGAGAGGCCGGTGCTCCGACGAACAAGATGCCTGCAAGCTCAGCAGAAGGATAGTGTCGATAAGAGTATATCCAAGTCAGAGCAGGGGAAAGCAACGGAAAACATCGTCTGGTCTTAGACTGAGGATGGCGACCCTGTTTATACATCGAACCAATTTGCTAGAGGGACTTGTCCGGACCCAAGCATGTTGGTGTCTGTGGGGTCTTGCGTAACATGATCTTTAGCTGCCGCTCGTAGGGAAGTGTAACGCAAACCTCAGGAGCAGAACACGGGTCGAACTTGTGTAACCCACTCGTGCCACTCTTCGCTTCCAAGCTGTGGAGAGGGCATAGGTCAACGATGGCCTGGTAGAAAGCTTGCATTAAAGGGAGCTGTTAGGCAACGCCGTTCGCTGCCACACGTCTGCTAGAGCCCTTCTAGAAGACCAAACCACCGAGCGTGGCACCCGAATCCTGCACCGAAAGAGCTATTTCCGGGCTATTTCCTGCAATGCCTGTGTATTCGATGTCTTGGTTGGTAACTAGACGACTCAATACTGGTCTCGTAGCGGGCTGTGCAAACGAAGAAGATACCTCAACCCTGAACCATGGGCAGCCACAGTGACTACATAAATTCTCCTCGACGAGTACGGCCTGTACCGTAGCAAATGCGCGACTTATAAAGGTTCTGGCGGGACAATGATGCCCACTGAGACCCGGAGCAGCCATGCTAGTCTGCTTAGCTCGAGTTGATGTACAGATCGTACTCTATCGACCTCTCACTCAGCGTAAGAGGGTTGATCGGGCCTTACAGACAGAAGGCTGCGTACGGTGTACAGGATGAGCAGGCAAGCGCCGTGTTTTCAATACAGAGAAGCAGTAGGTACTAACGTTTGGCGTACGTACGGCAAGGCGCTGAAACCAACAACTAAATAGAGCAACGACGCAATGCGACTCAATGTGAAAACATCCAGCAGTCGGAGCGTCGGAGCGTATCGATGAATTATCGCGTGACGTAAGTGCAACGCTAGCACGTGACCAGCTACGAACCTACCTGCATAACTTCCACGTTGATCTACCTCACATAGAATGTTGGGTCCTGAGTTGAACTCAAGCTATTCAATTCTCTGATAGCATACTGTGGAAACACACACACGTTCAAGCCCTCAACCACTGCCTCTTCTCAAGCTACACGACGAAGCAAAATACGTAGCAGCGGTCCGAGCTCTGCTCGTATTCTGTCTTTCTACAAGACCTTATAGTTTATTACCATGTCTGCAGCAGACCCTGACCCGTCCAACCTCCATTCTAGGACTGCCATCGTCACCGGAGGAGCCAATGGCATAGGAGCCCAGACCATCAAGACCTTCTACGAGCTCGGTGCCAACGTCGTGATAGCAGATGTGTCTGCTAGCAGAGAAGCAGCACGAGATCTGCTATCTCAACTTCCGGACAAAGATCGAGCGATGTTCGTTCCGACCGACATAACGGTGTGGGCGGATGTGCAGAAGTTGTTCAATGTAACCATTGAAAGGTTTGGCAAGATCGATATCGTAGTAGCCAATGCTGGTATCATGGAATCAAAGCCTTTCTTTGACCTCGAGACGGACGAAAATGGCAACCTCAAGGAGCCCATCGAAGCCTACAAGGTCCTGGACGTGAACCTTAAAGGTACCGCAAACAGTAGGTCCCTCCCTCTTTGCCTATTGGATATGCTGCTCTCGATCGTCGCTGTTGTCCCTACTCGATCCATGCCGTAGAGCGCTGGACGGTTCAAAGAACGCATATATGTCGCTCCCAGGACGACCTGACGTTATGGCCCGCTTTCAAAGATTACACTGTCTCTGCAGTTCGTGCTATCCTGTCTGTACTAACAGACCGAACAGCACTCCGACTGGCGATACATCACATGCGGAGTAATCCTGCGACGTTCGGTGGGCACCGCGGATCCATAGTTATGATCGCATCAACCTCCGGCTATTTTGGGGCTTCCGGAGTGGTGGCTTACGTGGCGTCAAAGCATGGCATTGTTGGCCTGCTCAGATCTTCACAGAGTACTGCAAAGCAGTACGGAATTCGATTGAATGGTGTGGCCCCGTACTTCACTCCTACCCATATAACGGAGAGCTTCTCGGAGGCCTGGAAAGCGAAAGGTCTGCCCGCTAATACAGTCAATGACGTTGCAAATGCTGTCGTACGAACAGCAGCAGATCAAACAATAGAAGGCCAGTGTTTGATGGTACAGTTTTGTCATTATCCATACGGCGCTCTCCGTTACACTGACACGTAATAGGTGGCAGGAACGCAGTCGCGAGAGATCGAATCGGCGAGAACTGCAATCATTCCGGAGTGGTTGGGGAGCCAGATGGCAGAGCTTTTTGCTACAGGATCGCAGTTTTTTGTCGAAACAGGAGGATATCCATTGCCGAAGCCTAGGGCTTAGTGCCCGTCAGCCACTGTGACCGTGTATCTGGCCATTGCTGTCAGCGCTCAGCATTCGAGGAAACGGGTTGGCTCCGTAAATAACAACCAATGTCTGTAAGTCGTGGCGTATCGAGCGAAAATTCGCAACAGACACACGGCTCCAGCGTTGGTGAAGGTAAGGCGACAAGAAATCGACCCTCTTTTCCAATTCTTCCATTCTCGGTGTCATTCACTCATTATTAATGGTACCGAGGCCGCGTTGGGCACGAACAACAGTCCTCTTGAATTCTACGCAAGATGCATTTAACTGTCTTTCACACGAATATGTCGAACAAGGGTAACCGTCACGTAGTTAAGCCACGGCTCCCCCTCACTAGATGCTCGGCCATTGTGTGGAGCTGTGTAGCAGGTAAGAGGATATGATCGGAACCTCTAGTGTAATATTTAGCCCTGGCGCTCTTCTCCGCCTCTCAAGCCTCAGATTTCCGAACAGGCTCCATATTCCCTTCAGAACACCAAGTTCATGCAACAGCAAGCATCACACCCGCCAAGCTTTACGATCATCAACTTGGGACTGCAGGAACGAGCGCTGCATTACGCCACCAGGCACCATACCGTGGCGAAAAAATGAAGCAGTCTCTCCCTCTACCGTCCTACTGTTTCATGTAAATAATCAAGTACTAGGATCTGGTTCTATCAAGCTTCTGCGCTAACTAAGGTTGATCTCTGCCGCACGCAGATGGCATCAAGAGATCTGGTGCAGCCAAAACTCATCAACTCCACGCTCGGTGGACAGTTTACGGCACAGCCAAGACCCAGAGGCCCACAACGCGGAACCACGCTCTCCGCAACGAAAAGGACTTCACCTTAACGACCAGCTAGAAAACCCTCTCTAAGGATCCAACAAGCACGACGACATGCTAGAAAGCTGACACTGTGCTCAATGTTTGGTATCCGTCACGAGGTCCTGGTGTAGTGGTCTTATTGAAACCGCAAAGCCACCAATCACAGTGCCTTCAAATTTGAACAAATCTCGAAACCTTCGAGGGCTTCCAGCGCCATAATGTTGCTTGCTGCTCCGCAGACGAATTGAATCTGCTGACCTCCATCGCATGGTCGCGCCATCTAAGATGGGTCGTTTGTCATCGCTCGTCCAAGGTCTTTGCGGTTCCAATCTATATGCTTCCAGCCCAAGCTTTGCCGCATCGACAACCGTGCATCTGCCACAAGGCAATATACCCCAGCAGCACACTTGCATAGGGACAAAGAATAATGCTCAACGCGCATCCAGAGACTCGCCTGAGGTGACGGATACCATCGCATTGTAAAGTCCATTCCATCCGACCGGTTGCACCCTGTACGTGACCGTCAAGGATGTGGGTGGTAACCGATTGCAGATAAAGATCGCCTTGAGTGCAGGAATTAATTCAGTGAGAGAGGTCAGGCGTCACGTCTATTAGTCTAGGGGTCTGTGCGGAAACTGGACCTCTTTCTGTTCTTGTTCGTACCTCTCTAAACACTCCGCTATCTCCATTTACGTTCTGTACGCCTTCATTACGTCTATCTCGGAAACATCTTGAAGAAGCGGAAGCCTAGAAGAGTCCCGTATGTTGACCACCTATACTCCAGCGCCTCAGCGTGAGATGTACCATACATTTCTAGCGCAGATATCGCCTGGTGGCATTCACGGAGATGGTAACGACGGGATGAAACCGGCCAGGTCGACAGGTTCATCAAGGAGGATCTCGACGAGCAATGCGTGCGTGGAGTGCAGACGCCGGAAAATACGATGTGATGGCACGCAGCCGTGCGGCCAGTGTCAGTGGTATCAACACCCAGACGCGTGCAACTATTCCAAGCCGGCGCAAAGGGTGGTGCCATCTCGCAAGTAAGCTGCTATGTTGCGGCGAAGAAAGCAGTGCTGAACGTTGCCAGATTGGTGGAAAAGCTCAACGGCCAGATAGAGCATCATCAGACTATCCTCTCGAAACTGTTTCCGAACAAGGATATAGAGTCGCTCACCCCGTTACCGCGCGAAGAGCTACTCAACCTCGCTCTATCTTCTCCCGTTCAGGCTGCATCTCCTCCAATTTCTACGATACATACTACCGCGCCTCCACAGACGCCGCAATCAGAAGGCGCAGAAAGCCTCGAAGCCTTGGAAGAAGCGCCGAATCTATATCTAGACTGGGATGCGAGGCGACATTACAGAAACAAGCTCCAAAGCATATCAGACGACGTCAACGGTCTCGCGCTGTCGGTCGACAGACACTATTCCTATGTTGGCGTATCTTCGACAACAGCGGCCTTGAAGACTATCATACGAGTCGCACCATCAGCACGCTCTTACATTGCTCAAAGCTCCAGCGAGACTGCCGTTCCAAGTCGCTCAAGTACGCCGCCTCCGCAACCTGAAGACAGTCCAATGTGGCTTCCTCCGCGAGAAGAGGGTAAGAGCTTAATCGAGAGCTACTTTGCACAGGTTCACCTCTACTTCCCAATGTTTGACGAGCGCGTCTTCTGGAACAAGTACATGTATCAGGACCGCAAAGATTCATCCTGGCTGTCGTTGTTGAACATTGTTTTTGCGCTTGGGGCGCTCGCTTCGGGAACGGCGCAGGATCAGACGTCGCTGTCTTACTACAAGCGTGCCAGGCACCACATGATGCTGGAAGGCTTCGATCGTGGGACGCTGGAGGTCGTGCAAGCATTAGGCATGACCGCTGGATATTACATGCACTACCTAAACCGGCCCAACGAGGCGTACGCAGCGATGGGCTTATGTTTCCGCATGGCCGTTTCCCTTGGCCTCCACCGCGAATTCGCCGACCCCCGGATCGCGAACCACGACAGCACGATGTGCGCAGATACCAAACCGCGCTCCAACGTCTCCAGCTCCGCGGCCGCCGAACTCCGCCGCCGAACATGGTGGTCTCTCTTCTGCCTCGACACCTGGGGTCTCACTACCACAGGCCGCCCCTCCCTCGGCCGCGTCTCCTCATCCGGCGTAACCGTCAAACCGCCCTCAGAGGCCTCCCTCTCCTCCAGCACTACAAACCCTGCACAAGACTCCCAACACCTCCGCCTCCTCCCCTTCATCTACAATGTCAAATTTTGCAACCTTTCCTCCCACATCCAAGACCGGCTCTCCATCTCCCCAGTCCTCAAGCTGGACGAGCTGAACCAGCTCGACGCCGAGCTCGTGCGCTGGCACGACGAGCTGCCCTCGGTCCTTACATCCGCAGAACCCGAGGCCACGGTCCCCGAGTTTCTACGCACGCCCCGGCTTATCATGAAGTGGCGCTACCAAAACCTGCGGATCCTCATGCACAGGCCGTACCTCCTTAGTGTGGCGCTGCGGGGCGTGAGTTTCGCCGCGCTCCCCGCCGACGAAAAATGCGCCGTCGGGAAATGCCGTGTCCTCGCTAGCCAGACCATCCACGACATCGCGACCGAGTGCAAGGGGGATCTGATCAGTGGGTGGAACGGCGTGTGGATGATATTCCAGGCGTGCTTTATCCCGCTCGTCAGTCTCTTCTACGATGTCGATAACGAGGAGGAGGTGAGGAAGTGGCAAGGGCAGATTGAGCGGGCGTTGGACTACTTTGACAGAATGAGGGGGTGGGCGGTCGCGGCGGAGAAGAGTCGCGCGGCGGTCGAGGGGCTGTTTGAGGCGAGTAAGGCTTGTAATGCGGCGGCGGCCGCTGCTATTGCGGTAGTGGTGGAGGAACAAAAAACCGCGATGGACGAGCCTCATCCTGAGCTTACGAATGGGCATCACGCGAATGGTCGTGTGGCGCAGAACGCCGGGATAGGGAGCCCGCATCCGGGTCAACCGGGTCTACTTGGGCACGGTGAGCACCAGCATTCGTTCCATGAGCAAAATGGCGGTGGGGGCTTCAATATCGGTGCCGTACCGGCGGGTGTAGGCATGGCGGCCAATGTCTGGCCTGAGGCGCAGAACGACCATCTGGGAAACATGAATGGATTTTGGGATGACATGATGTGGGATACCTTCCCCACAGTCGGAGAAACGCAGTTTGGTGGGACAGGGGAGTTTGGGTGGCCGGCGGACGGAGGGGGTGGAAATGGAAATGGTAGCGGAGGATGGAGTATGGGCGCTTGAGGCAGCAAAGAGCTAGCACAAAAGCAGCGAAAGTCCGGGTTCAGGCGTTCTGCTGAGAATCGTGGTAGATGGCTGAGTGTGTGTTCCGAAGATAATCCTGCACCATGGTGATGTTTTGCCCAGCGTTTCTTCACAGGTAAAGATGCATCGACACGGCAGGCGTCGAGGACGAAAGGTACCCCGGACGGACTTGAGACGTAAAGAGCATTGCTGCAACGAACACTGCACGGCTGTAAGGAACCTGCTCCAATTGGTTTTTGGCTTCATCCTTTCCGCTCTCCGTGTTGCTGAGATGACTGCTTCTCTTTCCTTTTGGGGGCGTTCTGTCGGTGGCGTATGCTCAATATTCGCTGGCCATACAAAAGCCACAGTACAAAATCTCGCTAATACGAAGGATCTGCGTATGTCTTGAGCGAGTGCGCTGTCCGACAAAACTGGATAACGATAGCGTAATTCTGCTTCAAGATACTATCCAAGCTGTTTAACGGAGGGGGTCGGAGCGTGATGGCAGTTGCCGTGCGCTCGGTTGAGGATTGCGCAATTCTCCGAATGCGAAGCCGTGTAGTACCTGCGTGAGTTAGTCGAATGAACGTTATGGGAGGGAGAGACTTCGACACGAAGTCTTCGTGTTCTCGACGTCAAGCGTGGCGCTACTTGCTATGTGGATCGATCATCTACCGCTCATTGCAGAATGTAGTGGTCGTGAAATAGGACAAGTAACGGGGCGTACCGGAAGCAGCGTCGTATGCATCCGGACTGATTCGGAGGCGTGTTGCTGCGTAGATATGTCTCGATTCGGGCGAGTCGACTGGCTGATGCTGTAATCTTCGAGATGGGGTCTTAGGACGGCAACAACAGCGACAGTCTGGTAAGTGTCATCAATCTACTTGCCAAACTCTTAGCATGAAAGGTGTTGAAATCTGATCACACCTCTTGATTACCTTCGTGTTCCTTGAGCCATGGTATTGCTGGCAGAACGGACCGAATTCATGGCCAGTGGTTACCACCGTGAACAGGCCGTCTCCACGAGCATCCTACGGGCAATAATGAAGGCCGGCACAGCTATGCCGACGGTAGAAAGTGCAAAAGATAAGAAATCAGCTGCATTAACTGGGAATCGAACCCAGGGCTGGCCGATGGCAACGGCCAATTTTACCACTAAACCATTAATGCTTTTTGCTTGATTTGTGAAGGTGGGAGAACGTTTTATGTGTATCAATGTGATTGGGATATCGCTAGTGTGGAATGAAATGTGCGGTGGCGGAAGTGGGTCTGGCAGACTCGCCGGGCTATATCACGTGTAATCACTGCTTGTGAATGATGGAACGATGACTTGAAACAAGGAAAACCAAGTCGGAGATTGAAGTGGAACGGAGACTACTAGAGTGCTGACATGAAGTGAACAGAGTCGACTTGTGTAAACAGAAAAAGCATTCTCTTCATGAGACCTGGATCCTAGGATACGCCCTTTGCAGCGAGTTTCGTCCCTCGTTATGCAGTCCGCTTAAATGCAGTCATCGGTGATGAGTAGCCGCAATGCCTCTATCGCAAACACAAACTAAACTCCAATACGCCATGTATATGCTTCCTTTTGAAACCGATCAGGCCTCCACCAACCTGGTCCTTGAGAGCGCCTTGTCTAGCTCTTGAGGCGAAAACGGCGTATCGTTGACTGTAACCGTCGGCGCCCTACTCTCGTCCGCTGACTGCGGTGTAGGATTCTCTTCCGTGCCAAACCCCGTTCCCTGTGGACTGCTCAGCACACTCTGAATCGGCGCCAGCGCCGGCCCTCCGTCCCTATCCCGCTTCTTTCTCTGCTCCGAATGACTCGGCTGCCTACTCGGCGCTCTTGAAGGTCTCTTACTGCCTCCAACATTCACAGTACTATCCTCCTCCCCTTCTCCGTCAACGCCCTCTTTCAGCGTAGCCGCACCTACAGCGCTGTTGGCGCGCGACGGTTGGAGTGACTTCCGGCCGCCAATCGTACTTATACTGTTGCGGTAGCTTGGCATCCTGCTCCCCATGGGCGAGTACAGGCTTTGCTGGCTCTTCCTCCGCCCGAAGCCGCCGAAACTAAACGCTTCGAGCTTCTCCTTGTGTTCCTTGGCTACGGGACGCTTGTATTTCGGCGGCGGCATCCTCTCCCCAGGCTGATAGACGTCCGAAGTCCGCTTGTGCGAAATGTCTGGCTGCGAGGAGTTTGACGAAGTATGGTCCAGGCCGTCTTTGGGCGTGGGGGTTGACGAGTTACGGCGGAAGGTCTTCTTGAGGCGTTCGCGGAAGGGCATGATGCTGGAAGTAAGAAGATGGGCGCCGGATGGCGCGGATGGGACTCAATGGATGGGAGACATGTACGAGAGAGCGGCCAAAGTTGACAGAATGAATCCGGAGACTCCCGGACTTCATGCCAGATTTATTCGTGCAGTGTAGGGGCCGTGAGGTTGTGGAGTTGGGATCCAGCGTCATCCTGACAACCAACGGCTGATTCGTTCAAGACCCGCGCGCTGGTCCACTTTCGGTCCGCCCAACTCCCCTACACCCATGGTCCGTGAGCTGGATGAGGTGTTCAATTAGGCAGATTCTCAGCGTCCGTTGGGAAGGTTTTTCTGTATTCGCGTAGACCTGGAGTCGTTTGTTATTTATACACGTCCAAGAAGTGTAGGTATGTACGCCGCGGTCGGCCAAGTTGTCTTGTCCCTTCCCCCATGCTTCGGCCAAGGATCGGGATCACATTGCAGACAAGGGATCAATCTCCAGCTTGACAGATATCTTTGTATTGTTGATCTTGACCACAGGAGCAGCTTCCGTGTTCCTCGATTCGCGAGCACTCTCTTGTCTCTGCCAATTATCACAATGAGAGTCTCATGACACCACCACAACTTAACAAACAGATGAAGAAACTCAATGAAGCTCACAAGAAGTATGATCCATCACAAGGAATGGCAGGCCACCAAAGCCGTTGAAAGATCATCAAAAAGGCCCAAAGGAACTTCTTCATCCTTCACTGAGCGTACAGGCAACTGCGATCTGCTCCAAAGCTCCGCAACAAGCACGTGGTCACTATCTCGAAGCAATTGCGTGCCGTTGTCTTCTTTCCTTCCAACAGCAACGCGCTTACTTGACAGACTACGAGGTCCTGAACTCGTATATTCTGAGGAATTATCACATCGAGAAGTCCGTGAAGGAAGTCCGCTCGGCCAATAGAAATGCTCTCTGGCAAGAGGGACCCCTTTAGGAACAGCAACACCACCTTAGGGACGTGACTACCCAGGGCGACACGCTCAACCAGCGACGTTTGGAACGAAGAAAAGAGAACATTTCATGACTACTGTGATACTATTACATCAAAGTTCGATCTGTAAGCAAGGACAAAATCAAAGCATGTGAAAAGCTCCTTATAAAAAGAAAGCCGTAAAAAGCAGCCACCGTCCCTGAGTAAGATATCCGCAACCCCTCCTATGTTTTCTTTCCCTCTCTCTGTTGCAGGTCGATGTGAATGTGATCGTCCCTCCCTCATTTCTTTACTTCACCCTGGAAAGAGCGAACACCTAATAAGGCACATTCGCCTTCTTCACCCCCTCCCAATCCGTCCTCTCCCCCTCGTTCCCAGGGCCCTGATGCCCGCTCTCATATCCACGGATGTTGGAGCTTCCGTCAGTACCTCCCTCACCAGTCCCGTACTTGCCCACATTCATCGGCAACCCCGTGTGCGGATCCCTAACCCTACCCTCGCCCAACCCCTCTCCTCCCTGCAGACTCTCCGCCAAGGGTCTATCGGCAGGAAGCCCGTGCTCCTCCTTCCAGCTCGCCGGCGGTTCCTTGTGCAACTTGTTGTGCTCGTGCCCGTG
>Ga0068629_1000616_pt1 | contig 10760 bp, 8 predicted proteins | sample InSIn3gowninarea_FD_77432 | JGI IMG/M metagenome (GOLD analysis project Ga0068629, IMG submission 77432) | Clean room microbial communities from NASA Spacecraft Assembly Facility at Jet Propulsion Laboratory, Pasadena, California, USA -... ...
AAAATTCTCTTTTCATAATTCAGTGTGCTCTTAAGTTGCATGGGAGGAAGTGCCTAACTCTCTTCTATTTTGATGTCTCTCTTCCATAAGTACATTAGTGTGTTTATATTATTAATCTTTTTAGCTTCACCCACGGTGTATTTGAATCTTGAACCTCATATTATATTATACTTCATAACACGACAATCTCTAATTGAGCTTACCTCATGTGCTAATGTTTATATTATCGATGAGCCATAAATATCTTTTTATGTTTTTATAAATCTCTATTATCCACATATTATATAGTCATGCACTAATTCCTTATCATTATTGAGGAACACTCAATAAGTTACATTATTTTCTAAAAGAAAAGAAATTTGTAATTTTTATTATCTTAGTGCACTATATATTTTATGTACCATTCCATGGTGAGAAAAATAGTGCATTGTTCTACAATGAATTGAATTTTTTAAGCACATTAGATAGGTTATTTTATTTTGTGAAAATGGAATTTGAGAGTTGTTAACTACCAATGCATCCTCAACAAGCACATCAATGCACAAATATTATTAAGGAGGCTTAGATAACTCAATTTATTTTTTATGAATCTCAATTGTCAATGCATTATATAGTCATGCATCAATGCGTTGTATTTAGTTAGGAGTGCCAAATAGGTTATTCTATTTTCTAAAGAAAAATGTCATCATTTTATTATGCGTCACAACTATCATTGCATCATATTTATCAAGCATTGGTCTAGTGCGATCCAAATGGTTTAAGAACAATACTCCCATTAATTTATGTGTATTAAGCATCATTCCAAGGTCAGCTTAATGACTTTAGCACACTGTACAAACTTTTTATAAAAAATCGAAAAAATAGTAAATTTTAAGCTCAATTGAAAATTTAATCTAGTCAAAATAAAAATGAAAGTAATAAACTATTTATGATGTCTCTTGGTGTCGAAGGAGGTAGGGTTTCTCTATACATAAAAATAAAAAAGTTCTAAAATTCAAACATGAATTGAATTGACAAACCCAAAAGTAATGAACACTAGGGAATACTAACACTGGGGTGGCCACACATAATGAGTAAGCACTAGCGTTTGTGTGAGAAATGTTAAAAGAACTAAATGAAATGTAACAATGAAATTCAGTTTGGATTTTTTTTTAAGATAAACTAGTGCGATGCCTGTGACAAACGTACACACCAATGCATAGTACTCAAATGCATAAATACTTAGTTTTTAAAATAGTAATTCCTAAGGTATGTAAAATTATGTAACACCTTCGTGCACCAATCTATGTACCCATTGACACCTTTCTGTTTACATGATGCACCATTATTTTATTTTTTTAAAATCTGTGTGGAATAATGAACTATCCTATTCAAACAATACATACCATGGAATTTATGTAATTATGGAGCATGGCACACAATTTTTAGAAATAAAACTTGTTTTTATAATAATAATGGTTAGTGAGTGTGCATTCATGATACACTAATCTCGTGCATCCTCCTTACGTGTGCTAGTTTGCTTATGGTAATGAGAAGCACCACATTGCTTTTTTCCAAAACCATAGTTCGGCATTTTTGTAATAAATCTTGGTGGTGAATATGTGTTTGCGTTTCCCACTCACAACATCATTGATGCATTTGTAGGACTTTAGGTAGACCATTTTAAAATTTCCACAAAAAATCTTCAATAGCACACTACCATTAGCAACCTCCAATGTAAACATAAAGGGAATACATTTAAAAGGAATACATTTTTGGAGGAGGTTAATTAATAATCTTCACCTCTAGTTGTTTTCTATATAGTGGTATTAGTCTAGATCTTGGTTGAGCTTACATCAATCACAAAATTAGGTTGGTTTTGCCACTTAAAGAAGGAGGATTGTTTACTTGATACTTCCACATGATTATGGGGTCTTCTTCTTGCCAGTTTACTCTCCAAGAGGCAGTGCTCTTGTTTTGGCTCTCATAGTTGTACCTATATTAGAAGAGAACACTTTAGAACTACCATTTGTTACTTTTAATAATTGGTTTTAAATAGTTCTATCACTAGAACCAAATCCTTCTTCACATTCAAGGCTCATTCCTCACTTTAATACACTAGGACCCTTTCTCTATTCTATTTACTCTCCCACTTTTCTTCCTTACCTTTTTCTCTTTGTCTTTTGATTTTCTCAATAATTGCTGCAAAAGTTATATTGTTCTACACAGCAATGTGTACTATTGACAATTCCACCTACACAACAATATGTACTATTGTGAATTCCACCTAGTTTCATAGTAACATTGTCTTCTCATCTTCTTCCTCTTCCATTTATGCACTTCTCTCCAGCTTCCTATTCTCTCTTTTTTTTTTCTATTCTACTTCTCTCAACCTATATGATCTTCTTTTCTTCTTCTTTACAAAAGTATCTCTACTACCTTCAAACATTTTCATTATATAACTAAAAGCTCTTTTTAACATTCCTTAATCTATACACATTATCCCTTAGACGATACACATTATCCTAAAAATGGAGTTTACTTCTCATTTAGTGATGAGTTCAATTCATATGGATCTTATTTCGACACATCAACCTTTTTCATATTTGTTATTCTCCACCAAAAAACAACTAAAAACTTTCCTTAATTAAAATTAAAAGACACCAGACACAAATGACAGTCTGTTTAATACTCTTTATATAATTACCAATGGTATTATAATTTTTTATTATTTTAATTATATTTTTTATTATCTATATTATAATTTATATATTTTTTAATTTAATTATAATAACAGTGTAACCTTTAATTATGATTTTTTTTTTTAATTACGATTAAAAAACTAGCAGACACTCAATTCACAATCTTATGAATGGAATTCATAATGTTACTGTTATTTTTCAAAATATAATGCTATATTATATAACTGCCTGACGGATATTACGCTATCAATATAACTGCGTCTCATATTTCTATATGTTATCTGCCATAATTGGGATTTGCTGCCACCGCCTCTCTATTATCCATGGTCAGAAATAAGCTCTTTATCTATTTAATATTAAATAAAAAATACACCCACTATTTATCTATTTAATATTAAATAAAAAATTGTGTTTTTATTCGTTTTAATTAAAAATTGTAAAACTGTTTTAATAAAGGATTACAAATATATAAAATGGTTAATTTTAAAACCTACATGCAAACAAACACTACATGCAGTTACCTCATACAAACGCTACATGCTACACGCAGCAGTTGTTTACAAGCCCACCGTTTAAAATAGCATAAAAAATGATCTCACTGATTCTGTGCGTGTGAATGAAATAAAAGAAGCACTCTGGAAAAGGGTTGGTGAACGATTCGATGTCACGACTCCGTCACAGTGGACCTTTGAAACTGGTCAGCGAAGGTGAAACGGGACTGACAGTACCTAACAGCATCAACTATACCCCACAACTAAAGGAGTTGTCTATAATGCGACTTTTTGGAGATTCCGGTGACGGAATCCGGCGGAAGAAATTGAGGTTAAATCTTGATTTGTTGCAGTTAAAATGGTTTTTTAACTGCATATTTGGATTCAGCACCCTGAAAAACCCCTGGGACGCTTTCATTGTGCTGAAACTAGCTATCAAACTTGTGATTCCAATAAATTCCTGCCGGATTTCGACCGGAAAAACCCGCCGGAAAAGCTTTCAAAAAGTCGCCTTATAGACAACTGCACAACTAAATACCATAAAAAATGATCTCACTGATCGAGAAAAGGGTTGGTGGAACGGGACTGAGATTGCGACAGGCCCAATCATCAGCGGTTTGTGTTATAGCGGTTTGTGTTATTATTGTTGTGAGTCATCATATATTCTCTTCGATAATAACAGAAGATTTTACTATTCTATCCATTTTTAATGGCTAAATAACAGAAGGCTCCCAATGAGCATGTGACTACTCTCTTCGATAATAAATATTTGTACTGTTTTCTAAACAAGGTAACACATGATAGCGTTGAATATTTTAGAGAAGTTTAACCATATCTAAAAATGTATTTTGTTTTGAAAGAGAAGACACAATGTTGCTTAAAGAATCAAACTATAAAACACACATGCCAAAAATTGGGCTTTGAGAAATCATTCATTATAAATTAAATACATAGAAAAATGTAACTGACAAAGAGGATGGATCTGAATCAATTGTTGTAACATGAATTGAAATAAGTTGTCAATCTTTATTCAACACTCCAAAGATTCCTCCAAATCTGCCTACTACCAAAATCCTTGCACCGTCGATTTCTACCACTTATTGAAATCTTGGAAAGAAGACAAAGCGCAGTAAAACTCCACCAGTTATGATTAAAGTGAAGTATATTCCTATTCAAAGCAGTAACTCATCTCTGTGTTTTGTTTTTTGTTTTTCCTTTTTTATTAAACATTAAAGTTTTAGCATAGCAAGAAAGAAATTACATTTTATTACTCTTACAGAAGTTATAGATTAATAGTACCCAATATATTAATGAATTTTTAATTGTTATTTTCAGTATATTTATAGATAATATTTTTTAAAAGTACAATTTAGTTTTTATTTTTTAAGTTAATTTCAGTAAGTTTGATGATATGATGAAAATTGTATGGAGTTTTGTTAAATTTGGAGACTTTTGATAGTTTTATTTCCTTAAAAGTAAATTTCATTTTCAATATGTCTAAAATTTGACTTAAAACCTAATAAAAAAATACACCTACTATTTATCTATTTAATATTAAATAAAAAATTGTGTTTTTACTCGTTGTAATAAAAAATTGTAAAACTATTTTTATAAAGGATTACAAATATATTAAAAAGTTAACTTTAAAATCTAATTTTATTAAAAACCTAAAATTACTTGAAATTACTTCATACAAACACTACATGCTACACGCACCAACTATACGCCCCACTGTTGGAGAAAAGGGATGTGAATGAAATAAAAGAAGCACTCTGGAAACGGGTAGGTGAACGATTGGATGTCACGACTCCGTCACAGTGGGCGCATGTCAATATATTTAAAATATAGCAACAGCAGGGTGGACCTTTGAAACTGGTCAGCGAAGGTGAAACCAGACTGAGATTACCTAACGCATGCATATTGCGACATACATGAGAGCGTCCAGTGGACAGGCCCAATCATCACTGGTTTGTGTTATTAATGTTGTGAGTCATCATATATTCTCTCTTATCTCTTCTTTGGAAGATTTTACTATTTTATACATTTTTAATGGCTAAATAACAGAAGGCTCCCAATGAGCATGTGACTACTTTCTTCAATAATAAATATTTAAACTGTTTTCCAAACAAGGTAACACAGGATAGCGTTGAATATTTTTTAATATTTTAGAGAAGTTTAACTATATCTAAAAATGTATTTTTTTTTAAAGAGATAGAAGAGACAATGTTGCTAAAGGAATCAAACTATAAAACACATATGCCAAAAATTGGGCTTTGAAGGGTTTGACAAAAGACAAAGAAATCATTCATTATAAACTAAATACATAGAAAAATGTAATTGGCGAAGAGGATGGATCTGAATCATTTTTTGCAACATGAATTGACTTCTTGCTGCTACCTAGTGAGCAACAAATAGTACCAGGGATGCAAAGGTTCTTCTCAATGCAATCCTGTCATGCCCCCAGAGTGTACTCTCGAGTTAAGGTGTGTCTTGTCCCCTAGATGTGCATCGTCAATAAGGTTTATTGCAATGGTTGTCACCAACTTACCACTACTACATTTGAACTACCCCTCTAGCACTTATACTTCTTAACATGTGAGAGGAATCAAAATTCAATAAACAAACACAAGTATAATGCCCAATTAATGTCCCTAGGGGGTACCTCAATTGGTTAATCTCAGAAATGTGAAATTGTTAAAACAAGAAAGACCCAGGTTCATATCCACCATGTTGTGACTCGGCCTATGGGGAGGAGGACATATCGTAGCCCCTGAGAGGTTTACTAGTAGTTACGTGTCAGGAGGGTTTCCAGGTTCCTCTAGGTCACCCAAAAAAAAGAAGCCCAATTAAGATCCACATCAACATTCAACATCTAATCTAAATGTTGCACTAATTTCAAAATTATAAACTTCACCACATAACACTTCACATCACATAATAAAAGTGACAACACATTTGTATTGAACTTCTTCTTCATACATGTCTTGAAATCTTTACATCATAATTGGTCAATGCCTTAATCACAATTAACATACCACATAATCCAAGCCTTTGAATTCATCAACCACGTCTCACAACAAAACCCAACCAAAATTTCATGTCTTCATTCCAAGTCACCCTCACATGGTTTGGCCATTCGAACGTTCTATTCACATATGCAATTTTAGATTGACTAGGTTCACCTGTATCGTGTATCAAAGAGATCCCTCCCCAACTCTCAATCCATTCCTAAATGCTAGAGTTCTTCTTTTCCCTTTTGTGGGCTTGTCTTCGTTCCTGCATGTCTTTGTTCATGCCTTTCATGCTTGCTCCAACATCACCAGAGCTACTCCTCCACTCCTTCTTCTCTTATATATACGATACCATCATGCTAATCAAGTGTTTCGCTTGAGTCGATGCTTCATTCTACCTCATCATGAAAGAATTCCCAAATTTAAGGTCGAGATGGTTTCTTTTGCTTTAAGTAGTCTTAGGCGTACTCATACCATGCATGCTTGTTTTGTCATTCCACCTGGATATGTCAAGAGAATTCATTCCATAGTTCCACTTGGGCATGTCAAGCACATTCACTACACTGCGGGCACCTTGCTCACATTGGTGCCTTTCATCCAACTTGGGCGTCCTAAGACCACATGGCAATGGTCGTGCCAACTCCGGTGATCCAAGATAAGGGTTCACCTTGGACACACTCATGTACAACGTGTGCCTCCTTTCTCATATCAAGTGGGTTTGTTTCAGTCTCAGACATCAAATTTCAGGTGTCGTTCATACCTCCATGTCTCAATAACCTGATTGTCACAATCATCATTGTAAAATGTGTTATGTTTTTCATGTTGCCTGTTAGCATTCAAGCACAAGGGCCTAACATCCTCCCCTTCTAGGAAATGTTGTCACCATCGATAGAAAACCTCCACTGGAAAACCATCCATCACCAAACATACTACATGACTCCATATGAATAAATTGCATCTCTAACGCAGCTCAAATTTGTACTCTACAAATGCTCTTGTAAGAATGACATGCGTTGGGTCCCCTCGTGTCATTAGCTAATCAAGTTATTAATATGATCATACTGCCAACTCCACAACAATTCACATCACTCGAACATCATAAAAACACCATCACATCTCTTCATGAAATTGAAACATCTCGACACATACAAATCTCAACATCTTAAATCTCCAATTTTCTCATCAAGGAATACCCATACTAAGCACTCCACATCTCATTGGACTTAGGAAAATGAGAGACAAAAAAATATCTAATCTCCAAGATACTCACAAAGAAGATGAAGTGGGGTAGCCTTGAGGACTACCTCTCCACACTCCAACTCCACCTCCCAAACATGTATCTTTCTCTCTTGAGCTTGCTCCAATTGATCCTAGAAAGAGTCCACCTACTCCTGGAATGAACCCTCCATACCTATCTACAATGTAGCTTAGTAAACAAGGATAGGAACCCATCTTACTCTCACTCTCCTTAATCAATATCTCCAACACTATATCCTTAGGCCAACCTCATTCCAACCTATTGCATTGCTACACCAAGGCTCATCATCTTGAACCCCACCTCAGATTGTAGATGATATCCTTCTAGCTCCATCATTATTAACATCAACGTGATACTTAATCAACTCACCATCCTCATCATATATTGATGTATCAACATCAACCATCTTGGGTCTCCCATCAAGATTTTAAAGCCTCTCTTCCAGCTTAGTCATCACCTCTACATGTTTTAGAAGAGTAGAATCTACATGATCCAAACTCTTCACAATCTCATCAACATGTTGCCTCACCTTAAAAAGAATGACTATCATCCTCGCATCACCATCTAAAATAGCTTGTATAGTGAGAAGAATCACAAGTTCCACTCCTAAAAGAATGAATAGTCACACTAAAATGTGATAGAGGCACATCTCTCTCTCTAATCAAAAACTCTTTCCCCAATAAAACATCATAATCATCAAAATGAATAATGGTGAATTCAATCTTCCCATTCCAGTGTCCAATATTTATTGGGACATCTCTAGTCATCCCAATGACATTCTTATCCTCTGAATTGATAGCCTTGAAGGAAACATGGACAAGAAAAATCTGCATACCTAATATCGTCGCTACATCCTCCTTCAAGGAGTTATGAGAAGCATCATTATCTATCAAATAAATCTATTGCCTCCCACCTACACATATATTCACATAGATCAACTCATTCCTACACCAATCATGCTTTGGAGTAGACTCCTTTAATGAAGTTGCACCCAAAACTTGCGTTACTCCTACATATGGATTCTCTACTTGCTATGACACATATATTTTCTATTTACAAGGAAAATTCTTTGCCATATATTATTATCCACACAACTGACATGAAATATATTTCTTGTACATCCCAAAATTTCTCTGCTTTGGCCCATATTCCTTCAATGACTTCCCTTTTTACTTATCTATATTTTTCTTGCATTTGAAACCACACTAATCATTCCCTCTTAACTTCGCATCTGCATGGAAATCTAAGAGCTTATATGTTGTGACAATAACTTATGCACACACATGAACATTATATCTCCTCACTTCCATTTTCATGTTGGAAATGATACTGAGAGTGGGGGGGTGAATCAGTATTTAATAATTTTTTATTTTCATAAATGAATTGATATATGCTACTTTTGTTAATTAAACCCACATATATACACAACTGTGTTTAGAGAAAGCTGCATATATCTTGCAGAATTCTAATTTAGTTAGCTGATCTTAATCTGTGTATCAGAACCATAAAATAGTAATCAAGTGCAGTAAACAGTACAGGCAATCACACACATGAACACAAGATATAAGGTGGAAACCCAATGTGGGTGAGGACCACCTGCTGCAATTCATCTTTATCTTATTTCAATAAGAAACTTATTTTTACAATATTTTTGTACTGTTGCAGTCTTATACTAGAACATAGACTTCTACCTGTAGAAGGCTACCACCTTCTCTCGCTCTCCAGCTTCTCCTGGAAGGGAGCTACTACCCCCTTAGTTCTTGTAATAGCCGATGTACTAGTGCATAGGTGCTGACCTACAGAAGGCTAAAACCTTCTCTTTTCTTCCAGGGACCACGTTTCATAAATTTTCAAACTGGATCCATCAATAACATCAATCAAACATCAAATATATCTACATCAACCAATCTCCTTTGCACCAACCAAAACTGAATCAACCACTCACTTCTCTGAATGCTATAACCAAAATACAGTAACAGTAACCAGAAACCAATCCTAAACTTAGAAAATTGCAATAATAAATAGAAGTAGCTAAAACATATTTTATGAGACGTACGCTACTTTAATATCTAGAAGCTGCATGCATACATTATTATCTTAAGGAAAACCTGCATATACACTATTTTAAATTACCGAACCAGTGTGTATACGTGTCTTTGCTATGCTAAACCTACGTACAGATATGTAAGAGATAATTTACCCTTTTCAACTTTTTAGACATCAGTTATACCCATACCATTATATTTACAGATCAAGACATGCGTCAAATATAAAAGATCAAAATCAACAAAGATACTTCTCTTCAAGCCTTAAGATCTTGACCCATCAATAGAACTTATCCTTCTTCTAGCACTCAAGTTCCTTCTTGATTCAGATCCAGCTATGCACCATAAACCAGTGACCAGTATTCTAGATCTTGCTCTTCATAAGATATTCAATCCATGAGTACCTTTGCCTAATGATCTCATTCCTCTTTTATAGTCTTAGGCCTTACTCAATACCATGGTCGAAAACCACTTAAAACCAATACCTGGGTCCAAATACCCAGGTTCAACACTTTAGACGAGATACCATGGTCGAAAACCATAGGTCCAAATACCAAGGATAAAAAACCATGGACCAAAAGCAAGTTTTCCCACATGTACGGGCTTTTCGTTGTGTGAAAGTGCGTGCATATGCATATGCGCCTTTTGATCGAATATCTGTGTATACGTGTATTGGTTAAGAGGAACTGCGTATATGTCTTTTTCTTTCATTCTGAGAGCTTGAACTGTGATCTGTCATCTGAGTGAGTTGTCATCAAGGACAAAACCTGTGCCATAGTGCGAAGCCTGTGTCATAATGCCAATAATCTCCCCATTTGGACTTAATGGCAACCCAAAGTCACTCTCCCCCTTTGTCATCAAGGGCAAAGGGTTATGCGCCCCCTAAGTACATGTTGAAATCTTTGCTCTACTGTGGTGTCCATGCTCCCCCTGACTATAGTCAAGGTCTGCAAAAATATGTTCTACAAGAAGAACATGACTCTATACATCATAAATAACCTTCCTATCACCAAAGGCTCATACATACATCCATCTCCCAACCAAGTGGGCATATACCAAAATAGGTTCATCTACCCAACCAAGTGGGGATACATCAAAAGTTTATATATGATAACACGAGAACCTTACATCATCCATCCCAAGCATAGTGGGGAAACAAAATAGGTCATTACATGACCGTGATAATAAAAGAAATACATGACATAGAGACCAAATATCTAAGATAAGACTATGATAGTCATCAACAACATGTGTCAATCACCATCGAAATCAGC
>Ga0068629_1000617_pt1 | contig 10758 bp, 5 predicted proteins | sample InSIn3gowninarea_FD_77432 | JGI IMG/M metagenome (GOLD analysis project Ga0068629, IMG submission 77432) | Clean room microbial communities from NASA Spacecraft Assembly Facility at Jet Propulsion Laboratory, Pasadena, California, USA -... ...
CAAAATGCAGACACCGTCACCCGGCTGTTATCGAGCACCAATATCGCGGCAGCTTCAGGGTTTCAGACAAGCACGATGCAGCTGACAGCTGCAAACAAGGCCTGCATCAGACACACCAGCTCCCGGTAAAGGGTTCACAGCAACATGGTAGAACGGCGAAACCAAGGCTTCGAAAGACAGGAACAGATCCCATGCTTCCTCACTCCACCATGGAGACGAGGCCCAACCACCTACATTAATGCGACCGCCAAGGAAGCGCGGGCACGACACGACGAAGAGCACGCAAAGGAAGACAGCCTCAGCATCTACACAGACGGTAGCAGCATTGAGGGAGAGATAGGCTCTGCGGCACTGTGTCCACTCACTCAACAGGTACGATCTGTACACATGGGACCAGACACAGAATCGACAGTATACGCAGCAGAGCTGCAAGGCACCAGCTTAGCACTGCAGATCGCACAAGAGTACGCGAGCCGACATGGTACGCGACGAGACGTCGTTATATACACAGACAACCAGGCCGCCATCTGGTCCATCGCCAAGGCGGAGGGACGATCAGGCGCCTACATCCTTGCGGACATCGCGAGACAAGTCCAGGAGCTCCAGGACAACGGACGAACAGTAACTGTCCGATGGATACCAGCCCACGTGGGCATACCCGGGAACGAGGCCGTCGACAGAGCGGCCAAGGAAGCCACCGGATGGAGGGAGGACGGCCGCAGTCAGCAGCCAGCAGATCCGCCTCCCCAGCTGTTTACTATACTGTCGACGGTGAAGAGATGGTGCAAGACACAGGCAGAGCGGGCATGGATAGCAAAGTGGCGTAAAGACACCAAAGGCCGAGCGACATACAGACACACGCCCACACCCACCAAAAAGGTTCTTCAGCTCCACGAGGGCCGACCCAAGCGGGAGAGCGCGCTGCTGATACAGCTGCGTACTGAGAAGATCGGATTCAATGACTTTCTCTTCAACCGAAGAGTGCCAGACGTCACCAGCCCATGCTGTGACTGCGGAGCGAGACGACAGACTGTTGCGCACGTTCTCCTCTACTGCAGCAAGGGCAGGAACCTCCGGAACCGCATCTTTGCCAACCTATCTGGACAGGACAACATCCGGACCATCCTAAGCACGCCACAGCTAGCCACCAAAGCCATCGAGTATGTAGAGCAGACGCAGATCCTTGGGCAAAATGGGGATCGCAGGCGCGAAGACGACAGCTGAGCGCTGGGGGGAGACTGAAGGTATTGCAGACGCAGAACACGAGGCAACCGTGCCACTACGAGCCTAGAAGTACAGTGTTCAGTTAGTAGAGTCATTATCTAGATGAGGGTGCCAGCCACGTGTAGATAGTGATGAGAGGGAAACGGCAGGCCGCTGGAGACAGATGGCTCTTAGGAGTGACGTGGGGCGGCGCGGATCAACGTCCGCACCGCGTCGGCTGTCTGCCATGCCTGCCAGCCGGGCATAGCTGCGGGTTCGCGGCTGAAACCGAGTAGGAAATACCAACCAACCAACGATAGTCTTAGTTTGCAAAGATAATTAGGCGCTAACTGTGTGAAATCTAAGGCAATGTGTGTCAGAGCTAGACCTATCATTCAAGCACTCAAGAAACGGAACAAACGAAGATTGAGCGATGGAGCAAAGGCAGAAGGCGAAGTGGTCGCTAGAGCTGTGCGCAAGATGAATGCCGGTCTCATCAAAACTACTGTATTTTTTCTGCTGCTTTGCATGACTCGAAAGATGGGAAGGTAAGGAAGAAGGTTACTTTCCTTGCACGTGTCCAGGTCCGTGTGGGGGTGTTTGAGGTGCGAAGAAGGTGAATCCATCTCGCTGAGGGGCGTTTCTCGCTTACAGGCAGGGGACGTTATATGCAAACAATCATATTCAGCAATAATTCAATTCCTGTCCTGCAGAACCCAGGGTATCACCTTTCCTCAAGAGCGACTCGAAACTTCTCCTCTTCAGCGACCCCTGCCCCACGAAACGCTGGAAATTCTCATCGTAATCGACCAACTAAAAAACCAAATCCATCTAGGAATGTGCAATCAAGCCTTCCAGTGCGTAAGCCGCCAACAAATACGCACTCGGCTCTTTCCGGGTTTGATCTAAGTGTTGCTGGTTCTACATCCTCGGCAGCAGGGCAGCGTTCCTCCCCTCCACAATGTGTGGCCAAGATACACCGCACGTGTGGACGTACGTTTACGAAACAAGAATCACTCGACTTGCATCTGCGAACCTCGAGGGCCCATCAGGCTGAAAGAATGCATCTTGAGGGAGACGACTTTATACCCCTGATGCCTAGCGTAGTGCAACCGACGACTGTGAATGCACTTGCGCACCCTGCACATTCTGCTTCCGTGACCGATCCAGAAAGTCCACTATATTCAAAGATGTCGGTAGCACAACTTCTTCACCGCGATTGTGGCCACTCTTTTGAGACCCAACGTAGCCTCAACCTCCACAAACGCGATTCATTGTACCATCAGTGTTAAGCCAAGGACCCTTCGGCCGCAGAAAAATTTGAGCAGGACCCCCTGACCTCCGCTTTGGCTTCAATAACCCTCAATTCTGGGATCACTCGGATACATCCCCCAGCAGCCAATCTAACATGTATCTGCGGTTGTATATTCAGTACACAAGCAGCTTTCGACCAGCACAAGGCAGATTCAGCGAGATACGCGTGGTTTGGGGATCGAGAAGCCTGGAGGAAAAGAGTTGGGTATCGGTGAGCAGCATGGCGAAGAGTGGTAGCAAATATTCCTGGGGTGGTGAGGGTACTTGCTTCAGGCGGCCCTGTAATGGGGCGGCAAAAATGCACAGACGTACAGTGTATGAACATGCAGAACAGGATGCAACCGCAGCCAAAGCCAAAACCGTTTGGTTCTGAATGTGCACTAGAGGTGATTGTTTGATTTCTTCGGTGTAGTAGATGATTGACAACGCTATGTGGCGCTGTGTGGTTGATGCATTAGTCTGCAAGTTATGTTCATAAAGCCATTTACCAAAGACAGCTCGATGCATTTAGCGAGTATATTACGAGAAAGTTGCTTCTGAAAAGTCAGCCGATATTGTTCTAGCCCCATCACATTGCAGCAACGGAATATTCCTGTGAATTTCCTGCCCTCAGCTCGATGGCACTTGGTATCTGTCTGCTGCCACTTGACTCGAAGACGAATCGGATTGTGCCCGACTTTGTTTCACGAGAATTGGGTGGTGTCCTTCGCGAATCCGTGGTAAGGTGGAGGTCTCTAGAGCATCTCAACTCTCTACGCGGAACGAGACGATGGGCTAAGTAGTGATTCGATACGGTGTTGTCGCTTGGCGGTGTTGCTTGGTTTCGTGGAATACCCGACAGAGGCCTAGACAATGCATCTCTCAGGTAGGGCTGTGATTTAGCTCTGGAGGTTACGATGACGCTAATGAGTTATGCTTCCTGTCATATTTCGTTTGGTGTCGTCCTGCCACTTCCATAACCCGGCGTATACTTAAGGTGGTTTGCTTAACGGCTACAATAATAGAGAAACGGTGCCCAGCAAGCAAGCAAGCACGGTCTGTGCATGCGCAATGTAGTGCAGCCAATTTTACCGCTTTGTGAGCCCTTAGTAGATGATCGCGAGGGTTTTGACTTTTGCTCCTCTTCCCTGTGCAACGTAAATCTATGTCCAATTCTTGACAACCGGTAGACACATGCTAGTGAAAAACAGCTCAATGCTGAGCTCGTTACATGCAGCTAGGTACTGCTCGAGAGATGCTGACACCGAAGACGTGGAAATTTCGGTAGTTGCTGTATCTACAACCTCGAAAACTACGACAGAGACGACTGATTATGTGGGCATTGAATCAGGATATACTTCTCAAACGAACATACTCTAAGCATACGCCTTTCCTAACTCCAATTTCGTCGTCGCAATGCATGTATCCTCGAAAACCATTTGCGCTCGTCCATCTTTCAGTCGTACCCAAACCGGTTCTTTGAATACATCGATAGTCTCAATGCCACCTCCTGTATTCTTTAACCGGTTAGTAGGGTCCGAATTCATTGCGAGCGCAGTGAGTTCCGAGGGTGATCCCCAACTGCTAGAGTAATAACCGGTCACAACGGAATAGCTGATATGACATATAACAAGCAGAACGTAGAGTGACAGAGCAACCATCGCTGCTATCTGAGTTGCCCCCTCAGGGCTGTACGCATAGCCTAAGATGTTGACCTTAAGCACGAATTTGGTCGCGTCTTCCGCGTCAGGCTTGGAGATGTTGAAAGCATGGCCCCCATATCCTAGTTTCCCGTCTTTGGGGAGGATTTCGTGTACCCATTTGCCAAGGCTCCATGGGTTCGAAGGACTGTTCAGCCCAACCAGAGTTCCGGCAAGGGTCTTTCCGAGGTTTACACGACCAATACCATTCGAAACCAGCGTCGCCAAGATGTTCTCGACAATAATCGGATACCACACAGGCTTAGTAGTAGGATTTTCTGTCCATAGTCCTGCCGTCGATGATAGTGTGGAGAAGACTGTCGCATCGGTGTAGGTGGTTGGGCCTCGTCTCCATGGTGGAGTGAGGAAGCTGGGGATCTGTTCCTGTCTTTCGAAGCCTTGGTTTCGCCGTTCTACCATGTCTCTGTGAACTCTTTGCCAGGAGCTGGTGTGTCTGATGCGGGCCTTGTTTGAAGCTGTTAGCTGCATTGTGCTTGTCTGAAATCCTGAAGCTGCCGCGATATCGGTGCTTGATAACAGCCGGGTAACGGTGTCTGCATTGTGTCTCCATATCTGCTGCTCGATAGGGAGAAGGTAGGCCTCAACATCGAGCGCAGCGTTTGATGTGGCTTTGTAAGCTCCACATATGGCTCTCGCCGCTCTTGCTTGTAAGCTCCTTAGTGTTTTAAGCGTTCTCTTGGTGTATAGCCTTCCCTTTACGCTTGCGTTCGACCATATCGAGCATGCGTACATCACTTGCGGCAGCACGGTGCCTGCATATATTCGTCGCATATCCATAAGGCTGGCGCCTCAATTGGGCCCCCCGAGGCAGCTGAGCGCGTTGATTGTCTTTGTTGCTTTGCGTCTGACTTCTTCTGTGTGCTGCTTCCATTGTAGTTTGGCGTCCATGGTCAACCCTAGGTACTTGCACGTCACTTCAGGTCGTATCTCACCCCATTCAGTTTGGATCGGTGTTTCTGTGTTGATGCGCTTGCGTGATCTTGTAAAGTGGGTCAGCTGGAACTTGTTTGGGGCGAAGACCGATGCGTGTGTGCTGGCCCATCGCTGTGCTTTCTCAAGGATCTTGCCTAGCGTCTCGCATGTCTGCTCTGTCGTCTTGCCCTACGCAAGGATGCCGACATCGTCGATGTAGCCTGTAGACATGGCGTCTGGCGTTTGATTGCATTCGTCTATCAGGTCGGCGTTGTAGTAGAGGTAGAGGGCAGGTGATAGCGGAGATCCCTGAGTTGAAAATGTGATTCTTCAAGTGTAATCATTAACCTATAGGTTTCTAGGGACTTATATACATGAATATTGTTCCAGCCTCTATAGGCAGACAAACCTTATGCTCCAACGTGGCGCATCTGCCTAGTAGGCAGATACGCCACCTCGTCACGTGCTGTTCAGAAACAACTCCCTGGGGTATACCTGTGTTGATCTGGTATGCTGTCGACCGGAAGCCGTCGATTGCGATGCTCGTATGTCTACTGCTAAGAAAGCTTGCGATCCACTTCACTGTCTTCTCATCCACTTGCCTCTTGCGTAGATCGTGGAGCAGGCGTATGTGCGAGACGTTGTCAAAGGCGCCAGAGACATCAAGGAGCAGGAGGCTTGCTACGTGGCTAGTGTTCTGGCTCCATGTTTCGTATATCTTGTGGGTGACGGCATGGAGAGCGTGCTCAGTCGAGCGCATCTTCCTGCCGCCCATGTGTGTCGGAGGTAGGACGTGATAGGTCTCTGCCAGGTAGCTGAGCCGTCGCGCTATAACTGCATCCATAATTTTGCCTATAGTGTTCATCAGCGCAATAGGCATGTACGATTTCGGCGCCGTGTAGTCGTCCTTGCCCGGTTTGCGTAAGACTACTGTTGCTGACTCACGAAAGTGGGCTGGACAGTATCCTAGGTGTAGGCTCTGGTTGAAGATCCTTGTCAGATGAGCTGCAAGCTGGGCTGTTCTCGCCTGCAGGGCTTTGTTGGCGATGCCATCCGGGCCAGGTGCCTTGAGCGGTGACGCTGCTCGGATGGCGTCTTTGATCTCTTTCTCTGTTATCTGTGGCATGTCTATCTGCTTATCGTATTGTGCGTCTCGTATGTCATCCAAGTCTGCTTCTGGTGGTGCTGGAAAGAAGGCCTCACGGAACACATCTGCTTTAGCTTTTGGGTCTGTCGCCTCTTGCTGCGTCTCCGGGTGTCGTATGGCGGGTGTGATCATTGGTGCCTGATTTCCTCTTGTCTTCGCCCATTTGACCAGCCTCCACAATGCCTCTGGCGACTTTGCGGCCTGCTCAACCTGTTCTCTGTGAGCACTCCTTAAAGCCTTCTTGATTGTTCTTGCTTTGTGGTTTCTTGCTGCGCGATAGGCCTCCCACGACTCGTCTGTGTGACGCTGGCTGTGCACTCTCTTAAGTCTCTTTGCTTCTGCGAGCACTGCGCTGCACTCTTCCGACCAGCCCTGTCTCGCGTGATCTGACGACCGTGCGTATGGTATTGCTTTGTCGATGGCTCCTTGAATCGCACCGACGACCTCTTGGACGTAAGCGTCGAGCGCTGTCTTAGTTGCAGGCCGGCGGAGTGGCGGCAGAGCCCGTTTCAGCGTTTTGTGGTAGGTCTTCTCATCTAATCGTTTCCAGTCTCGCCTTGGTGTTGCGTCGAGTTGCTGTATCCTCATGTCTATCACAGTACTGATGGGCAGGTGGTCAGAGTCGTGGTCGAGGTCTCGGTCGACCTGGCTTCTGATCACCCGATCGACCACACCTAAAGTCGCTAGGCAAAGATCAATAGTTGTGTGCGCAGCTCCTGCTTGATATGTAATGGTCCCAGGAGGCAGTTTATTGCTTAGGTTAAAGTCCTCCATTATTGCCAACAGATCTGCAGACTCGGGGTCGGTATGTCTCACGTTTGCGCCTCCCCACATAGGGTGGTGCAGGTTGAAGTCGCCAAGCAGTATCTGCTCATTAGATAGATTGTTGTGCAGTATCGTACGGACGTCTGTCAGCACAGTGCTGTCGCTCTCGCTGCGTCTCGCTGGGTTGTAGATGTTGTGTATGGTAATGTGTTGTCTCTCCTGTCGGTCGTCGCCGAACTCTATTGTCAGCGAGCAGATGTCTCTGCTGTGCTCCTTAAGCTGCCACTTTTTATGGTCTAGTCTTTTGTTAATAAAGAAACAGATCCGGGCGGGTCCTGCCTCGTCTCCTGCTGGGCAGCAAAGGTGGAAGACGCGTTTCGCCGGATGGTGTGTCGTCACCGCGAAGGGGTTTCTCCATGGTTCCTGGATGGCCAGAATGTCGTACTCGTGGATCCTGGGGTCTCGCAGCATGCTCGCCATTACCATATCTCTTGATCTGTGTACGTTGTACTGTAGTATGTTTAGTGTGCTGTGTCTATTCATGCATCGTCCTCAGAGTCGATCTCTATGTGATGACTGCTGTTGTTCTGTATCGCTCGGGTGTTGAGCCCAGTCGATTCCAGAGCTCTCCTGCTGGGTATGATCTGTCGATGCGATCTTTGGCTCGTGCTTGCTTGTGTCGCTGGGACCTCCTGGTCTATCAAGTCAACGTTGGTTCCTGCATTGGTTCTCTTCTGTCCTCTTCCTGTTTGCGATCGGTTCCTGGTGAGCTGCGTCGGCTGCGTAGATGCAGTCGGTTGACTGGGCCGTCTCCTTCGAATTGTGGACGTCGGGATATCAATCTGCACGTTTTGTCTGGCTGTTTGCGGAACGTTGTGATAGCGTGGCTGCATCTCGTACGCGGTCCTTGCCTTGGCTATCTCGTCCTTCCTGGTTGGGCACTGGCGGCTCCACGCTTCGTGTTCGCCGCGGCATGCGGCACATTTCCTAGTCACGGCTTGTCCAGCCCTCGATGGCCAGTCGCGGGTGTCGTGCTCCTGCGCACAGTGGCCACATGCTGTTGCTGCCTTGCACTGGGTTCCTATGTGGCCGTATCTTTGGCACTTGAAGCACTGCTTCACTCGGCACTGTCGCTCGTATCGCTCGCACTGGAAGACCTCGTCCTGCCAGACCAGACCTTCGTCGATGATCTTGTTGGCATCCTCTGGTTTAGTGAACTCGATAGTGATGGTCGTTGCTGTCTTGGCAGCAGCGTCTCTGGTGAGCCAGCCTATGTTTCTTATCTCCGCCTGGGGTATGAACGGTCGGTTATCCTGCAGTATCTGCGCTCTAATCTCGTCAAGCTTGCTCATGTCCATCGTGCTTGTGCGTATGCCGTGGGCGAGGACGCCGAACGTCGGGATCTGCACTGTAGTCCCACTGCCAATGCGGTGGGCCCAGTCATCTGCAAACTGTCGTAGCGCCTCGACTTCACTGCTGCTTGCTGTCTTGACGCTCAGGTCTCCGCTCTTTAGCTGGTTAGAAGAGATGATCTTCACGTTGACTATGTTTTCGTTGCCGCTTTGCTCGATGGCACGCTGGACATGTACTTTGAGGTTGCTAGGGTTCATAGCTCTCAGGCTCTGTATGGTGAGCGGGTCTCTAATATTCATGATGACCTCACGCTGCGTCTGCGCAGGTGGCTGTTTGACACTTTGTGCATTGTATGTACCTGCTAGTGGGACACCCCTAGCTGCTGCTGCAGCGTAGCTCATTGGTCCGTTCGCCTGCTCTTGTGGCCTTTTGTTCCTGATCTCTCGCGCGATCTCTAGCGTCGTTTTACCCACCTCTGTGGCGTTCTTGGCTGCTGCCCTCGCCTCTTCTGCTATATTGTTATTCTGTTGTATCTTTGTTACAGACTGTTGTACGAGTTCTACAGTGGACTTGAGTTCTTGCTTGATCTGGTCGAGGGTTTGCGCCGTGTTTTCTGCTGTCGCTCTTGCCTCGGTTTGCGCGACGTTGAGCGCGTCGCTGAGGCCGCGTAGATCAGGGGAGTGCTGCGTCTTCAGTACGAACGTCAATGCGCCTCGAATGATGTCGCCAACGATGTCTGCTGGCAGAGACTGCTGGCCTCCGTTGCGCTCGATCAGCAACAGCACCTCGCGAAGAAAAGCGCTGAGGTTGGTAGCATGCTCGTCTATTGGGATGGGCCAGGTCGACCGTCGGGGCCACGGTGTCGCCATGACGCCTCAGCAGCAGTGGGCGCTACTTCTGAGTGCTGGCTAGTCAAAAGCCGTCTCTAGCGGACGTTTTGCGCGCGTTGAACTACGTTAATTCCAAAAAGTGAAATTCTCGCTGTTGTCGTGTTTTCTAGGCTCGCTTGTCCTGCAAGGGGCTGCATTAGCGTGCAGAACGACTATCGTAAGATATCGTTATGAATTAGACGCTATACCCACTTCAGGCTGGCCGCTAAGGCGGGCTGTGGCGCAGCCTGGCGGCTTTCTGTCCGCGTTAGCGGTTGATTGATCAGTATCGTAGCCTCCGTCTCAGCGTTGAGCCGCGCTACCCACACACGCACACGTCTCATCGCGCCCACTGCCGTCTGTGGCTGGCCACTTCGCGACTGTAACAAACAAGATGAGTGATGCCAGTTGATGCCCGATGATGAGAAGTGCGTCGCAATGTGGGCGAGGTCATCGCGAAGATGCCACTCGTTGGGGCTGTGCTGGGCTTGCATGAGCGCATTCAGCCGCGTCTGCCCCCGCCTCTAGATCGTCTGAGCAGCCTTACAGATTGTGGAACATGGTGCAAAACACCAGCTTCAGCCTGCAACACTGAGATCGCGGTCTCAACCGTGTAGCTACCCGGGGCTTTATAGCCATTATTACACTTCTCCATTGGTTTGTCTGAGGGAGCCAGCCGCCGCACTCTCGTCCTACCAGGCTGCCGTCTCGAGCCTCTCGCGTCCCCTTCTCACCGTACACGCCTGCCACACATCCACCCGAACCGATGCATCTCTTGCGCTACGACGAACATGGCAAGCTCGGGATTGACAGCTTCGACGAAGGCGCGATACCGCCTTATGCCATACTGTCACACACATGGGGAGCGGATACGGAGGAGGTGACCTTCGCAGACCTCCAAAGAGGCGATGGCAAGACAAAGCCAGGCCACGAGAAGATCCTCTTCTGTGGAAAACAGGCACAGCGCGACGATCTCCAGTACTTCTGGATCGACACGTGCTGCATCGACAAGGCTAACAAGGCTGAGCTCGCCTTCTCCATCAGGTCGATGTTTCACTGGTACCGCAATGCAGCTCGGTGTTACGTATATCTGTCTGATGTTTCTAATCAACCTCTACTGGTAACGCCAGGCCAACACGATTCACGATGGTTTTTTTGGATCTGGACACTCTCTATTCTCTATACATTGTCAAGATGGTACACCAGCGTGATGCATCGCTACTTCTATTCGCGCCATGTAGCACGCACTCTAGTTGGTAGCGGTGTTGTGCGCAGCAAGCAGACGCCTGAGTCCACGATCAAAGAAAGCAGATGGTTTACCCGTGGATGGACACTGCAGGAGCTGCTCGCCCCATCCACAGTAGAGTTCTTTTCCAAGGAAGGTACCAAGCTTGGCGACAAGTTGTCGCTGGCAAGAGAGCCATATGTGGAGCTTACAAAGCCACATCAAACGCTGCGCTCGATGTTGAGGCCTACCTTCTCCCTATCGAGCAGC
>Ga0068629_1000618_pt1 | contig 10742 bp, 12 predicted proteins | sample InSIn3gowninarea_FD_77432 | JGI IMG/M metagenome (GOLD analysis project Ga0068629, IMG submission 77432) | Clean room microbial communities from NASA Spacecraft Assembly Facility at Jet Propulsion Laboratory, Pasadena, California, USA -... ...
AAAATATATAAAATATAAAAATATAAATAATGTTTATAAATTATGAATATGTAACTTTAAAAATTATAAAATCTAAAAAATGTTAATTTTTTCTAGAAAAAATGTTACAAAAATATTTTGAACGATCTCACTTGTAAGACTAAATTTCACAAATTCACTATAGAATGTAACTTAATTGCCATAAGAAAATAGGCTACTTAAAACTTATTAAATACTTGCAATGTCACAAAATAATGTAGCAATTAGCCTTATTAATAAATCATATCCTTCGAGGAGATTGAAGTATGTGAATAAGGTTTAGTTTAAATAATTTGTTTGATATTTGTCAATTTTTATTTGTATGTATATTATATTTTCTTTTATTTGGAATTTTTTTTTTACAAGAAATATTTATAAAAAATTTCAAAACATTTTGAAATTAATCAATATATCATTATATTAAAGAACAATTATTTAAAAAATTTGAATGGAAAACCCTATCTTCGACAACATAATGTTCATAAATGTTGAATGTGGGTCACTCTTACTTACATATAAACCTCAATATCTATATTGATAAATATTTTAAATAATATCAAGAGAGTGATGTTTAAATCTTGATACCTTGTAGATGTTGAGATCATAAAATAATAGACACTATTGATTGGGAACAACGTCAAACCCAAAATACTACTACAAAAAGAGAAAAAACAACACTTTGTTAGAGTTGAACCTATAGTGCCTTAGAGAGAATCACTAAACATTAGAAAGAAGTAAACCCATGAATAGTAAAATATATAACTTGATATAATGGTTATATGCTTAAATAAGCTTATAACAAATGATGCTCGTAGGTTAAAGAATTTACAGAAGACCACAAGATGATTGTTTATAAATGACTCTTGAGTGTGTATTTACACACAACTCAAGAGATAAGGCACTTCCCTAAGAGTGATTATAAGCCCACTTATTAATTGACTAGGTTAAAGTTAACAAGACCTAATATTACAATAATAGATTACCTTAATGCTTATTCAGATGCATTGATGACACAATATGAGTTGGTTGTAGCCACACGTGAGGGTCACACCATTCTCAATGCCCCCATTTATGCTAAACAAGGGGCATATAGAAGAATGACAAAATACAAATGCCAGTGCATTTAAGGATACCCAACTTGATAGGGTAAATTGTGGTTGATATACAAAAGAAGTGGGTTTATGAATCCCTTGCTCTAATACAACAAAGAGCATGAATGTTGAGTGGGTTTATGGAAATCATCTTGAATACAACTAAGATTAGGTTTATGGACAACTAACTCAAATAATACATGCCTAAAGACATGAAAATGGGTGTATGGACACCCAACTTCACTGTAAGTTGGCCTTAATCAACATACATAAGTGAATGGGTTGATAGATACCCACTTAAACTAGGGTTAACCCTATTCACAATTTTTCACCCAAATTTGAAGAGGAGGCATTGGAGAGAAGAGATTACATCATAAGTTCATGCCTTAATGTTGAATGTAAGCCATATAGTAAAGATATAGTCTCCTTAGTCGCACACAAATATGGTCCCAGAAGATGGCGAAGATGGTCACTAGGAAAAGACTTATAGAAGAAGGATCCTTTGAAGCATGTTAGTTGGATAAAGATACGAAGGATGACACAAGCTATCCTTAAAATTGAAGTTGTTGAATTTAGTATATTGAAAAAGGACCAACATCATAATGTGGAAAAAATAGATTCATTGGCAATATGTTGAAACTCATCAATGAAAGAATGATATATAAAAACTAATGGGATGAATCCTTTGTATTTGTGAATAGAAACTCCATGAATGATAGCAATTGTACTAGAAGGATCATATAGATAATATACTATAATATAGGGCCTTGTACTCTATCAAAAACTATAAAATTATAACACCCTTAAGATGATCCCTATGTGTATTTGTACATATTATGATAGGTTGGTGAGCTAGGGTTTTGTTGGCTCTGTGTTCCTATGTATATAATGTTTTCAAGGCTAGGGTGCTTGTGTAATTTTAGGTATATGAGCCTAAGTGCTAAAAGGACATCGGTCCTAGTTATGTAATATGTAATCATACTAATATTAATAAAAATACATTGTTGTTGCAGTCTAATCTAGACAAGAGAGATGGGAGGGATAGTTCTTCATGAGTGGGAAAAGGGGCTATGGGCTAAGTGATCGGGGCTTAAGCTAAGGGGCTAAGTCAAATAATAAATAAAATCCTAAAGTCATGAATCACATAGATTGATCCTAAGTTCTTAAGGAGGCTTCTTAAAGTGTCACTTGTCACATTAGACAGAAGCATAAAAAAATTGGGTATTTAGAGTAATTATGCATTCTACTCTATCATTCTCACAACTCTAACTACAAGCTATGGGGAAAGAGTAACCCTACTATTATTATTAGGGGTGAGTGCACTTCTCTTTGGGATGCCTTAGGTAGGGATATGATTCCTTGTTTGGGGCTTGGAGGGTACTTGGAGACCCTTGAGGGTAATTGGAACTCTTCGAGCCATAGGGCCCTAAGACTTCTTGGCCATAATGGTAGTGGCATAGCTTGAGGGATTGTAGAGGTAGAGAATGGGTTACATTATCTTGGATTATGTAAGCTGACGGAGGAGGAGGGGATGTAGGTTGGAGTGCTACTAGTTTTGGCACATTGGCCTTAACCATGTTTTGCACTAATTGTGGACCATTGCTAGCTTTGGTGAGAATTTTCCCTAGAGGATTCATAGCCCCATCTCGGGGGTGACCCACTGTTGAGAGTACTAGAGAAATGGGGTCTAAGGCTGAGTGGAATATATGAGGTCTGCAACTACTTGGTGTTTCATTTCAAATATAATTGTTTCTTATTATGTTTATACATATATGATGCATTTAGTTCATGTATTTGCATACGTTGTTCATGGTTAATGGAATTATATATGTTTATCATGCTTTTATGGTCATGGGTATGCCACATTTCATGATAGAACACATTGGGCTTGCACAATAAAGCATGATTAAGGTACTATGGGTGCCCTAATGAAAGAATAGTATTTTTATGGTAGTCAAATCATGTCACAGAGAAACTAATTTAAATTCTAGTCGAGTTTTGAGATTGTGGGCATAAAATATATGATATCATACCTTATTATCAACTAGATTAAAATAATTTAGAATTTGTTGTATTAGAGGAATAATTTGATAATAATGCATCTCATCCTATGTGGTTTGGGGGGGTGTAACATACCCTAGACACTATCAGCTCATTCTTTCCTCTCTTGAGGCCCAATTTCCATGCCAGATAACCATGGCAACTTGTGTTTTGTAGACTTTTCCTTTCCTGGGAATTACTAGTCATACTATAATGCATATTTAAATGCACACTCATTTGCACAACACAAGAACAAACATGTCCTAGCATAATTAAGCTAGTTAACTTGCAAATACAAACACACACACATAACAACGCAAAATATAATAAAACAAATAAGACATTTGCTTATCTTTTAAATGGTGCAACTGGATGCAAAATTTTGATGTTCCACCCATCCATAGACCACAATGTTCATTTCTTTCAACAGTGGGTCACCCTTGAGCTAAGGCTTTGAATTCATGGCATCAACAACAACTTTCCAAAAATCCTAGTACATACCCAATACCAACAACTACTTGCCAAGGTAATAAGCTTGATAACCTCCAACCAACAATCCCATGGCTTCCAAGAGTTCCACTGCCCTCATAGGCCTTCAAGGCCTCACAAAGCCAAGGTACCAAGCCCAACAACCTCCAATCAATAGTCATGTGGTTTCTAGGGGTTCTACCATGGAGGATTCATCGGGGAGAAATACCATACCATGTGCATTCACATTGGGGGATATATATTGAGGAAAAAATGACATAATATATTGAGCATATAATAGGGAGTAAATGGTTTTTATACCGGTAGGCATAAAAAATGAAGCTCAAAGTTAATGAAAAAATATAAAGGGTTGTAAAAATATTAATGAAAATGGATACCTACAATATCTAGTGAAAGTAGGGGTTTTTTAAAATTGGGAGGGTGTATTTGGTTCGTATTGGTAGGGGGTTAAATAATGTGATTTTTAGAGGCATTTTCCAATATGTAGTCATATTAATGGTATTGTTTAGTATGCCACAAATGCACGTGATATGTCATAGGTTCATTAAGTGAAGCCCCTGTGGGTTCTACTACCCTCACGGGCCTTCCAAGCCTAGGTTTCCATAACCATATCCATGCTTCAATGGCCGTATTTCTAGAATTATTCATGGGAGTCATCCACACTCCCCCTCTCATAAGAATCAACCGTACTAATCTCTTCCCAGAGCTAACACACTCATTTTCATGTGCATGCCCTCATTTTGCCACTTGGAATTCACCCAAGTCCTTAATAGACTTTGGTTATATGCATGGGCACTTTATATTATTATTAAATTGTATAAGCCCATTTAACTCAAATATTCATGGAGTATTGACCCCTCCACTCTTGTTTACATCTTTTTGGTCTAAAAATAATTTATTTTTATTAATACGTGTAAATAATTACATTACCAAGCCTTCTAGCCTCAAAATATACAACATGTGTACATAGGCATACTAACCCCGAAACATACCACATACCTACTTAGGTGCATTTTAGCTCACTATCCTAATTCCTCATTTACTTACTATTTACATTCTAGGGGTCGAGTAGGGGTGTCACATTTCCCTAACCCTTATTTAGGCATTTTCCTCAGTGCGTTATATACACACACAATAGCTCATTCAAAAATATGAGGGTATTCTTCCCTCATCACATTCTCATGCTCACATGTAGCATCTTTAGGACTGAAATGGGTCCACTACAACTTTATCAAGGTGACGACTTGATTTCAGAGCACTTTGAATTTCTCATCCAAAATTTGCATTGGTTGGACTGGAAAGCCTCCCTCGAGCTCGACCCAAATCATGCTCCTTTCAATCACATGGTTAGCATCAGGAACATAATTTTTAAGAAAATAAACATGAAATACATTATGTATGTGCATAAATGTTTGTAATAAAATCCTATATCAACTGGACTGATCCTCTCCAGAATCTCAAATAGTCCACAATATCTCATTCTCAATTTTTCATAGCTACCCAATTTCAGAGAAATTTTCCTTTCCTTCATAATCAAGAAGACATGGTTGCCAACTTTAAACTCCTTATTTTCCCTGTTCTTGTCTGCATAACTTTTCTGCCTATCCAGGAAAACTTTTAAATTATGTTTAATTTGTGTAACTTGCTCTTCCATTTCCCTAAGAAACTCTGGACCAATAATGGCTCTATCAATAGGACTATCCCAACTTAAAGGTGTGTTGCATTTTTTGCCATACAAGGCTTTAAACAGACTCACCTTCAAATATACTTGATACCTATTATTATAAGCAAACTCCACTAGGTGCAAGTATTCTTCCCATTTCGATAGTTTGTCTATTAAATACATCTTCAACATGTCCTCAATAACTTGACTAACCCTTTTCATTTAACCATATGATTCCAGATGCTATGCCGTGCTAAAATTTAAATAAGTCCCAAATCCTTCAAATAAGCCTCTCCAAAAATTGGACATGAACGTGGGACCTCTGTCTAAAATAATTTCCTTGCGCACACCATGCAGTCTAGCACTTTTCTTCATATAAATCTCAACAACATTAGCTTCCTTGTGTGTTTACTTCCTTCTAATGAAGTGGGTGGCCTTGGTGAGTTTGTCCACCATGACGATGGTGGAACCATTCTTCTTCGTTGTTTTAGGTAGATTTGTAATGAAATAAATGGAAGCAATTCCCTATTCCCACTCAAGGATGGGTATTGGCTATATTAACCCTATTGGGTTTTTATGCTTATTCTTAACCTTTTGGCACTCCAAGAACCAGGCTATATAATCAACCACTATTTTCTTCATGTGTAGCCAAAAGTATTGTTCTCTGATTGTTGAGATTGTCTTTTGACACCCTAGGTGCCCAACATAAGGCACTCTGTGCATCTCACTCAACACTAAATTTTTCAGCCCTTGGGAATTCAACACATAAATCCTACATTTATACAAAATAAATCCATCTTCTTTCATCTCATAATCCTTGTATTTGGGTTGCATTTCACCTTGTTGTAGGCTTCTTTTTATCTGCATATATTGCTGATATGAATTCCCAGCCTCTAAAATTCTGATTTTTAAATCAGATTTACATGTGCTTATGGTTATAGCATGCATTGCATGCACCATCCTACTGAGTGCATCAACCACTTTATTTTCATTCCCTTTTACATAATTTAAAACTTATAATCACCCAAAAATTCTAGTCGTCTGATTTGTTTGGCATTTAAATGTGGCTATCCAAACAAATGTTTCAATCCACTATGGTTAATTCTCAATTCAATCCACTTCCCCATGAGGTAATTCCTCCATATTTTCAAGGCATGTATAATGGCTTCTAGCTCCAAATCACGAGTGAAATAATTCTTTTTGTGCTCCTTAAGATTTCTGGATTCATAACATATCACATGCCCATTCTACATGAGGACTTGTCCAAGTCCTTCTTTACACATATTTGTGCATGCAAGCAAGTCTTCATTTGGCTCAACTATCTTCAATATAGGTGCACTTGTTAATAATATCTTTAAATGTTGAAAGGCCTCTTCACCAAAAAAATGATCATCTAGCCTAATTTACTAGATGGATCAAAGTACACCATGTAAAGCCAATTTTACCATAGTAAAATTGCTTTTGCTATGAGAAATTACTTAATAAACCACCTTTGTTAAGCAATTTATAGTTAAACACATGAAGAATAATTAAATCAATCACTATTTATTTGATCTTCTTCTAGGAATAATTAATTAAACCATTGTTCAATTATTATTCCTTGTCATATTTGACCCAATCATGAAAAATAAACAAATAAATAATTAATTATCTTATTTTCCTCTAAAAATAATTAATTAATCACCAATTAATTATTATTCTTTGTTAAATTTGACTAAATCCCCTAGGAATAATTAAATAAATCCCTATTTATTTATTATTCCTTAACTAATTCCTTGAGATAATAAATAAATCATTTATTTATTTATTATTTTTAATAAAAGTTTAAATACTTTTTCCCTTCTAACCAAATATAATAAAATATTCCAAGTGGTTATTCGAAGAATGGGGTTAATAATATTTTATTATTGCTCATTATTCTAGGATAACTTAATATTTTGTTATAAACGAGGTTTGTTGAAATTTAATCTTGAGGTTCGAATTTTGGCAAACTCTAAAAAAATTTTGAGGTTCGGCGAACCTCAATGAACCTCATAGCCATTGACCAAGTCCATAAATCAAAACTCATAACCTCATGTCACAACTCAAACTTGTAATTTATCCTTGCAGTTTAAATGTCTGTGATAACATTTTTGATGTTTACTGATGTTGATTTCTTACTATTTTATTATATATATATATATATATATATAGAGAGAGAGAGAGAGAGAGAGAGACGAAACTAATGGCGAACCTCATCAAAAATCCAAACTCAAACTGAACCTAATCATTGTTGAACCTGAACTCGAACCTGAACCATGTGACATTGGTTATAAATAAAATGGTTTTCCATTCATTATTCACTTTTTATTATTTTCATTGTTGCACACCATATTTTTGCTGGGTTTATACATTATAGAGGAAAGAGACTTTACATAAGCTGAAGACATTTGGGGATAACCAAGAACCCATCCCATAGAGAGGGACTGGTAACATTTATTTGTTCCTTTCACAGGTGTTATAATAAAACTATTCTTTGTATATCTGGTTTCCATTGGATGATTGGAGTTATTACTCTTTCTTTTTGCTGTTTAACTATGATTTTGGCATAAATCCAAACTTTGGAAGGTTTTGTTTCTATCAGTTGCTGCAGATCTACAATGTTTAGCAACCATTTATATTGTCGAGATTGTTTGTCATCCACAATCATAAGTGGGTTCTTTTCGTATATCTTTGAGAAGAAAACACTACAACAAAATTGGTGACTCCACTGGGTTTATACTTCAGATCTAGAAACCTAGGTGGCCTTCAGTTTCTAGCTTAGGGTTTCTTATTTTTTCAATTCTGTTAATATTTCCTAGTTTTTTCACCCTAGATATGTTAAATTCCTGACTTCCACAAGCTTTCTGGTTGTTTCCATAGGTCAAAGGAACCATCCGCAACAAAGGCGACACTTCTTTCCGAGAATTGCCAACCGGGATCCACGGAGTAGAAATCACAATTTTTGGCCCAAAAAGTGTGATTTGGAGGCTAGAGCGCACATATCAACCCAAAAAATGTGATCCCTACAGGAAAACAGGTCAGTACCTGCGACTTCTAGGTTTTAGGGTTTTTCTCAGATCTGTTTCTGGCTTTTGTAGAGAGTTGTTTGCTGGGTTGTTTGACCTCTGTCTCATACCAATTAGGCCTTGATCCACTTTGATTTACTCGTCGAGGTTGAATTTAGCCTTCCCTAGGGCTTCTAGTATGCTTCCACCTTTCTAGGAGGAGTTTAGCTGAGTGAGTAGTCTGAGTTTCTGCAGCGCTTTCAGCCACATTTTCTAGATATGTACCCTTCTATTTCAGATCTATTAAGATATGTTGTTACCATCCATAGTTTCACATTTAAACTTGTTTGGTCATTTGCTTTAGGGTCCCATCGATTTCCCTAGGTGTTTCACCCATCTCCCTATCTTTTTGCAGTGATTTTCCTCTATGGTTTTTTTTGTTGCTTTATCACTTTCCAGCAGTCTAGTGTCACTTGATCCCAGTCACACTGACATCTAGATCTATTGACCGTTTCAGTGTATTTCCCATCGGTTTAGCTACCAATCAGTGTAGTGTTTACAAACCCAGTTTAGGTGGGGTTTAGGTAATTGTTTTGTTGTTCATTTTATGTTATTAATTTCAGTTGATTTTTAGCAATTTTTTTTTTCCTTTTTACAAACACGATCTGGGCTTAATCAATTAATACACTTGCACACACAAGCACACCTTAAGCGAAGGGTGTTTGATTTACACCACCAAGCTAAGACTTAACATAATAAATTTATCTCCCCTCATTGAGACAAAGGCATATTGTTGATCTTCCTTCACCATTTTTGTGTCATGTGTGTCCTACCACCATTGCACCACCAAGGCATTTATCGCGGAGACTATTAGGCCTTCACTCCCAGTTTTTGCTTAGGCATATTACTCCTCCCCGCTGGGTTTGAATTCATAGCCCTCTGAGTCCCCACACCGACTCTTCTACTGCTTCACCTAATTCCTCATCTGATTTCGAGCCTCCTTCACTGCATATCACCACCATGTTTGGACCCACAGCTGGTGTAGGAACCCAACTTGGTGTTGGCTTTGGTTCTATACTAGTGGTCACATCAAGAGGAACAGTCTCAAGATCCGTTCTGGCAGCCCCCATGCTCCCCTTTATGGCCGGGTTAAGTCTATCGATTTTAACCAGTTGATAAACAACCCCATAAACCATGATGCTAGTTGGTCCTCTATGCCAACTAAGCTTCCCTCAAAAATCCCAAAGTTTGAGGGTAATGCTAGAGAGGATCCTACCAACCATGTCCGATCCTTCCACATGTGGTATTCGTCCAACTCCATAATCGATGACTCCATTCGTCTTCGGCTATTCCAATGCATGCTCACTAGAGATGCTGCAAAATGGTATGTAGACTAGCCCTCCGCATCTCATTCTGTTTTCATGACGCTTACTAAAGCGTTCCTCTCATATTTCCATTTACCTCTCTAGTACGACACTGGTACAGAGCTATTGACCACATTTCGTCAGTCCTTTGCCACTCACCTTTTCGACGATGTTGAAGAGTGGCATCAAAGGAGGAGCATATGTCATGCCCCTCCTTTCAAAAACCATGTCTATTTAGATTGGTTTCTTAGGAGCCTTTTATCACCTGTTGGAAAACATGTCGCGTCCAAACTGCTTTGAGATATGATTTGATTTATGCACAATCTAGTTATGTCTATACCATCATTCCAGACTTCCCTCGTCGTGGAAGTGCCAATGCACCAGGGGCATCTCACGCCGCCGATGATATCGTTAGATCCCTTTCGCACTCTTCACCATATATTCAGCAAAGTTATGGCTACTCGCAAGAGGCACCAGTTATTCTAACACTTATGCCCCTCATGCTAGCAACATGCTTCTAGGACCCCAACTCGTCTACCAAATTGTTGCTCCTCCTTATGCACAACCTAGTGCTCTATCCCCTCAAGCTTTAGCATCGTAGCCCCCCCCATGCATCCTCAGCCCCAACAACCACCACCCCCTCAGGGTCAAGTGTTTACACAGCAGAGTGTAACCAATCCCCAAAATTCAAAGAGAAAGAATAAGGGGAAGGGTAACAAGGGTAACCAGGGTAATCAAGGTAATAAACTTGGTGAACCCCAAGGCAACCAACGTAACACCAACAACCATAAATAGGGAAACCAACCCAAGAAGAACAAGGCTATTCATATGAAAAAGCCTTGTGTATATTGTTGCGTACATGGCCATTATACACACAAGTGTCCTCTCTTACCCCAGATGTGCCAAATGTGGGAAGCTCAAGGAACTTATAGAGGTCAACAACTGCCTCAGAATCCTATGCCATCTCAACTGGAAGTGCTCACAAACCCTTTCTCTCAGCAAGGATTTGTTGCTACTCAACCTCAACCAGGTCTAGTAGCCCATCCCCCTC
>Ga0068629_1000623_pt1 | contig 10727 bp, 10 predicted proteins | sample InSIn3gowninarea_FD_77432 | JGI IMG/M metagenome (GOLD analysis project Ga0068629, IMG submission 77432) | Clean room microbial communities from NASA Spacecraft Assembly Facility at Jet Propulsion Laboratory, Pasadena, California, USA -... ...
CCAAGCTAGGCGACTGAGGTCCTTAGCCTCCAAATATTATTTGGAGAATGGATTCATGTTCATTAATGGGTATTGCTCAGCACCTCAGAGATACCTCATCCTGTCGAAAGTCAGTTACATCCTCAAAGATCTCTATGAAGGTGTATGTGGTTCCCACACTAGCCTCGAGACCTTAGTCTATAAGGTATTGAGGCAGGGATACTTCTAGCTTACCTTGGGAAAAGAAGTCAAGGACCTAGTTCAGCGCTGTGTCAAGGTCCATATGGGGTTTAACCTCGATTTTAGTTAGGCATATAAAAAGGAGTCTTAGGGTTTGGCTAATTCATTTTAACACTAGAGAAAGAAAACCCTATAGAATGAGATGAAGGAGGCTACTTGGAGATGAAAAGAAGAGGACAATTAGGCATTGGAGAAAAGAGAATTGGGATAACTTCAATTGAGGATTAATTTATTAAAACAAGGCAAGTTTATTTAGTGTAATTATATAATTTAGGAGGTGTTATCGACCAAACATGGAGATAGCCAATAATTTGAATAATAAGTAAAAAGATGAATAATAAAGAGAGCAGGGGTCGAAGACAATGAGAATGGAACAAATTTTTATGTGGTTCGACCCAAGAGGGAAACCTACATCCACAGGTACTACTATTTTTCTCTTATTGTTATGAGGTATACAATTAGGGTTATGTTTACAGAATGATTGAGTCCAGTCTTTAGGTGGATTCATCCTCTATTTATAGGTGGTTTTGTAGAGAATATCTAGGGGACAGGTGGAATGCCTTTATAAATTAGGCAGTTGAACCAATACACATGTGCTTATAAATAAATAACAAATTAATATGCCTTGGATTCGGCACAGACATTTTTTATGTGCGTGCAAGTAACGAACACGTAACGACCACATTCCCTTATTTCCACGTGACTAGTGAGAAGTTTATCACATATATGTGCGAACACGTCCATGTGGTGTGAGCGAATAACTACACTAGAGGATGACAGCTGTCCATGAGGCTGGCCGAGAAAGCTGGTACCTTAGCCAACCTCCTATTAGAAGTGAGGCCAAACACATGTTGGGTCCTCCCCTGGTATCATTTTGGCTCCACGTAAGCTGGGTCCATAAGGGTATAAAAGAAAGCCCCTAAGACTTCATGAACGAGCTTTGTAGTTTATTGCAAAGTGAATGGATGGAGTGTTTATCCTGCTCATACTAAAGTGGGTGGTTGGCTCCTATTTGGTCATCATGGGTCGTGCAGATTGCCTTCCTATGATTGTGGAAGTACTGGGGACACATGTCATAAATTTAATCGTCTTCTTTGTAATGATTATGGCAGGGCGCGTGTATAGGTGCTTTGTACCGTCATTTGAAATGTTACAAGCTTTCTATATTCTTTTGCAGCGCCTTTTTAGTCATCTTCTTGAAACTATAAATACCATTCATTAGTCTCCATTATCATCATAGATCAATATATCCTAAGTTAGACAGAGAGAAAAAGACGAGTGTTTTAGAAGTTTTCTTGAGGAAGCATTTTTGCGGTAAAAATAATTCTTTCTATTTCTTCTTTTTTTCTTTTTGGGGCCTGCTTTAAACCTTTATATTTTGTTGATTACATCAGGTACGTCCTTCTTAGTCTTTGCTAGGTTTTCACCGCTCTGGTTTTTTGGTTTTTTTATCTTTTATTGGTTGGTGTATAATTTGCTGTTGGTATTTCTAGTGAGAGATTTTGGGTTAGACGACCATTGAGTTGGTTGGCCTAGGGTTAAGGCAACGTTAGGAACCCTTGGTGTCTATTTGTTGTTCGATTTGAGTTTTTCCCAAAACCCTAATTTTACTACTGACCTTTATAAGTTTCCTTCCTCACGTTCAGCGTATCTACGACATCATACGCGAACCTGAGTATAAGCGACTGGGGATCACTGAGAGAATATTTCCCCACCTTTTGTAAGTGGTCAGACCTAAAATGAACCAGGTCATCCCCATTGCACACCAAAAACCCATTCTAGCAGTGGTTCTGCTCCGAATCTCAGTGAACCTTCCGTTAGCTCCCCTATTTTAGATGACTTTAAAATAGATGTTATTGCTCCTCTTTCTTGTGGAATTATCCCTGCAAACAACGTTTCCATGTCTTCCATAATCTTGGCTCCCTTTCTGATGAGTTGAGTTCAGATAGGGCTGAAGATATGGGGCCTGAAAGTGTTGGTCCATTTCCGTCCATATCTCCCTTAGAATGAATCTCTTGCTGACGTGGCTGAGGAGGAGGGAGATGGCTCTTTCGGGTCATCTGATTCCTATGATCTTGCCAAAACTAATGGCCGAATGGTACCCCAATACCATTACTGAGGATGAGCTTGACCACTTGAGGGAGAAATTTGTCCTCCCAATAGTTTTTCGGACGAGGATCCCTTTAACTAAAAAGAGGTGTTATACTTTGAAAGATTCTGAAGAAGTTTGTCTTCCCCTCTGGGATCTTCAGGTGGGATTGAGTCTACATGTTCATCCCGTAGTGCATTCGATATTAAAAGGTTATGGGGTTAACTTGACACAGTTCCCTTCCAATGCTTATGGAAAATTTTGGAATCTATGATGTTCTAGAAGCTCAGAACGGGTTTTGACCTTACAGGGGACATTTTTAGGTATGTCCATGGGTTGAAGGACAACGCCAGGATATTATTCTTTTTCTCCTCAAAAGTCCCAATACCGTAAGGCAACCGTTATTCAAATCAACAATCATAGTTGGAAAGGTCAATACGTGTTTGCTAAGGGTGAGTGGGAGTTTATGCATCACGAACGTGATAGGTCGTGTAGGATTCCCAAGAAGTGGAATAGACCGAACCAAATAGGAAAAGATTTTTCTATCTTTTATTGATTTGCCTGCTTTAGCTCACATTGTCATTCTGATGTTCTGCATAATGATTATTTCAGTGAAGAAAGCCCCCAGGCTAGCTGCGTCCCTAGTTAATTTGGTCGATACCTATCGCAAAAAGAAGCCCCCAAAGTTTGAGGACATGTTTTCAGTAGAGAAGTTTATTATAATAGGCTACCACACCCTTTCAGGTGGCTATCGTCCTATAGAGATTCTAGTTCCTTTGGAGGTGTGTGTGTGTGTTTCATGAGACTCACCTTGATGCAGGCGACGAGATAGTTGAGGAAAAGGAAGAGGAAGAGGAAGAGGGTATTGGAGCAGGTATTGCATTACTTTTATCTTTTGTTCCTTTTCTACTTTTGGGTATGTTGTTTAGATTATTTGCACGTCCTTCATCAGGTGTTGCAGAACATCCTTCTGAAGAGACGTTTGGAATGGCTCCCCGCAAGATGATTTGCAAGGTGACGACATTGGCAAAAAAGAAGAAGATAAAATTCGATCAGGGCCAGGTTGAGGCTGAGCAAAGGAGGTTGGCTGAAGAGAAAGAGGCAGTCGAGCAGGCTACTCAGTAGAAGGGGGACGAGGTTGCTACTGCCAAAGCCAAGTCTAAAGGGAAAGCCCTTATGCATCCCTCAGGGAAGGGGAAAAAGTCCCCTTGATCGCCAAGGTTCTCAAAACATCTCATAAATGCCTCGGGTGGAAGAAGACAGACCTCCCCTTCATCAGTTGGTAAGGGGTCCTAGCACTACTTCTTGCATGGAAAAGTGTCGGAATTCAAGTTTGACCCTGCTCATAAAATCAATCCTGATGAGTTAAAGGCCAATCCAGACTCCATTTTCTACCATGCAAAAACGCTAATGATCTTCTTGGTTACCACGATCACAATAAAGATTTTGAGTTTGTGAGAGGTTACGATCTTGACTCTTTATGGAGGCTGGCCAAGTATAGACTTTCAGTGGTAAGTCTTTATCCAGTTTGACAATTTTATTTCTTGTGCTGCATGCTGATTCTAATGACTTGTCTTTTTCTTATTGTCAGGCGACCATGACATGTACGACCTTGAGGGAGAAGGCAATGGTGAACCATTATGCCTTTGAGGAGATGTCTAACGAGAGTAAGAAACTGAAAGCAGACTTTGAGCAGCTGTCTGGGGAATTAAAGGAGAGAGATGAACAAATGATGACAAAAACTACCGAGTTGATCAAGGAAGAGGATGAAATCACTACTCTTAAGGATAAAACTCTAACTGATGATGCCACAATCAAAAGCTTGAACGAGGCTTTTGCTGCTGCCCAGGAAGCTCTTAAAAAGGCAGAGCAAGATAAGGTTATTATGACTATTTACCTACAAAGTTCTTGTGAAGCCCTCACTTCTACCGAGGCAATGGACGTTCAAAAATATAAGTCTTCTACTGATTATGTGGACTATGTTAGTTTCTTCCTGGATGGGTACGAGGAGCTAAAGAAGAGGGTCATGACCCATTATCCTAATATTGCCGATGAAGTGAGAAAATGGCAAGGAGATGATGAGGAAGCTACTGCGTTGGCCGATGAGGATGGTGATGATGCCCCGATAGATAACCCTTTGGCAGCACAGACTGCTCCAGGATTCGTCGACCTAAATAGCCCCGCTGTTTGACTCTTTGTGAAGCTTATCTATATTTTGCTATTTTTATTTTTGATCTTTTTGATAGATATCCCTGTTAATATGTTGTAAGGAATCGCAAATGGATAATTACACAGTAATTATGTAACCATATGTATAAGGAATATGTTTACGTAGCAACATATTTTGGCATATGAAATCTGATGATGCTGTAATCAGCACCACCAGGTTAGGATGAGATTATAAATAGCTTAAGCTCAATCACAGCACAACAATGGAGATGGACATATGTATATATGAGAGAAGGAGATGAGGATAAGAAGATGAACTCAATGATTTAAAATGGTTAATCCAATTAGGCCTATATCCACTATGTCAGTGTGTGAGAAATCCACTAAACAAGGGCACTAATGGCCATTGATACAACTCTCAAAGCTCTCTCTCTCTCTTATGTATACGATTGGATAAATATCTGTTAGGGTTTAGAATTAAGAGAGATCGATCCCTTCTCATGGAGAAGATGAAGTGTATATATAGGGCTTGGGGGTGTAATGTACCCCCTAAGCATGTAATCAGCATGTGCATGAGGAAACTCCCAATAAGATGAAGACACCTGTCCCTAGCACATGGATATAATAATAATGATGTAATATTCCCTCACGTGAGGGAAAGATCTTGCTATAACAAAGTTGTCCACGTGGGCATGCCACTTCTGTACTTGCATATGCTTGCGTTGCTTGGAATCATGAACTCGGAGCTCGGCCTGATAGGATACGAGGTTGCTAACTCCGATAGGATGGTCCCATGCTCACAGGCATAAGTATGACCTCGGCTAAATAGATCAGACCGAGGTTAGATTAGCGTGGTCACTCCTGTTATCGGCCATGGCAGAGTACGAGGCTAGTCCTTACCGAACAAGTGATGCTCTTATGATCTCGAATTTCCATATGGCCGAAAATTATTGAGATGAGGTCGACTCTTATCTGGACGATCCCACTATAGGCCTATGGGACTCTTATGGCGACTCGGCAATGAGATGTGATGATACTCTTACTCCAAGATGAGGGTTCACTTTGGTCATATCAATCACCCTAGCCCTTAGCCTTCTGTGTGAATAGGAGGTTGAGGGGTACATGTTATTGAGGGCGTGATGAGACGTCTCTGACGTGTTGGCTGTATAGGGCTTGATACATGAGTGGGTGACACATGTCACTGACCTGATTGGTTGGCGTCTTCCCGAAGTAGGGTTTGATGGCTGCACGCTTGGGGTTTTGTGCCTTTCATGATGGCACCATTGGGAAATATGTATAATCATTAGGGGAGTATTTAAACCAAAACAAAAACAAACAAAAGGTTTTCTCTTTCTTCTCAAATAAACCTTCGCGTCTTTGCCATTTCTGCAAAAACCCCTTAGCCTTTCAAATCTTAAAACCTGCAAATCCTCCAATCTCAAGTCGTCTCCTGCCATTTCCCCTGTCTCAAGAGCTTAAGTTTGCTAAGGTAATCCTCTTCACCCCCTGTTTTCTTCATTTCCAGTAATTCCAATCTTTGCATTACTTTTCCGGTCAGCTTTCATGTTTTCCAACGACAGTTTTTACCACAGTTGGGGGTTTTTGGGTTGAAGAAGGTAGCTTATCGGTGGTTTTTAGGTTGCTTGTGTGGTTATGAGATTTTGGTCGGTTTAGGCTGCCATTTTTTAGATTTTCAGGCAAACTCCGGTCATCATCTACGGTTGGTCAAGTTAGGGTTATTCTTGGTGTTCTTAGGAAAACCTTTCAAATTCCCAAAGTTTGATCCTTGAGTCAACTATAGTCAAACTTTTAAGTTGTTTGCACTTTATTAACTTTTCTTGTTTCACCTAAGTGTAGCCTCGTCCTTCGGATGCTATGACCCTTGTATAAATTAACAGAGGACTTCCCTAGCCTGAGAGAGAAGTGCTTTGACAAGATTAGGCAGATAGCGGAAGCCCAAGTCGAGAGTCGAAAGGTTGAGGCTTTTCCAGTTTGTCCTATCTTTCCACCACCCTTGGTTGTAGTATACGCCCAAGTCGTTAAGACTTATGAACCAATGTCAGAGTCGTCTACCGCCGATCCTATGTCCACCTCTCAACAAGCCGAGAGCTTGGATTCATACAAAGAGGCTATGGATTATTCCCCCATGCAAAGTGTAGAGTCTGATGTTGAAGAGGTTTCCTCTCGTACCTTATTTTCTAATGGAGCCAAGTCATCACACAACTCCGATTCTGTGGAAATGTTAGAACCCAATGTCGCATTCCCTCCTCTAATAAATGCCATTCCATTATCGGCCGCGACTAGAGTCGAGTTCACTGAGAGGTTCCCTAGCGGTGACCCGAACAACACCCAGGCCGAGATCCCGGAGAATAACAGTGAGGGGAAGAGTGAGATTGACACCTCCATCACCGCTGAGTATGAGAGTTCTGTATCAGAGGCTGATATCTTAGTCTTTAGACACCTCTACGGCATAGATCCCACTATTTCTATCAGGATACCTCTCGAGAACGAGAGAGCCTTTGACGGTCGAGATGGTGAGATCTGCGTCTACGAGCAGATGTTTAAGTTAGGTTTTCATCTTCCTATTCACTCATAATCCGAGCCATCCTTGCTCACATAAACCTTTCCCCTTCTCAATTATCTTCGAATGCGTGGAGAGTTATGATTGGATCAATCGTCCTTTAGAAGGTTGTACATCAGACCAACCTTCCAGTTCACATATTCCTTGGTTATTACACACCATCGTCTTCCAAGACTCATCCAGGCTACTATCATTTTGTAGCCAAGAAGTCTGAAAAAAAAATCTTATTGGTGACTCAGACCTCCAACCACAATTGGAAACCCCGATACTTCTTCATTCAGGTTCTTGGGAGTTCGGCCCCAACCAAGCTTGTTGGATTTCTGCGCCTAGAACTCCTCTGAGGTGGGCCAAGATCCCCATATCGCACAAAGCTGGTCCGAGATTGAGCCCTGATGCCTACGAGAAGATTAACAAACTTTATAGCCAAGGTGATAAAGGTCATCTTGTGAAGTTTGAGCATCTTATGACCCCGTACTACCTTGCTCAGATAGTTCTGGGGTGTGGCCCACTAACTAAACTTCGTAAGTTATTTTATTATTGTTGCTAAGTGATGCCTCGTACCTTCGTATAGTTGATACACTGATTTTGAGACTTTTCTTTTGCAGAGTGTCCAAAAGGAATTTTAGACGATCTTTGGAAGATGTCGGCCCCAAATTTGAGCAAGCTCATTGACAGGCGTGGCAACAAGGCTACCCCTCTAACTGTACCATCGAAGAAGATTATAGTCTCCAACAGAACCGACGATGCCGGGAAGAAGAGGAAGGGTCAGCCAATCGATCCAATATCCACTCGTCCTTCTAAAACTCAGTGCTCCAATCGTGCCATCCCTATTTACAAGGACGATGCTCTCGACACTTGCCTGTCGCAGCTGAAAATAAATGATAATAGCGTCATTGGTCATAGTTTGAAGGCTGCAGACGCCCTCGGCTCCCTCATCTCAAAGAATGACAAACATTTCCTTCAATCCATAGACATCCCTCTACTGGCTGAATTCGCCATTCACCGAACTATCCAGGTATCTTTAAGAAAAAACCATTCACCAGAGTGTTGTCCCTTCATTTCCTGCGTCTCGTACTTAAGTGTCTCCCTCTTATGTTACAGGGTGCGATTTCTCTTCACTGCTTGGCCAACTGGACTCTGCCCTTAATCCAAAAGGGCCAAGATGCTGAAAAAGTAGAGAAGGAGAAAGATCAGGTCGCCACTCTGAAGGCCGATCATGATAAAGCTCTTAAGGCTAAGGACGAGAGCATGAAGGCTAGCATTGATTCCACCGTTAAAGCTGCCTTGGCCAAGGCTAAGGACCAAATCATTGTCGACTACAAAGTGTCTGATGAATTTATGGACTTTGGCTTTGACTATCTTGAAAGGGGCATTAAGGCTGCTGGACGATGGGCTGCCCTTAAACACGCTGAGACTGGGAGCCTATCCCCAGATTACTTTGTAGACCATGGTTTTGGTGACCCTCGTCTTTGAGCTGCTTTGGCCAAGGTTGAGAACGCTGTTGTTGCCCCTGCAGAGACGAGCCCTCTGAAGGTTACAGAGAAACTTGGGGACGATGCCGAAGAAGATGTCCATGAAGATGGGGTTGGGGCCACTAGTCTCAGAGCCACTGAAATAGTTCAGACTGGTGATGGGTCAGCCCCGGTCGAAGGCGACGTTTAGCCTTGATGGCTCCTTGCTTATTAGTTTTCCTATTAAGGTAGTCAGCCCTGAGGGATTTTTGTACTTGTTCTTCCCTTTTCAACCTCTGGTTATGGCATTTGTAACCTCGTATTTGATGAATGAAATTTTGCTTTCCATAATTTTCTGTCTTATGCTTGTTATCTTTTGAAGTATGATACCACCAACTAATGATGTTTTATCTTCATCTCATATTCACCAAATTAATGATGTATGATACCACCAATTAATGATGTTTAAGGTCTGAGATCACCAAACTAATGATGTTTCATCTCATATTCACCAAATTAATGATGTTTAAGGTCTGAGATCACCAAACTAATGATATTTCATCTCATATTCACCAAATTAATGATGTTTAAGGGTCTAAGATCACCAAACTAATGATGTTTCATCTCATATTCACCAAATTAATGATGTTTAAGGCCTGATATCACCAAACTAATGATGTTTCGTCTCATATTCACCAAATTAACGATGTTTAAGGTCTGAGATCACCAAACTAATGATGTTTCATCTCATATTCACCAAATTAATGATGTCTAAGGTCTGAGATCACCAAAGTAATGATGTTTCATCTCATATTCACCAAATTAATGATGTTTAAGGTCTGAGATCACCAAACTAATGATGTTTCATCTCATATTCACCAAATTAATGATGTTTTAATAATGAACCACACCCAAGTGATTTTGAATTTGGACTCACCAAATTACGGTGTTATGCCATACCCCCTCTCGTCGTTTTGAGAGTGCATGGTTGAGCATCGTCTCGCCCATGCACTGTCAACTCGACCGAGAGAGGTTTTCTCACCAAATTAATGATGTTTTTTAGCTTGAGGACATTTGGACCATATAATTCAATTACTACAAACAAGATATGAGGGAACACATGCAAGATATTTTTATTTAGAGACTATATCATACAATGGAAAGAGAAAAACATACAAGATAATCTCCAAGATCTTTTATTGGTAGTATCTTCTTAAATGGTCGACGTCCGAGGGGTTGGAGAAGGGCTCTCCCTCTAGATTCTCCAGTCGGTAGGTCCCTGGGACGACTTCATCAGTAACTCTGTAAGAACCATGCAGTTGGCATGGATCTTGTTAGGTTTCTTCCACGTCCTTTTCATAACTAAATCTCCCACACCTATCGGCCTTGCTTTGACCCTCTTGTTGTAGAACTTAGCCGTCCTCTGTTGGTAGGCTTCCTGCCTAACCTCTGTATCTTCTTTTGTCTCTTTAATCGGATCAAGGTCAAGTCTTCTCTCTGTTATATTTCCCTCAGGGTCATACGTCTGAACTTTGTGAGTGGAGAGACCAATCTCTGTAGGCACCATAACTTCTGATCCATAAGCTAGCATGAATGGGGTCTCCCCTGTCGGCATTTTCACTATCGTCCGATAGGCCCATAGTACAGCATGTACCTCTTCAGTCCATCTCCCCTTAGCATCTTTTAACCTTTTATTGATTCCATAAAGAATAGTTTTATTGGTGACTTTAGTCTGACCATTGGCCTGAGGGTTGCCTAGCCCTGAGAAGAATTGCTTGACGCCGACCCTTTTACAATAGTTTTCTAGGGAGATGTTCTTGAACTGGGTACCGTTGTCTGAGATGAGTATATTAGGTAAGTCGTATCAGCAAATGATGTTATTCCACATGAACTGAAAGGTATTCTTTTCTGTGATCTTGATCATGGCCTCGACCTCTACCCATTTTGAAAAGTAGTCTATCGCCACAATCAAATAATGTAATTTCCCATGGCCCTTGGCATAGGTCCAACCAAATTAATCACCCACACTACAAATGGCCATGGTGAGGTGATAGACGTCAGAGGTTGATGGAGTTGATGAGGGATGGTGGAAAATCGCTGGCACTTGTCACACTTTTTACGTACTCGACTGAGTCTTTGGCCAGGGTCGGCCACCAATACCCTTGAGTGACGATCCTCTTTGCCAATGATCTTCCCCCAATATGGCTTGAGCAAGAAC
>Ga0068629_1000624_pt1 | contig 10715 bp, 9 predicted proteins | sample InSIn3gowninarea_FD_77432 | JGI IMG/M metagenome (GOLD analysis project Ga0068629, IMG submission 77432) | Clean room microbial communities from NASA Spacecraft Assembly Facility at Jet Propulsion Laboratory, Pasadena, California, USA -... ...
AAATCGAGCTGGAACTTGCCAACTAATGGCGCTTTGGTGAAGCTGCCCATTGGACTGCGGACAAGATTTTTGATGACCTCTTCCCAGCCATCTGCACCGATGGTAGGTTCCTCGATGACTTCTTCAAAGGCCTCAGCTGGAGTCCAGAGTGAGATACTATGAGTAGTGTTGCCATGCTGGCGGATGAGTTCACCGATCTCGACTGCGCCGTAGCCAATGACACGTCTCAATTTCTTTTCTGCTGTCGCGGGACGTCCTTGTGCGTCTACCACAACGGGTGTTTGTGGCCGACCTCTTATTTTCGATCGTGATGACTCTCGAGTCGGCGGTCGTGCTTGCTCTCGAGAACTGCTTCTTTCAAGATTCTTACGACCGCGTTGACTGCCCCAAAGGAAGCTACGACGCGCGCCCGCGCTTTCCGATCGACTATGAGATTCCGGTCGATCTGCTTGAGGCGTTGTTTGGGAAGCTGCGATGACTCGTTTCCGGGGAGCTTCTTCCCTGTGAAGCAGGCAGACCAGGTACAGATGAGAACTTGGATCAGTTGCACTGCCTATCTCCGCCTTCGTCAAGTCTGTAAACAATGTTTTGGGCAACTGGTTGGGGGTGAGACTTTCGAGCGAGTGACGATCGAAAGGCACTTCGACGGCATAGACCTCAGACACGGCACGTGGTACAGCATCTGATGCTTGACGACACAAGTACATATGCAATACTCCTGGCTCGCCACTCCTATCACCGGTTTGTGTCAAGTCAACCAACAGATGCGAAACCAAGGACTCTTGAGCAGGTGGAGGAGGAGGTCTATCACGCATGCTCATGAGCGCCTGTAGCTCCAGCATTTCCGGGATGCTGTCCTGCGCGGTAAGAATGCGACCCTTCTCCTGTGGACTCCGCACGATGACTTCTCCATGGAGCAGTTTGTTTCCGTCAACCAGATCCCAGACTGTCCTCTCTCTCAAAGATGCCAACTCTTTTTCGGTCAGAAGGTCGTGTATTAACTGTTTGCGCGCATTGTCCAATCTACCAGCCAGATCTGACAGCTTTTCCAAGAGCTCGTACTCGTGGTTGAGTACCAATTGATGTACATGAGTGGAATGCCACTCGCGCAGGCATGAGGATATTTCGTCGACCAGGGGTTCCTCGTTGGAGAAAGGAGTCGCATCACCAATGCGAAGAGCAGGGAGAGGGGCCTCTTCTTTGAGAGAGCCCACCGGCCTCGGCTGCACGTCAATGGGTAGCAGGTGTGTGTCGTTGGGTTTGTGTGGGAATAATCTTGTCCTCCTCTTCGATTTTCCTCGACGCAGCACATTCGTCGATAGTTCCAGGGGGTTATGGCCGTTCTGAGCACCACCGTTTGCTTGGACTTCATCTAATCGTTCCTTCTCTTGTTCGGTAGCTTGACCTTCCTCGGTCAGGACCTCCCGGACCTGGATGCAATTGCGCGGAAAGATGCCAGCATTTGCTCGTGGCATGAGTGCTTGGCCGTCCTGACATTCCAGACCCGTAAGGATGGATGGTTGCGACAGTAGCCATCCTCGACACCACTCGAGAGCGGTGCCACCTACTTCGGTAACATAGACATCGTCGCCAATCTCAAGGGCGATATCGTTCGGGTGACTCGCTTCGAATCGCTGCACGCATACAGCATGTACGATGTGTTTGACCGGTCGCCACGACATGTGTATAGAACTAGCTTCTTCCGTTCATGTATGCGCGTATTTCTTGGGCCGAGGAAGAATTTACAGCAGTAGAGAGCGTATCGTGTGGGCTTAGCGGTGAGTGGTGGATCGAGCACGAGGGCAGCTTGGAGCTGGGGTTAGTCGAGTGTTTCCAGAGATGACTAGCTCACGAGCGACCGTCTCGACGTGTAAGTTTGTACAAGGGCGAAGGGACCAGCTGCGACAGCACGAAGGTTTGAGGCCACTTGCCGTCGTTTCGGATATCTATGCACCTACAAGTCCGCGCTTTTCTTGGTCTTGTCTGTCTCTTGCTGTCCTGCTTCTTTGCTGCTTCGGCTCATTGGTATTTTGAGAGTTGAGGATTATGCGACTTCCAATCTGCGTATTTCGTAACACTTTGTGACATGGAATATGGAAGGCTTCTTCACAATTGATGACTCCTATACCAGCTGCTGACGAACGCGCTCAGGGTACTCGACCCGAAGACTATTTCGGGCTATTGCAAGTGGCTTCAGGGCACAGACCATCTCATCTGCTTGAAGGTTGCACTGTCTCAGCATCGACTGCCGATCCTCCATGTATTGCGAAATACTACTCCGAACTGTGTGACTTGTGTCCGCAGCAACTGTCGCCCGTCCGTGGTGGTACATGTGTCAATGTCAGGATTGCCTACGTGTACGGAATAATGGATCGTCTTGGGAGTTGGATCAAGGGTTGTTGCTCTGCTGACCCTGTGCCTTGTCGTCTGCTCATCGCTCAAAACGATCATTGAGTTATCAGGAGGTACTTTTGGTTCAAGTCATATACGCGTCCAGCAAGAGCAGACAGAATGATGTTTTGCAATGGATCTTGATTTGTCTCCCGGACCTGGTGTTTGTATAATGCAATACTGGAGACAATGTGTTTACTTACAAGCTGCAGCTTTGTGTCAACGCCGCCCAGCTACCGACATACTTAGAAGATTAAGAGCGAGGTTGAACCTGTGCCGAATTCCTCTTGTAGCGCAGCAACTCGTGGAAGCGCGGGTCTTGGTCTAGCCGTGCTTTCTAGTAATGCAATGAATCTCGCCGGATCATGAAATGTATAATCAAGGAAATTCGAGATCCTACACAACATGAGGCCAGACACTTCGTTGACACTACTCTTACTGGCAGCGGTCTCTCTGGTATTTTCTGCGGTCGTGACAGACCCGGAAAGTGGAAAATTCGGTGGACAAAGTTGGAAGAAGGAAGGAAGGAGGAAAGAGGAGGGAAGTGTAGGAAGGATACAATAACCGTTTGTACGGCGTCAGAAGTGTGGGCTAGAGCTACAGTGAGTTGCTGCAAGGCAGGTATGATCTTACGCTTGAAGCTACAAGTGAACTACATTCACCTCTGCCCAGATGTCAACAGCAACATTGACTGATACTGTACTTAGACAGACAAGCCCTGTTCTTGCTCATGAAGAACATGGCCTGGAATATCTTTCATGGAGCGGCATCAACAGTGCGTGAGCACTCCAGCAGGGCTCCGGCTCCGAGTACTAAAGGAAAAAGATAAAAGCCAGAGAGCTTTTGTACATGGTTGAAGAGCAGGAATGTCTGTCAAACTGAAACCGCGGAAAAGCACGAAACACACCCTACCTGTAACCTACTGTACTGGATACAATAGTGATATGCATCCTGATCTCTTTGGAAGCAGCATACATTGGTGCAGTGAAGAAAGAGAATCCAGGTCGAGTACTCGAGTAAGTCGCGTGCTCAAGGTGTCTCCTCTGAAGCATTCGGCTTGGCGATGCTCTTGCCCTGCGAACCTCGAGACAGTTCGCCCCTCGAAGCTCCACAGTATACGCAGAATTGAAGAAAAAACGTAATGCTTGCTGTTTGCCACTTGGTCATGAAGCATTGAACACTTTGTGGATGTTGAGCAAGTGAAGGCAGAGTCCAGACGTGCAGACAGACATGAAAATCACATGACGTTGGTGCGCAGAATCTAAGCGAGGACCACCGTGCCAAGACTTGCACTCTGGGCTTTTGCAAATTTCAGCAGCCTCCTCACTCTCGTTTTTCGCAGGTCATCCTCGTTGTCAACTAACCACAGCAGTCAACATGTCGCACAGAAAGTTCGAGGCTCCCCGTCACGGCTCTTGTCAGTACCAGCACCGCCTACAGCAACCACCGCCAGCTCGCCAGGACCAATTGCTAACGCGCGCGCACAGTGGCCTTCCTTCCTCGCAAGAGAACCATCCACCACCGTGGTAAGGCCAAGTCGTTCCCCAAGGATGACTCCAAGAAGCCCGTCCACTTGACTGCTGCCATGGGCTACAAGGCCGGCATGTCTACCATCGTCCGCGACCTCGACCGTCCCGGTGCCAAGCTCCACAAGAAGGAGATCGTTGAGGCCGTCACCATCATCGAGACCCCTCCCATGGTCGCCGTCGGTCTTGTCGGTTACATCGAGACTCCCCGCGGTCTCCGTTCCCTGACCACCGTCTGGGCCGAGCACTTGTCCGACGAGGTCAAGCGTCGCTTCTACAAGAACTGGTACAAGTCCAAGAAGAAGGCCTTCACCAAGTACGCCAAGAAGCACTCCGAGAACGCCGGCCAGTCCGTCACCCGCGACCTCGAGCGCATCAAGAAGTACTGCACTGTCGTCCGTGTCCTCGCCCACACCCAGATCCACAAGACCCCTCTTAAGCAGAAGAAGGCCCACCTTATGGAGATCCAGGTCAACGGTGGCTCCGTCTCCGACAAGGTTGACTTCGCCAACGGCCTCTTCGAGAAGCCCATCGAGATCAGCTCCATCTTCGAGAAGGACGAGATGATTGACTGCATCGCCGTCACCAAGGGTCACGGTTTCTCTGGTGTTACCTCCCGTTGGGGCACCAAGAAGCTTCCGAGAAAGACCCACAAGGGTCTCCGTAAGGTCGCTTGTATCGGTGCCTGGCACCCTTCGCACGGTATGTTCTGCAACCTGACCTGAATGTCTATCACTCAATACTAACGCCCACTCAGTCCAGTGGACCGTCGCCCGTGCCGGTCAGGACGGTTACCACCACCGTACCTCGGTCAACCACAAGATCTACCGTATTGGCCGCGGTGACGATGCTGGCAACGCCTCGACCGAGTTCGATGTCTCCAAGAAGACCATCACCCCCATGGGTGGCTTCGTCCGCTACGGAGAGATCAACAACGACTTCCTTATGCTCAAGGGTTCCGTCCCCGGTGTCAAGAAGCGCGTTGTCACTCTCCGCAAGTCCATGTTCATCCACACTGCCCGCCGTGCCACCGAGAAGGTCGAGCTCAAGGTATGTCTAACACTTCTTCATTCTCTCTTCAACCCTTTGGGCCCCACGCTAATCGGCCATTTTTTCAGTGGATCGACACCTCGTCCAAGTTCGGTCACGGTGCTTACCAGACCCCCGCCGAGAAGAAGCAGTTCATGGGTACCCTCAAGAAGGACCTCGAGCGCTCCGCTTAAATGTTTTCTTCTTAGCAGCTATGAAAAGTCTTGCTTGCGACATGACCGGCGTTTTGTTATTCAATTAGCGGTCTGGCAACTGGGGAAGACGAGTGCTAAAATTCAAAATGATTCCCACCCCAAAACTTTCCTCTTGTCCATTCAACTTTGTATCTTGTCTGACTTTGTGACATGTGCAGCTTATCTTCACTATGCAGCATCCTAACAAGAAGTATACACTCCTGGACCATCTGGCTTCTACTGGATGCTGCCTGGCGAGCTTCTGGACTTTATTTTCTGGAGCTATGTCATACCCTAGCGAACGTCTCGTGTTCACCTCCAATTCCTCCTCCCCCCAGGTCAAGATTTGTCACGCAGACGACTACAGAAATGCACAATAGTATCGAGAAGCAGGATAGTACCCATCGAGAAGCAATTCACTCCCGGCTCTCTTTGAATACATCTTCGATCTGAAAACTATTGTGCTTTTTTACAGAGTGGAGACCTCTACAGGAGGAGGGCAGGAGATACAAGCCTGAGCGCTCTCGCTGATGAGCCCAGGTATCTCTCCCCTATCCTTCTCCTCGAAGCTTGGAACTATCAAAATGCACAGTTCTTTTAAGAACTAGGAAGCATCCACTGAGAGTCATGATGCCCTCGACTCCCTTTGAAGTGAACGACTCTTCTTATGAAAAAGTTGTCCTCCTCAGTCTCCTCAGCGCTGTCGACGTCGACAGTCTTCGTGGGAGGTTTCTTGCCCAGCTTTTTGACTGGAGTCTTCTTGGCGACAACAGGCTTATCGACGTCGACATAGTCTTGGCAGCCTAGAGGGAGCTTACCGTCCTGGCCGACAATGTACTTCGCCATCAGAGTCATGCTCTCCAATCTGGTGCTGGTTCCTGCGATCTTCTTCTGCCAGATCTTGGCTTTCTTCTTATAGTCGGTGACGACGGCCAGCGCAATTCCAGATCCCTTTACGGCAAAGGATGCGGTTTGCACCCCGATGGTATCGGTGAGCTGCACAAGCTTGTCGTTCTCGTCGACGCGAGTGGTACCGGAGAATTGGTTGGGCTTGGTGTTCTTCAGCATCTTCTCAAAGTTGCTGTCGACAACTCTCTCAACCATAACAATCTGGCGATTATGGTAGTTTCTGTTCTTGCGGATCTGCTTTGAAGTCTTTTCATCATCCTTGCCAGCCTTCTTGCTGTCGACGCCATTCTTGTTCACAGACTGGTCCTCATCATCAGACTCCTCGACCTCTTGCTTGAGAGCCTTCTTGCCGTCGATGCCATTCTTGTTGGGAGCGGGCTTGCTGTCACGCCATCTTTGTTGAAGAGCTTGTCCTGGGCGCCGATATTGACCTGCTTGTTGGCTGCCTCAGCCTCTGATTCGTTGAGGGTATCATCCCGAGACTCGTCTTGAGGCAAGGCGCAGTACACGAAGGGGTATGTCGACATTCCAGAAGGTACGCCCTCACCAGAGACAGAGGGCAAAAATGTTGCAGATGCGGAGCTGCCGTTGACAGCCTTGGGGGCTCCAGCAGAGTCAATCATGGCCTCAAATTTGACGCCAGGAGGAGCGTTGTCAGCCTTGACTTCTTCGACGCGGGCAGTCATGACGGCCTCGGATCTGTCGTTGGGAGCAGGGGTGGTAGACATCTTGAATGTCAAACTGTAATGGATGTTGTAAGCAGAATGTATGTTGAAGTAAGGTGGAAGAAGTGGAGGTTGTTGATGTAAAGTGGAAGAAGTGGATGGAAGGAAGATGTGGTTTTGTGTGATAGGAGTGAGAGTAAGTGAGTGAGTGAGTAAGTGAGTGGAAGACGGAATGGGTGTGAGAGAAGGAATAACATGCATGTATAAGAGGCAGGAGTGAAGTGAGGTAAGAAGTGTATAGGAGGTTTTGGCAAGAGCGCGCTTCGAGATGTGGTAAGTGAAGGCCGGATGAGAAACACAGGATGAGTTTACTGCTAACAATTTGTCGACACCCTACTGCCCGACTATGTCTCTCCAAAAAGTCTGCAAAGGCCTCAATTACACCACCGCCCGGAATTTATCGACATGCCACGAAACGACTTCGTCTATCCAGCGCTATACATGAAAAGTTCTGGGATGCCAGCCTGTTTGTTGTCGACACCTTGCTGGCCAAATATGTCTCTTCAAAAATGTAAAGGCTTCAATTGCATTACTGTCCTGAATTAGTCGACGTACCACGGAACCGCTTCGTCCATTCACCATTTAGAAAAAGTTGCATCAGAATCTCGCCACAATTTTGTCGACGTTCCTCACGGTAACACTATATATCTATTTCCTGCAAATATTACAACTGTATCACCGCCTCGACTTTGTCGTCAGCTCTCAAAAGATCTCAAATGCCTCTGATCTTGAACTACTATCGAGTATATCACCGCCTGAAATTTGTCGTCATCTCTTGGGATAGTCGTAGTTGCCTCTTGTCTTAGACTACTACAAAGTATATCACCGCCTGTGTTTTGTCGTCACCTCAAGGAAGAAATCCAAATGCTTCTCATCTGAAAGCACTACAAGTGTATCATTGCCTGGAATTTGTCGTCACCTCTGAGAAAAGACCCAAATACCTCTTGTCTTGAGCTGCTACAAGTATATCACCGCCTGGATTTTGTCGTCATCTTACAAGATATCATATCTTGTTTTCCTTCAAAGATGACCAGAAGTGTATCATTGCATAGATTCTTCCAACGTTACTTTAGATGATTCCAATGCCTCTCCTCCCAAAAAATGCTATGAGTATATCACTACCTAGACCTTGTCGTCAATCAATATAATAATTCTGTACGTTTTTCCTGGGACATAATGTATCTGAGTACCTTGCTGCCTAGGTTTTGTCGACATCAAATAGAGATTTGATATGGTTTGCGTTCCTTTGCCATCATGTGTAAAGAAGCTAAGTATTGAGAAGCTGCAAGAAGACATAAATAAGCTATGTATCATAAACAGTATGAAGGTGAGCAAAGCAAGTCCCCTAGTCGATGTCGATAAATCGATATGATCGTAAAAAAAGGTTAGCGAATAGTATAGCAAATCTTCTCTTCCACATTGTCGTCAAATCATCATAGTACTGAGCAAACTCTTTTCCTTGATTCCCTCACGATCATATTTTTTGTTCTTGAAAGTGTCGAGTAGCTCCTTGACCTGCACCTTCGACTGGTGGTGAATGATTACCATGTGGTTTCGGAAGGCTTCCATACTTGAAAACTCCATGACTTCTTTGCAGTCGTCAACTTTGCAGAGTAGAGCTTGATATTCGTTGGTCCTCAAATGTCGACGCCAGGCATTGGCATATGTGTACATTTTTTCGTGGTTACAGTCCTCAACACTGCACTTGCGAGGCTCGAAAGAATGGACATCTTGCGTGTGTCTGCGCAGGGCGGCACTTGGATCCTAACCAGTCGCGACGTACGAGCATCTGTCGATGGTGCAACTGTGTCCGATCGACACTATGTTCCGTCCTGCTGTTGTAGCTGTGACCTCTGGCGTACAAATCTGCTCATGTAGTTCGTATGGCTTCAGACGATCAAACTCCCGGCCGCAACTGGCAAAATTCTTGCATCGGTGACGATAAGGGCCAGGGGTGTCTCCCGAGATTCTGGCTTTCAATGTTTCCGCCGAACTATCTTTCTTGTCGACTCGACTGGTATATACAGTCGAAGTATTGATTCCGGAGAGCCTGTTTTTGATGAATTGCGTAGCCAAAAAAGACTACAAGTTTACTATAGCCTTGGTCATTCGTTGTTCACTTCCTGGTGTCCCGTGTGCCTCTGAATCCAGCTCTCTATGGACACATCTGTAGTCCAGAGATTAATGTGCCTTTTTATAGTGTCTGAATAGGAGGAGAGGAAGTAGAGGATATGTCTATGTCTATATCTCCTGTCCTCATCCGACGTAGCTCTTGACGCTGCAATAAGGCACAGTTCTTGTAACATGGCAGACAAGTCCACGGAGAGTCGTTGAGACATAGACGAAAAGCGAGGGAGCAGAGCAGAATAGAAATATGCGGTAGGGCATCTTGCGAAGGGTTTGGTATCATGTTCTGGAATTTGATCTTCGTATTCGTTTATGCATGCTCCTGGACTTCCAGAGTATTGATGTAGAACGCTCATGCCGGTGCCGAATATTGAGTGCTACATAGTCGCTCAAATAGCAGTACCCCTCTCGAAGCTATCCCTGATCTCCGAAGTGTACTTGTTGTAGAACCTCGCCAACTTTTGGTTAAACTGTAGTCACCTAATGTCAGCATACTCTTCCAGCCCACTCTCTTTTTAGCGTTGTAACTTACCTGCTTGTTCTTGTCGTTGATGTAGGTAACATCACCATCCTCCTCTTTGCCACTCCTCTCCTTCCTCTTTTTGAGTCTGACCTCCTCTGCTTTTTGAATCTCACCCACCAACTTGTCAATCTTTTCCTTGGCTGGCTTGTTCCCCACGAAATCCGTCGAGTCTTTTGTGCTGTAGAAACTGCCATCCTTGTCCACGGCAATTAACTCTCCATCTTCCGTCTCTACAATCTCCAAGCCTCCTGATTGAGCGGCCCTCTCCACAGCAGCCATTTTCTCCGCCTCATAGTTCGAAACATCTGGCGCCATATCCTTCACCTGTCGTTTGTAGATTTTGTTCGCATCCTGGCCGAAATCTTGGAACGCGACATTATCGCGGTGTGCCTTTTTCTTTGCTTGCTTCTTGTCCCAAGCGGCGGATTCTTCGGCCGTCCAGTCCCAGGCGCGTTTGCGATCCCAGTCTTCGCCATCTTCGAGGGTTTGCGCATGCAGAAGTTTTTCAGTGGCGCGTTCTTTGCGGCGGGAGAGTGAGGCTAGGGCGCCTGGGTCGGCAGAGGCGCGAGAGACTTCTAGGGTTGTGGCTTTGCGGTTGTCGTCGCGGGAGGATTTGTTTCTGTTGCGGAGAGCGGCAAAGCGGGCGAGGCGGTCTGACTGAAATGCTGGTGTCGTGGAGTCTGTTGTTGATGTTGGTGTGGGTGCTGCTGAGGAGGTTGTGTCGTTGTCTTCTGATGGTGCGATGTCCTCGGTGGTAGTGGCTTCGGTGAAGCGGCGCTTGGATGATTCGACCAGTGTATCATCCTCTGAAGGAGAAGGTTTGCGTTTTAGTGTTGATGACATGATTGCTGTGGTGTGTGATGTTGGGTGTGAAGGTTGGAAGTGGAAGATTGAATGTCATGAAAGTCGCGATTCAATCATGTCAACTTGCACGACTTCGTCATTGTTGGTATGGGGATGACCCTGTCCCCCTCTACAACTTCTTATCAACCATCAATACAGACCCAAATCACTGCGGCGATTGACGTGAATGTCAACTATCTTGCCTAGTAAATGTAACTGACCGACGATAATGCTTACCAGGGTCATTATAGGCAGTGTTCGAGAGTCACACTAGATGTCGACGTGATGTCGAGTTATGTGTGTAGATGAGCGGAGTGCACTACCTGATCATTCATGTCAAGAAACTCCCATGACACAAATCGAACGTTTGGAAGAGAGGACAAAACTCTTGATCAAATATGATTTCATTTCGAATCGTACAATGGCTACCTCTTTTTGCGAGATTAAT
>Ga0068629_1000632_pt1 | contig 10687 bp, 15 predicted proteins | sample InSIn3gowninarea_FD_77432 | JGI IMG/M metagenome (GOLD analysis project Ga0068629, IMG submission 77432) | Clean room microbial communities from NASA Spacecraft Assembly Facility at Jet Propulsion Laboratory, Pasadena, California, USA -... ...
AAAAAAAAAAACTATACATTACTAGTAAAACATTTAATACATAGCAAAGAACTTAAATATATAACATAGATTTCTAAAAAAATAAAAAATAAAAAATAAAATAAAATAAAAAATAATAACAATAATAATAATATAAATAAATAAATAAATAAATAAATATATATATATATTATTAATTATTAATTATTTAGTCATTTGTAAGCCGACAATAAAAGAAGACATTAAATATTTTTTCAATTAACTATTAATAGCTCCATAAGTTCACACTCTCTCTTCTCAAAGTACAAATCACATTTCCCTGATGATGGACTCACTAAGCTAGTCCGAAACGTTGGTTTCAAAAACTGTTCACAGGGTTTTCCACAAACAAAATAAAAATATCATATGATGTTAGTTTTAATGATAAAAATAAACATGCAATGCATCCTACCCTAACATGCATGTTACATCACCGAAATACTAAGTATAATCATAAACCCAATGCAACCAACATATCATCAAGTCAATATGAAAACAACTTCCCTTTTGCTCACTCACATAATGGATCCAAAGGTAAGGGTAGGAATGACAATATGGATGGTCGTAAGGGAGGGAGGTAGGAAAATGAAGTGACCACGCATAGAGTTTCACAAGAAAAATGAGAGCCAAGTGATGCAAAATTTCCACGAGATCTTTTTTCTAACCAAAAGATAGAGATATCAATAATTAAGCTCATGAACATTCGATGGATAACAACCTCATGAATGTCATTCCCATCATGGTCCCCATAATTAATGTGATTCTTTATGACCACAATAGGGTCATGACTGAGAGGAAAGGGGGATTGATGACAAAAGGAGTCTACACAACAAGAGGGTTTCTAACAATAATCATATTTACAATCTTGAGGGTATGAGGGGGAAGGAGGGATACATTTGATGGAAAGTTCGACCTTATCATACCTAGGAGAGGAAAAGGGATCATCCATCATTTTTATAATGTGAGAATGGTCAAGGAAAAGGTTTTTGGATAATGTTGCTATGCTATTGGGATCCCGGGGAATATTAGGAAAAACAAGGCCTTTGTCAATGTCATCATCAGTGTCATAAATGGGTCTTGCCATTTCTAATGAACCTTATTCATGTGTGGGAAAGTCGTGATCCTCCCTTTCGATGGTGTAAGTAAAAATATCATCATGAGTAATGCCCTGGGGAAAAGGATAATCAATTCCAACCTCATGTTTGGTGTCAGTATCATAAATAGGGTCGTAGTCAAAATGGTGTTTTCCCACATCCCACTTTCCTTCATTAATGCATAAGAAATTAGAGATGTCATCATCATAAGGAGCTACAATATTAATGCCATCAAATTCCCTTTACTGAATGAAATTCCCCACTTCATCATGTTAATCCTCATGGACATTAATGAGGTTGTCATTCATGTCATGCACATTATCAATCGTTAAATTTGCATCTCAAATCTAGTCTTATGATCTTCTTGAGATGGGTTCCACTCTTCCGTATATTCTTCATTTTCATGATTGCCTTCCACATTTGTATTTTCTTCAAGGTCACCCTGATCATCTACTTGATTACATTGCACGGGGTTCACATCTGATTGTAGTATTTTTCATTGATTAGGTCAGTCAAAATATTAAAATCATAGGTTAGGCTAGCAAATTCAAAGAGATGATTAGATTCCTTCTCATAGGCACACATTATTATGTAGAGTTGTTTTTGTGTTGACCCATGAAATGTTAGTATGAGTTCCTTATCTATGTTCTCTAATAAATCTTCATAAAACTCAACATATTTTTCCACATTATTTTGTAGTTATTGAATATCTTAATCATTGAGTTGTGCAAATGGAGAGCCAAGGGTAATTTCTCTTTGACCATAATCTATTTTTCATGATTTTTCATATTAGGATCAAAATGGACTTACCAGGGTGAATCAAAATTCCTTGATAGATGCTTGCTTCACCCTACAAGCATTAACTTTGAAGTTGAATGAAGAACCATGGCTTCATTCTTCCAATGAAGTTGCAAAAAAGATTTTCAATGGTGTTGTAAGGGAAATAAGACACGCATCTCATTTCCTTGACAACGACGCCAAAATTGTTGGAAATAATACTGAGAGGGGGGGGGTGAATCATTATTATCATGTTAATAATTTTATTTCCCAGACAGATTTTTATACACTACTTCAGCTAAGTGAACTAGTGTGTACACGCAATTGAACTTAAAGCAACCAGCGTATATGCAGAGAACTTTTGTTTTACCCAATTTATCATGCATTGAACTTTAACCAATATATCAAAGATTTATTAGACAATGCAATAAAAGCAGAATAAAGAATCACACATAAGCAACACACATGAACACCAAGATATAAGGTGGAAGCCCAATGTGGGTAAAAACCACTAGCTCTTGTCGTTTTTGTCTTCTTTTAATAATAAGAAAATATGTTTACAATCTTGTACTAGTGTAGACTTATACTAGTACGCAAGCTTCTACCTGCAGAAGGTTACAACCTTCTCTCGTTCTCCAGCTTCTACTGGAAGGGAGCTACAACCCCTAACTCCTATACTAGCTGATATGTTTACTAGTATGTAGGTGGTGATCTACAGAAGGATACAACCTTCTTTCTTCCTTCAAGGACCACGTTTCATAAATTTTCAGACTGGATCCTTCAACAACATTATAATTCAATCATGAAATACATCTGTATCAACCAATAATTGAAACTCAACCACAACTGAATCAATCAATCATTTTGACAACCCATTGTTAAATCACAATCAATCTGATCATTCAGAATACTATCACCAGAATATAGTAACCAGAACCCAAACCAGAGCCTAGAATTCTGCAACAGCAAATAGAAACAACTGAAACATACTTTATACACTATACACTACTTCCATGTGTCGAACCTGTGTGTATATGCGCATTTATCAAAGCCAACCAGCGTACACATCTACAAATATTAATTCATAATTCTGCAGTTGTTCCGGACTTCAGTTATACCCAGATCATAATATTTATAAAACAACACATGCATCAGTATTCAGATCTAGACTATACATGATCAAACCACATAATCATAATTCATTTCAAGCCTTAAGATTCCAATCCATCATTAGATCTTATCCTTCATCAACCGCTAAGCTTCATCCTTGGTTCAGATGAAGCACCGCACCATAACCCAATAACCTGCATACTAGATCTCACTCTTCATCAAACATTCGATACTTGCACACCTAGCCTAATGATCTTCTCCTCCTTTTATAGTTTTAGGCCTTTCTCAATACCATGGACCAAAACCATTTACGACTAAATACCTAGGGTCAATACCTCGAACCAGATACCTTGGACCAATACCATGGATCAAAATACCATGGACCAAATACCTTAGACCCAAAACTTAGTTTTGCAAGATATACGCACTTTTCCTTCTATGAAAGTGTGTGTGTACGTATACGATACTTGTGGTCAGTGAAACTGCGTGTATACGCACCTTGGTCAAGGTGAACCTGCGTATACCTCTCTTTCTTCATTCTTTGTAGTTTGATTTGTAATTCTTTGCTATTAACCTGCTATATTGTGATCTTTCATCTGAGTGAGTTGCCATCAAAGACAACACATGTATCATAATGCCAACAATCTCCCCCTTTGGACTTGATGGCAACAACAACACCAAGTCACTCTCCCCCTTTGACATCAAGGGCAAAGGGTCATGATCCCCCTTTGACATACATTATGCTAGTCATGCTCCCCCTGAGTACCGGACGAATTCTCTGATATGTTGAAATGTACTAATTGAGCTCCCATGATTGAGTCCATGCTCCCCCTGAGCACAAGAAAAGTCTGCAAAAACATTTTCTAAAAGAATAACATGATTCTATAACTCAACTATGTGAGGATGACCTTCCTATCACTAATGACTCATACATACATCCACCTCCCAACCAAGTGGGGATATACCAATTGTTTATACATGACAAAAAAAGAAATATTACATCATCCATCCCATGTAAAGTGGGGATATAAATTACATCATTTGTCCAAGGGGACCCATTCAAATGTATGAGAAGACATATCACACCCTAGACTTTTACATGACTTGAGCAGCAAATGGTATAAATATCTGAAGCCATAGCTAGACTCAACAACCATAATGCCAACAATGTTGAATGTACATGAAGGCTAATGCTCCCCCTGAACTGGTGCTACCTATGCATTTTTAATAGGTCAAAGATCAAGGCATCTTTGTTAGTTAGATAAAATTAATGACTGAGCATGTTAATCATCAATATTAGTCAGAGCACCCATATCAGAGCCTGCCCCACTATTTTTCTTGACTGAAAAACATATATGCTCCTTGACCCACAGAAACCCGTGTGTGTACGCAACTACGTTTAAGGAAACACGCATATAATCACCTTTCTCTGAAAAGTTTGAGTTAACAGTAGGATGATGCAGCAACTACTCCTAGCTTTTGTCTGAGATATTCAAATGTCTCTCTAGGCAGTGGTTTAGTGAATATATCAACAACCTGTTCTTTAAAGGGAACATATTCTAATTTCACCTTTTGTTCAAGCACTTGTTCATGTAGAAAATGGTATTTGATAGGTATGTGCTTGGTCTTGGAGTGCATGACTGGATTCTTTGAGATACTGATGGCACTTGTATTATCACATAGAATGGAAATGGGTGGAGTACATGTGATTTGAATGTCTTGCAATGTTTGCATCATCCAAAGTAGTTGTGTGCAGCAAGATGTAGTAGCCACATATTCTGCTTTAGCTATAGATAACACAATTGAACTTTGTTTCTCGTTGAACCAAGACACTAAACTGGAACCCATATAGAATGCACCACCACTAGTGCTTTTTTTTGTCATCAATGTTTCCTGCCCAATCTACATCTATATATGCATGTAGAGTAAGATCTATATCTCTAGGATACCATAAACCAAATTTCTATGTTCCTTGAAGATATTTGAAAATACTTTTGACTAACTGAAGGTGTGATTCCTTTGGATTTGCTTGGAATCTTCCAACTATTCCTACTCCATGCATGATGTCAGGTCGGGTACTTGTTAGATAAAGCAGACTACCAATCATGGATCTGTAAGTTGGTTGATGTACTACTGTTGATTCATCATTTGAGCTGAGACTGCATCTTGTTACCATTGGGGTACATACAAGTTTAGAATCTTCCACGCCGTACTTTTTCAAGATGTATTTGAGATATTTGGTTTGTGAAAGAAAAATACCATCTTTATTTTGTTCAACTTGTACACCAAGAAGATAGGTAAGCTCACCAAGCAAGGACATTTCAAACTCTTACTGCATTACTGAAGAAAAATTCCGACTCATGGATTCTTCATTGCTACCAAAAATGATATCATCAACATAAACAACAATTATTAGCAATTTATTAGTGCCAATCTTTGTATATATATTGCTATCTACTGACCCTTTTGAAAAACCCTATTGGTGGAGATATTTGTCAAGGTGGTAATACCAGGCCTTTGGAGCCTATTTTAGACCATAGAGAGCCTTTTTGAGTCTGCATACAAGTTTTGTATCATTTCCAAGAATGAATCCTTCTGGTTGTTCAATATAGACTTCTTCTTCTAAGTCTCCATTAAGGAAGGTAGATTTTACATCCATTTGGTATACTTTGAATTTCTGAAAGCTAAAAAGAGCAAGAAACATCCTTATGGCTTCAAGTCTAGCAATAGGTGCAAAAGTTTCTTCAAAATCTACACCTTCTTGTTGAGCATCTTCTTTACAAACAAGTATGGCCTTGTTTCTAATAACTTCTCCATTTTCATTCAACTAGTTTTTGAATATCCATTTAGTTCCTATGATATTTTTATCATGATGTCTAGGATCTAATTCCCAAGTATTATTATTTTCAATTTTCTCAAGTTCTTCATTCATGGCCTTGTCCCAACATTCATATTTGCATGTTTCATTTACATTTTGAGGTTCGGTGGAGGATAGTAATGCTAGATAGCTTGAGGTTTTTGTAATAGTTCTTCTTGTCTATACACCTGCCTCTTTTTCCCCTAAAATTTGAGTTTTTGGATGATTTTTTTGAACATACCTGGACGAAGTCTTTTCTTCTACCATTATCTCTTCTTCTAGTGCTTCACTGGTTTCTTCTTCAGAATCATTATGATTTGATGTGGGAAAATAATCCCCATCTTCTTCATTGTCATAATCTTCGGTTTTTTTTTTTTTGGATTTTTGCATGCTTCACTAACTACAACATCAATACTTTCAACAATTTTCCCAAGTCTTTTATTATAACATTTGTATCCTTTACTTCGAGAAGAGTAACAAAAAAGAATACCTTCATCTGCTTTGGGCTCAAACTTACCAAGTTTTTCATCAATCCTTTTGATATAACATTTGCTTCCAAAAACTTTAAAGTATTTTACAGTAGAAGTCCTACCATACCAAAGTTCATGTGGAGTTTGAGTGTTGTTTACCTGAAAATTTGCTTGGTTGAGAATAGCTACGGCGGTGAATGCAACTTCACCCTAGAAGGTTGTAGGTGTCCCAGATTCATCTAGCATAGCTTAAGCCATTTGTGGAATAGTTTTGTTCATTCTTTCTACCACTCAATTTTGCTAAGGAGTCCTTGTGATGGAGAACTGCCTTTTTATTCCATGTTGTTCACAAAAGTCAAAGAATTCATCCGAGGTAAATTCCCCTCCTCAATCAGATCTGAGGCATTTGATTTTGCGATTTGATTCATTTTCAACCAAATCTTTGAAGGTTTTGAACTTTTCAAATGCTTCATCTTTATGGTTTAGAACACCTATCCAACACATTCTGGAAAAATAATCAATGAACAAAATAAAGTATTCTTCTCAACGAGGTGACTTTTTCCTTGATGGTCCACATAAATCAGTATGGACAAGTTCAAGAATCTTACTAGCTGACCCTTCCTTTTCAATGAAGTGAGCTCTGGTTTTCTTATTGAATTGACATGGTTTGTATATTGTATTTTCATGGATGCTAATATTTGGAAGATCAGGAACAACCTGGAATCTGCATGCTTTTCTTATTTTAGAAAATCTTAGATGTCCTAATCTTCTATGCCATAGCCAGTTTTCATCATTTTTGCTTAGATAGCACTGTTGTTATCCTCCCTTGTGTATGTATAAGTTGTTTGGAGTTCTTGTACCTTTGATCATGGTTTCTCCTATATCAAGCTCACGAATAACACATATGTTTGATCGAAACACCACTTCATTTCCTTGATCACACATTTGAATGACACTCAACAGGTTATGCTTTAGACTGTCTACATACATAACATTCCGAGCTTTAACCTTTTCTTTCAAGAAAACATAGCCTTTACCTTTTATGACAGCAGGAGTGTCATTTCCAAATGAGACATTATTTTCATTTTCTAAGGCATTATATGAGTGAAGTTTTTCTTTGTCACTTGTCTTGTGTTTTGAGCATCCATTATCGATGTACCACTTATTTTCTTGTCCTTTTGCATACAAGGCTATACCGCATCTTTCTATTTGAGGTTCTTTCCTTCTCCATATCTTGGGATTTGATGGAGTTTTCTCCTTTTGAGATGTTTGCTGAAATTTGTTCCTGCATTCATATTCTTCATGGCTAAATTTGTTAGAGATTGAGAATTCTATATCATTTTCAAGAAGAGAAAAGTTATTATAGGAACTTTCCTTGATCCCTGTCACATTCCTTTGATTTCATGCTTCTCTAGTCATGATGGTTTTGTAAGCAACACATTGAGCATATTTGTGTCCAAAATTATGACATGAGAAACATTAACCATTAAATAAGTTCCTACAATTATCGAATCTATTGACCTGGTGATTGTAGTTTCTATTGATATTCATCTTTGGAGAAAATTGAGTATGGTTTTCCTGAGGTTGGTTGTGGCTTCTCTTCATCCTTGAAGCAAATTGAGTCTGATTTACCTAGTTATCTGCTTTGTGCCTTTGTTGACAATTGTCATATTGTTCACTGTTCTTTGCTGCATCAAGATAGCTTTTGATGGAGGTTGACAACTTCTGTGATTGAGATGCTTCTTCAGTATATCCAAGACCTGTCTTTATCAGAGGAGAATGCTGCACTTTGATAATTTCATTTAAGATTTTTGATCCTTTAGCAAATCTAAGATTGAGAGATTTCATTTTCTCAAGATCCTTTCTTAGACCTACAATTTCACATTCTAGTTTTTCATTGTGTTTTTCTTTTTCAACAAGCTGGTAGGTCAAGGTATCTATAGTCATATTCTTTTCTTCTAAATAGATTTTGAGTTTAAATATTTCTTCATGAAGGTCATCTTCTTCTAAGGCATCCCAAAAATTATCATCTTCATAAGCCATTAGAAGTCTATAGTCATTACTATTTTCATCTTCATCACTATTTGATAAACCATCATTATCTTCATGAGTATAGTAACTCTTTTTACTTACAACTTGTTTTGTATTCCATTTTGCATATTCCTTCCTTTTATCAGATTTATCTTTATGAGGAAATTTTTTAGCATAATGACCGACTCTACCACAAGCAAAACATTTGAAGGGTAGTTTACCTCTAAATCTTTCGAAACCCCATTGAATCTTCTTAACAAAGTTTACTTCATCTTCTTCTTCTGAAATATGTCCTAATTCATTGAGTTCTTCCTTTCCTTTTGCTGAAGATTTAAATGTGGCTTCTCTCATATATGATGGACCTCCTTTTGTCATCTCGAAGGCAATTAAGATTCCATCAAGCTGTGTCATAGTGATATTCTGCAGATCCTGTTTTTCTTCTATGGCAGACACTTTTCATTCAAGTTTAGCAAACAAGGATCTTAAAACTTTCTCAACTAAGGTAACTTCCTTCATATCTTCACCTAAGTTATTCATACAATTGACAACCTCATCTATGCGTAAGAAGTAACTAGCTACACTTTCATCATTGTACATCTTAAGAGTTTCATATTGAATTCTGAGAGTTTGAAGTTTAGCACGTTTTACCTAAGAGTCTCCTTCATAGCTTAGAACGATTTTGTCCCATATTTCTTTGGCTGATTTGAGTTGCATAACTTTGAAAAACTTTGATTGTGACAAACTTCCCAATAATGTATTGACAGCCCTGGCATTGGTTTCATATTGCTTTTTACCTGCTGTATCTGTAGGAATTGCAGATGGAAATGTATATCCTCCTTCTGTGATTTCCTAGACATCCATTCCAAGTGATTATAAATAGGTTGTGGTTCTTATCTTCCAATAAACAAATTTTCTCCCATCAAATATTGGTGGTCTAATGGATCCCATGCTTTCTTGATTGCTCATGATGATGGATCTCCCTTCAAGCAATCAAGTTTCTTCTGAAGGACCTGCTCTGATACCAATTGTTGGAAATAATACTGAGAGTGGGGGTGAATCAGTATTATCAAGTTAATAATTTTATTTCCCAAACAGATTTGTATACACTACTTCAGCTAAGTGAACCAGTGTGTACACGCGACTGTACCTAAAGCAAACAACGTATCTGCAGAGAACTTTTGTTTTACCCAATTTATCATGCATTGAACTTTAACCAGTATATCAAAGATTTATTAGATATTGCAGTAAAAGCAGAATAAAGCATCACACATAAGAAACACACATGAACACCAAGATATAAGGTGGAAACCCAATGTGGGTAAAAACCACTTACTGTTGTCGTCTCTGTCTTCTTTTAATAAGAAGAAAACCTATTTACAATCTTGTACTAGTGCATACTTATACCAGTATGCAAGCTTCTACCTACAGAAGGTTACAACCTTCTCTCATTCTCCAACTTCTACTGGAAGGGAGCCACAACCCCCTAAGTCTTGTACTAACTGATATGTTTATTAGTACATAGGTGGTGACCTACAGAAGGCTACAATCTTCTTTCTTCCTTTAAGGATCACGTTTCATAAATTTCAGACTGGATCCTTCAACAACATCATAATTCAATCATCAAATACACCTGCATCAACCAATCACTGAAACTCAACCACAACTGAATCAATCAATCATTTTGACAACCCATCGTTAAATCAATCTGATAATTCAGAACACTGTCACCAGAATACATTAACCAGAACCCAAACCAGAACCAGAATTCTGCAATAGCAAATAGAAACAACTGAAACATACTTTATGAGGTATACGCTACTTCCATGTGTCGAACCTACATGTATATGTGCTTTTATCAAAGCCAACCAGCGTAAACATATGCAAATATTAATTCATAATTTTGTAGCTATTCGAGACTTTAGTTATACCCAGATCATAATATTTACAGAACAAGACATGCGTCAGTATTCAAATCTAGACTATAAATGATCAAACCACATAATGATAATTCAATTCAAGCCTTAAGATCTGGATCCATCATTAGATCTTATCCTTCATCAATCGCTAAGGTTCATCCTTGGCTCAAATCAAGCACCACACCATAAGCCAATAACCTGCATACTAGATCTCACACTTCATCAGATATTCGATACTTGCACACCTAGCCTAGTGACCTTCTCCTCCTTTTATAGTTTTAGGCCTTTCTCAATACCATGGACCAAAACCAATTAGGACTAATACCTTGGACCAAATACCTAGGGTCAATACCTCAGACTAGATACCTTGGACCAATACCATGGATCAAAATACCATGGACCAAATACCTTAGA
>Ga0068629_1000635_pt1 | contig 10676 bp, 13 predicted proteins | sample InSIn3gowninarea_FD_77432 | JGI IMG/M metagenome (GOLD analysis project Ga0068629, IMG submission 77432) | Clean room microbial communities from NASA Spacecraft Assembly Facility at Jet Propulsion Laboratory, Pasadena, California, USA -... ...
AAGAGGTAGAGGCGGTCTTGCCACGACCAAAGATCGCCATTGTGCTTGCGATTACTTTTCAATGAAAGGTCGTATACACAGCAGACGACTCAAGAATGAACAAGCAAAACAAGCGCAGATACGAACGGATACAGCAGCTGATTATATGCAAATAGCGGCTGGCAACTTCCCCTCAGCTTATTACACTTGGCCTGCAGGATAGGCGTAAGCTTCCCCAAGGCATGTGCAACCAAGCCCTTGGCCTGTTCATCTCCGGAGTAAAAACAGTAAAAACAGCTTTGGTGGTCGAATCAGATCAGAAGGCGTGATCGAGGCCAGGTTAGCGCCCATCGCCAAGCTTCGCCGAGCTGATAACGAAAGAAACTGCTGGCTAAGACACTGACTATCTTATTACCGTACAGAGCAGCTGAGGTGTACTAGTTGAAAAGCAGATATCAACCTGTTGGCATGATAGCTTGTCGTCTTTGCCACAATCAGAGTCGTTTAGAAGGATGGAAGAAGAAACAAAAGTCGTAGGTTTAGGTGATGTGGGTACCAAGGTACAAGTACATCGACCTCCTTCCTGTCTTGTATTCAATGATGGAATGCCTTCTTTCTCACTTGGTTACAGACCGCAAATATGTATGAACGGACAGTAGTATCACACTCCGAGCTCAGAATCCTGTGACTGGTGGCTTTGCGCCCTTTGCCTCTCGCTTCGTCGACCCTGCCCTCGGTTTCTCCCTTGGCTATACCTATCTTTTCAAGGTCAGTTTAATGATATTTTCGTCGAAGTGCTTTCACTAACACTATTCAGTATCTGATCACAACACCCAATCAACTGACAGCTTCTGCGCTCGTGCTTCAATTTTGGCTTGCTCCAGATCGAGTCAACCCTGGTGTCTGGATTGCAATCTTCCTAGTTGCGATTGTATGTATTAACTACTTCGGTATCAAGTTCTTTGGCGAGTTCGAATTCTGGTTGTCCACTATCAAAGTCGCTACTATTCTTGGTATTATCATCCTCTCTCTGGTTCTGGCACTCGGCGGTGGACCAGATCACGACAGGAAAGGCTTCCGGTATGTCTTGACGATATGCGCAGTCTTTCGCTAGTACATGCTAACTCTCTACGAAGCTACTGGAAGAATCCCGGAGCTTTCAAGCCGTACTTGGCTACAGGTGGAGCGGGCAAGTTTTACGGGTAAGTTAAAGGACGATGCCATGAATGATTTATTAAGAAGTTAGTGTAACTTACATTACTTGTTAGATTCTGGTCTTCAATGGTTACTGCAGTTTTCGCCTTTCTCGGCACTGAACTCGTTGGTGTCACCGTGGGTGAAGCGGAGAACCCGCGCAAGGTATGTTCTGCCAATACTGACTACACAAAGCACGAATCTTTAGCTAACATCATTAGAACATCCCGCGCGCCATCCGCCTTACCTTCTTCCGCATCCTCATCTTCTACATCCTATCCATCCTGCTCCTCGGCATGATCGTCCCCTACAACTCTCCTCAACTTGCCGCAGCTAACAGGAGAACCACCTCCTCCAAAGCCAGTCCCTTCGTCGTCGCCATCTCTGTGGCTGGTATCAATGGCCTTCCTGGATTCCTCAACGCGTGCATTTTGTTCTTCGTCTTCAGCGCCGCAAACTCGGATTTGTACATTGGCAGCCGAACGCTTCACGGGCTTGCACTCAAGGGACACGCCCCAAAGATCTTTGCAAAGACTGATCGTCGTGGTGTGCCCATTTACGCTTTGGCGTTCTGCTCCGTCTTTTGTGGCATTGCGTTTCTGAACGTCAAGACGAGCGCTTCGACTATCTTTGGATACTTTGTTAACCTCGTCACCATCTTTGGTCTTCTGACTGTATGTTCTGACTGACCAAGACGAAGCACGAATTTGTAGCTAACATCCTTATAGTGGATCTCCATTCTCGTCTCCCACATCTACTTCGTCAATGCACGCAATGCTCAGGGTGTCGACCCGAAGACTCTCGCCTACAGAGCTCCCTTTGGAAAGTGGGGTTCCTACTTCGCTCTATTCTGGTGTATCATCATTGCATTCACCAAGAACTTCCCTGCGTTTACCAAGGGCAGTTACGGCTCTTTCGACTACAAGAGCTTCATCACTGGTTATTTGGGAATCCCTCTTTACTTGATCATGATCTTTGGGTACAAGTTGATCTACAAGACCAAGGGACATTCACCGGAGAATGCTGATATCTGGAGTGGCAAAGGTATGTTTTTCTTCATATTTACGACTGCTTTCGCTAACTTCTTTGTAGATGTCTATGATAGGGATGAGAAGATGTGGAAGGAGAAGGAGGCAAGAGAGAAGGCCGAAGGCAAAAACAAGGGAGGTTGGTTTTACAGAGTTTTTGTCAGCTGGTTGTTCTAGACATGGCCAAATAAATAGGCACAAGGAGAGATTGATCGTATTATGCTCGCGTCATTGCTGCAATTTCTGGCTTTGCTGTCCTTGTAGTGCCGTTCGACTTTCCACAATGTTATGGAAGTACCATGATTTTGTTGTGTTATCTCCTGTAGCCATTTTTGAAACTACAGCGGCAACTTTCAAGCCCGTCTCACATTCGCTCCAAATCTCAACAACTTTCCTATACGTCCTCAGACCCCAGACCAGCAGTCAACAGCCAACCCTTTCTGTTGACCCGCCACCATCTTGGTTCGGCTCATTAATGGCTTTGCCATTGTTCATCATTGTTTGAGCCCTCCGGGCTCAGGTGACAATGAAGATGCTCAAATGCATTGCCGTTATTCGCAGATGATCGGTCTCTTCCGTGCTGTCGAAAGCAATAACAAAAATACAATTTAGGACGCTTGTTGCCTCGCGGTCAATATGGTTGAGCTGCGCGTGGGCAGTCACACGGGTTCAACGACCCCCATCCGTCGTCATTCTTCTTCTGCTCCTGACTCCTTCTTACGATATTGCAGAGGTATAGCGACCACTGTGTTATCGGGTCCAGTTGCCTTGTTAAAAATAGTACGAGATGTTCATGAAGTCTTTGGCGTCGTATGCATAGATAAGTTAACAGAGCAACATGTAGTGTTGCTCACTTTCAAGCTGATGATCATACAGGACCTAGATGATCAGAAGGTCTTCGTTCACCTTGCGAGTCTAGCCTGAGCCTCTATTCTCGACACTCAATAGGCGCTTCACAACGATCCTTTTCCTCTGATCTAAGATTCGTGACAGAAGAATGTTTGTAATTCTTCAAGACTGGTGTAATGCAGTTCTCGTCCCTAGTGGGCAGTCGAAGGGCACTGGGGGTGGTACCGTCTCGCGAACCGTTTGTAGCTGTAATGCTTATTGGTGCCTTCGCGGTGAACGATAAAGCAAAGCCCGGTTTGAGACGTCACTGGTGTGCTTCATCCAGCAAACTCACGGATGAATGTTGGTGTCCAAAACTCGGCCTCTTCACCTTGGGTGTCAACCCAAACCAGTGAGCCAGCGACCAGATCATCCACTACAGCAACAGCTCTAGCTCTTCCCCATTTCAGATTGATCTGCAACATGCTCACTGTGACATATCCAAGCACTTGCACTGCCTCGAGAACAATCGCCTGATCAGTGTTGAGCTCTGTCGGCACACTCCTGACCATCTGCTTGCTTCCCAGTCGTAGCACCTTAAATCCGGACGCCAATGGTTCCAGAGATTTAACAGCACGAAGGACATCATCCTCACTAACTTCCATCCCACCGCCGATACCGCGTCCTTTCTGCACTCTTTGCGCAATCTCAGTGACTGCCATCATACCACCATTCTCTGCTCTGGTCGCTCTGCACACTTCTACCACTCTGACTGCAAGTTCGTAGTAGAAGTCATTGACGCTGCCAGAACTGGTTCCACTCAGCATCTGACTCCAGCTTTTGCCATCTTGTTCTGCGGGTTTCTTCATGCTGCCACCCGAGATGACAAGAGGGTCGACTCCAACAGCATTACACATTCGAGCAAACTCGGCGCGGAAACTCGGGTTTGAGCGGATCTCTTTGGCGTGGGTTATGCTGAATTGGTGGAGGAGTTGCTGGAAGACGGAGAGTTGAGTTTGAAGGGACGCGAGGTGGGATGAGCGAAGAGCGGAGCCATGAGAGGCATATTGGGCGGTGGTGATGGGGTTGCGCGAGAGACCCGAAAGGCCGGGCGTGCGGCGGTTGTTGGCCATGATGCGGATAGTATAAGGGCGTACACCGAAGATTGGTGCGAGTAGTTGGGTCAGAGCCACAGTCAATCACCACCAAAGGGGCTTGAATGCAGATGACACTTTGTTGTGGAATCCGGTGGATGACGATGATGCTGAAGCGCACTTGAAACACCTCCTTATCGATACCCCGCTGTAGATCGATTTAGACGCGCTTCTCTTTCTTCGCGTGGTACAGACAGTTCAGACACGCACCAGGTGTGACGGAGGGTATCTTTGAACAGCCGTCACATTGTCGTGAGAATGGTTTCGCCTTCATCGGAAAGCTCCGTCAACACCACACCGCTACGAACACAATGCCCTGGAAGATCTGGGCTCTTGGATCTAATGGCAATGGCCAACTTGCAGTTGGGCACTGCAACGATGTAGACCAGCCGACATCTTGCTTGCTTGATCAGCCTCCACCTTTTAATGTTCGTCCTAGGAAGATTATCGCCGGCGGTAATCATGCAGTTCTTCTCTATGAAGATGGGTCCGCTTATGCGGCTGGAATGAACGACGATGGACGATGCGGTCTGCCGCCTACTCCAGAACCCATCACAGCTTTCCGCCGTATAGCCTTCACCATTGACGGTCCAAATGATGAAGCAGGAGAGATTTGCAACAAGTTTGTAGACATAACTGCTACTTGGTCTAGCACAACGTTTGTTGTCGCACATTCTTCGACATCAAAACAGGCGATATACTCATGTGGAACTGGCGATTATGGTGAGCTCGGTCAAGGACCTGATGTTTCTATCAGCGTGGTCCCCAAGATTGTCATGTGGCTTGGTCATCAACATTGTGTCAATCTAGCATCCTCCTTTCGGCACATAGTTCTCATCTTGAGTTCCGGCTCCGTCTTTGGATGGGGAAATGGCCGAAAAGCTCAGCTCGGTAGAGATATGCCACCTCCTGTTCCTAACAAACCGCACGGCAGTGTCTGGGAACCATGGGTGATCATACGGCTGGGGTGCGGTGTCCCTGATATTAGAGGTTGTCACCTCGCCTGCGGACGTGATTTCACTTATATGCTGCCACCTGATGATTACAAAAATGGATATAGTCTCAAAGCCATGTCCGGGTTACTGGGCTTGGACGTCAAGAAGGATGACAAGTTTGGAATCAAAGAGAACGCACTCACTGGTCCTTGCAAAGAGCTTCACGCCAATTGGAACACCTTGCACGCTATTGATGTGGAGGGAGCGCTGCACAGCATTGGGCGAAACGACAAAGGTCAAATCTTGCCAGCCAAGCTAAAAGGAAATAGAGTGCGCAATATTAAGGCTGGTAGCGAACATAGCATTGCACATATTGCCGTTCCAGGCACGTTTCAGAATGGAAAGCTAGCTCGTCCCAGGCTTTGGGATGAGCAATGCGTTATACTTTGGGGCTGGGGTGAGCATGGCAATTGCGGACCTCTGAAGCCTGGAAGCCCATGGTTGAGTCCTCAATATACACTTTCTCGAACGTACTCTCTCATGGCTATGGACGGCGCTGAGCTCGAGCCCCTAGGAGCTGGATGTGCGACGACCTTTCTCATGGCATATTTGGACGAGGAATCATCTACAGCAAGGTCGCATACACTTAATTACATGGCATTCCCTCGAGATTGTGAGAAACTGCGAACCAATGAAGACCACGAGGCTGATGAAGAGTATGATTCTGAGGACCAGCTGCGTTTGTACTGGCAGATTCATGCGCAGGTGGAATTACTCAATACACCCTGAAGCATGCTCTCACGTATCGTACTTGCGTCAGTCGGCAGCCACATCTTTCGACCAAAGCAGTGAAATCACTATCATATTATAGTCCCAGCAGAAGCAGATACTATTGCACAATAATGACCAAGAAGACGGTTCAACTGATTTGGCTTCGAGGAGTCCACATTGTGAAGAATGTGCTTTCCTCATCTTGTGCAGAGCAGGAGAAGATCTGGGAGAGATACGATGGTCTTTGACAAAGCTGTACATGATTCTCGTTTGATATGTCTACATCAAAGTTTTGACGCTGCTGCCCGAGCTTTATCATCTGGCGTGAGCTTTTCGCCATGCTGATCCAAGATGCAAAATCCTTAGCAAATGCCCAAACTCCACGCAATGCCATAGCAGAAAATACATGTCTTGTATCCTTCATATTCATAACATCAACCACATCAAGTGAATATCAGAAACGCACCCATCACCACACCCACAGTACCAACCAGCATCACCCACGTCTCCCTCCCCACTTTCAACCCTCCTGCCCCATTACACGTAGCACAAACATACGCGTTCTCCAGCGGCGTATACTGCTGCGTATTATACATTCCCCAACTGAATCCACTCCAACTACTCAGCTTGCCCGCCTGTGCCAACTGCCACCGTCCATTCTCAGCATCCGCATCATACACAATCAACGTATATGTACCCGCAGGCAAGGGTGTTTCTTGCGCATACTTTCCAGTATCCCACGTGAATGTTTGTGGCGAGGTGAATGACTGGTTGAGTGCGAGTGTGAAGGGGGTAGGGATGGCGAGGCCGGGAGCGTTGGCTGTTGCGAGGATATCGAGGGCGGTGGGTGTGGCGATTAGGTAGGTGTAGTTCCAGACGAAGGTGAGCGGTGAGCCGACGGAGTAGTAGGAGGTGACGCCGGAGGTTGTGGCGGGCGAGATGAGGGATATGAGGCCTGGCGGTAGGGAGGCGGGGATGGATGTTGGGTTGATGTGAGTTGAGCCATGGGATGAGGCGGCTGTTGTTGAGGCGGGATTGGAAGAGGCGCCGGACGAGTTTGGTGCTGTTGCTGATGCTGCTGTCGTCGTAGGAGCTATCACTGACGCTGATGGTGCCGGTGATGAGACTGAGGAAATGGCTGTCGTTGTTGCTGCTGCTGGTGTCGAAGCTGAGGTCTCCTGTCTTCGAATCTGCTCCGATGCTGCTGCGAATGGTGCAAGGGCGGCAATCGCAGCCAGTACTGACGTTGCCCTCATGCTTGCTCTTGGGTTCAGATGTTCAAATGAGGAAGGAGAAGTCTATGGGAATGGATATCCCAAACCTCCTTACAAGGCAATCCAGAAGTATTTCATGTTCTATGTTTAGAACTTTACACTTTATTTTGGACGCGTCGTTTGTGGGGCAGCGCGTGCAAAAAACGGGCACTCTGAAACAACAGAGAGCTTGTTTCAGCATTTTGGGAGTCTGCAACATTGTGCCTTCTTCCTATCGTTGCACCAGAGTTCTCTGTCAGAGCTCCTGTGAGTGACAGTGCTACAGGATGAGATGTCTCCTGGTGCTCGTGTCTTGGAAATGCTGTGCAATTCAGACGATACTCAAGATATCTTCGCTAAGCGATGTGATAAGACGTTTATTGCCTCTCGCCTTCCTAGGCTCTTCATTGCCTCTTGATTGAATTCCTCAATGGTGACCGAGGCTTTTCTGCGACGACTTGTCACTTGTTTTATCGTCTGATACCTTTCGACTGCTCTCGTGTCTCCTGGCTCCACGACTCAGGGATCGCCGAGGTCTGTGCACGCGACCTGCCTCCTCCTCTCTTGCTCGCTCGCCCTCATGTCGCAAACCATATCAAGAATACAGTAATACCTTCAAGCCACTTTCATGCACATCATATGCCAGTGACTCCCTGCACATCACTAGATAGTCTTTTCCTCATGTCAAGATCACCTCCACCTACGTCCCCAACACCCACACTAGCGTCACCTCCATGGACATCACCACCACCTCCACCTCCACCTGTGCCTACCAACGACAACATCTTCCGATCAAGGGTTCAACATCACATACTAGATGATGAAGGCGAACTAACTCTGCTTGTTGGTGCTGTTGAGTCCAGCTTGACTACTCGCAGATCCTCATTAAATAGCGAGAATCCTGCTCCATCAGATGAGAAAGTCAAAGCCAAACCGAAAATTATAGGATGCAGTATCCAAGTCTCTCGTCGGACCATGGCGCTATCAAGTCCCGTTTGGCGCGCAATGTTTCAGGCCAGTAAGTGGGCTGAATCGGCATCAAAAGAGATAGCACTACCCGACGATGACCCAGAGGCTTTGTTGTTACTCATGAGGATTGCTCATCTCCAGTTCGACATGGTACCCAAAATCATCGCAAAGCAGGATACGGTACGCGCGCCTGGCAGTTTATGTTATCGCCTTGCACTCCTTTGCGACAAGTACGATTGTGTGAATCTTGTCACGCCCTGGCTTCGAGGATGGCTGGATGGTTGGTCACCACAACCCAACTTTGTGATTGAGGACTTGTTCATCTGTTGGACGTTTGGCATTAAGGATACATTCAAACGACTGATGGTGGATTTGGTTCTTCAAAGTCGTCTGAACAGCGATGGGGAATTGGTCGGTCGAGATGGAGGTCGTCTGAACGGTGAATTCACTCCACCAGGCGCTTTGCGTAAGTACATTCGTGCTTCAACGTGAAATGAGTCTGAAACTGACAGTAAGTTTAGAACGAGTCGAGGAGATTCGCAGAACAGCACTCCGCAATATCAACACAACATGTCGCAGCTACATGGAGAAATACACCAAAGGCAACACGCAATGTAGATATGCCAATGCTGAGCCGTACAGAAAGGTGTGCGATGCCGCAGTCTTCGGCTCTCTGGTCATGGGCCTCTACGAATATGTCTCCCTCCATCCTACGGCAGATGACGATGAAGCAGATCACAGTCTGGAGGATGTACAGAATGCAATCGGCAATCTCAAGATCTACACTGCTTCTGTAGACAGTCACCCTTCTTGTGATATTGCGAGGCAGCTGAAGACGGCATGCGATAAGGTGGTGAAATTGCCGCAGTTCTTGACTGATGGGCAGATTGAGCATTTGACGAAACAGGCAGCTAGGTGTGGCTCTAATGAGTTCAACTTGAGGAAGCAGGTCGAGCGCTAATCGAATTCTATAAAGAAGCGGGACCGAGGTTATTGCCAGCCAGCATTCCAGACGTCAAAAGGATTCGACCGGCATCAAGATGCAAACGCTACAGGAGTCGAGAAGCACGATGTTCTAGAGAGGATGGTCATTTCACCTGTGCTTGAGGTTGCATTCGACGGTAGTATTAACCCACTCTTGTACTTGAATGAGTACTGATCATGCACGGCAGCGCACCCTCGGCTTCTCGCTCATTTCCTTGCACGATCTTGTACGGTAACGGCATATAATGCTAGCAACTTCTGTCTGGCGAATCATGCTGAAAACCCTTTGAATCCAAGGAATCTTCGTCGGGGTGCGGTTACTGTCGTATGGGACAAACCCGATTGTGTCCAGTTGACGTTACATTGGCTCGTATCATGGCTACCACACCAAGTATTTTCAGTGGCAGAGTATCGACCTAGAGACTGTTCCATTGATTGTACTTTCGGGCTTTGTACAAACTCTCAGAAAAATCATGATGCTGCCCAGGCAGGACATGTGCTCTTCGTCCGCCGACCACGCTTGCGGTGATAATGATAAATGAAACCACATTCGAAAACCGAGATCATGCCTAAAGACTCATTTTGTTGAATCAAATGATCAATGTGGACATAGGTTGCCGAACGTTCTCCAACTACATCCAGACTCTGTGCAGAAGATACGTACGGAAGACCATTGATAGCATCCTCCAAGTCCTCCACATCGTCTCGAGGTACCAGCCCAGCATTGGTGCTCAGATACGAATCAAGCTGGACACCAGCCGCGGTTGGTTTCCTACTGCGCTGTCTGATCGACCACATCCTCAGGACTTGACAGGACCGAACAGCGACACCGCCACAAATTGTGTCGTTGAGACACGTTACAAGACAGCAACACCCAAAAATTCACCGCTTCATCACGGAACTCCTCGTTGCTTGCGAGGCACCAGTACTGCAATAATGGAGAGAAGACATGATTGTGCGTGGTACATGAAACCACTGAAGAATCTTGATAGACATCCCGCAACGTAGACCACAAGAGACCTTGCCCGACACGCAAGCAGATAAAGCATGAGGATGAACAAGCTCAGAAGTGTAACGCTAAAGGCGTTCGAGGAGGGAAAAGGATGAACAACCACAGGAGTGTAACGCTAAAGGCTTCTCAGGAGAGAGACGTAAGGCCTGCAACAAACAAACATTGAGCAGCGCAGAAAAGTGGTCGGTTGCAGCTCGTTGGTCAAGAAGGGAACTCTCGACGTAGGTCAATCATCATGCTTTACTATCCTCCTCGAAATTATCTACTGGTGAGGGTATGCCTTCTTTGTATGATTGCAAAAGGCAGCATCAACGTCCCACCCTAATAAGTACCTCTACGCACGGGTCCCAAAGACTTGGCATTCAAGCTTCTCGAAAATTGAAATCTTAACTCAAAGAAAAAAAGCTGTCAAGATTGCTGGGACTCTTTTTCGTGCCCTAGAGGCATAGTTCGATTTGTGTATCTCGTTGAAGAATCTTTGGGTGTTGCTGTCTTGTAACGTGTCTCAACGACACAATTTGTGGCGGTGTCGCTGTTCGGTCCTGTCAAGTCCTGAGGATGTGGTCGAT
>Ga0068629_1000638_pt1 | contig 10648 bp, 10 predicted proteins | sample InSIn3gowninarea_FD_77432 | JGI IMG/M metagenome (GOLD analysis project Ga0068629, IMG submission 77432) | Clean room microbial communities from NASA Spacecraft Assembly Facility at Jet Propulsion Laboratory, Pasadena, California, USA -... ...
AGCATGTGAAAGGGGCCAAGGAGTCAGTTCCTTCTTCCCGCAATTCCCCAGGTAACATATGCTACTCACTTTTCCTCTACCATTGGCATGTGGAAACTGAAAACTTTCTAGCCCACCACATATGCAGTGGCTAAATCCCACACACACAAAAAATCCTCCAAATCTCATCCACATAAGTTGCACTAACAAACTAATGTTGCATATCATTCACATACATGGGTACGCTCAGTGTTTCTTGAATGGGGGACAAAGTTACGTGAATCGCCAACGGTGGAATCCCCACAAAATTATCGAGATCGACCTAATATAGTAACTTCTTCGAAGTATTACAAGGGTTATGGACATAGTGGAATTCATTGATGGTCAAATTTGTGGAAGCTTCAAGAAATAAAACCCCTTCTCCATTGCAAACAACCTTTAACCTATCATTTCTCTTGTTTTGTAAGTCACCTGATCTTCTTAACCTTCTTGACACCAAGAATTTGGAGAGTGCATTCTTGGCATTGCCATTCTTGTCTTGGGAAGTGGTAGAACCATATAATCTAGGCATAGTAATCATATTATACTAGTTTTCTTTGACGGTTGTGCCTGTTGATTGGAATGGTACTCATGATGAACAAAAGAAAGAGTAGATTGGTACAAATAATATTCATTCTATATATTGCTCAATTGGTGAAGAACGCAAGCAATTGGAATGTAAGCAGTCGGTTAGGTATGAACATTCAGTGGAGATGCTAGGTGGGCCTCATTTAAGGGCCTCCCTTACATGAGGTCCACATGCATATCATTTTATTTATTATTTTATTTTATTTTGTTTTATTTTAAATTACAATTTTATCATTTTACCGATTGAACATCATCATTTCCATAGTACGTTGGTTTGTTGACATTAGTGATTTGTGAAAGAGAAATAGATTTTCATAGTATCGAGCTTTTAAATTTTGAATTTTGAAATGGATTTTATTATTAAAGTTAGTTTTTGTTGTTTCTTTTCTTTACAAAGAAACCTTGCTAGGCATCTCGACAATCTAAAAAATTGGGTTCTGAACTATCAAAGGTTTCCAAAGATGAAATTGTAGCAATGACCTCAAATTTCCTTGCAATGAATGCATGCTAAAAAAATCCTATCTTGCTTCACTTGTATTAACATACCATCCTCTGTACTTTATTTAGTGGTTTTCCACACATTTTTATATCATTTAAATGAATGGTTTTAGGTTATTATTTCCTAGACAAATCCATATATAGTTGCAAAAGATAATGACTTCAACACTGGTTACAAATTTTACATAAAAGACTATAATTGTTTAATAGAATATTTAGAACAACGCAACAATAGAAAGGGCGGTTTTTTTCCTGGTGAAGGGTTTTCCACCAGATACCTTGTGTCTCTTATGTGGATGTGTTTTTTATGTGTTTATTATTGTTTCTCTCATGGTTATCTTGTTTTAGTTGTTTATATGGTTTATATGCATGAGATAATATAATGTTCTGTTGGCAAATATATGCGACTCAGTAAGAAGTTTAAATTAGTGAAAATTTATAATAAGTCACACTCCTGATTCACCCCCCACTTCTCAGTAGTGCTCAAAGGTTTCCGCAATTGGTATCATAACTGGGATCTTGGTTGAAGTTTGATCATTGGAGAGTAGATCTGGGGTTTGTTGGTGGAAATTTGAATTTTTTTTTTTAGAATGGATATTCTCACTATTGCAAATTACAAGGTATGGTGCAAAAATGTTAAATCTCAATTATTTTCTTGTGGATATCATATTTGGAGATTAGTGTGTGAAGGTTGTGGCAAGGATCCAATTGTAGATAAATTTTTGCAGCAAGATGTACAAGCTAGATGCATAATCTACAAAAATATTCATGATTATGATTTGAATAGGCTAGTAGGTTTGAAATATGCCAAAGATATGTGGGACAAGCTAGAGTCCATATTTGGAGATGGTACCAACAATAATATGAAGAATGAGAAAAGGAGAAGAAAAAACAAGAAGAAAAACAAGAAGGGCCTTCAATAACAAGAATGTCAGTCACAAGAGTCCCATTCTTTTAGTGCACAAGATTCAACGGATGATGAGAAGAAAATAGAAAATCCTAAACCCAAAGGTATAAATATTAATGATTTTGTGTTAAGTTATAATTTTGATTATTCAAATTTTGATCATGCTGAAGTTCCTAGTGAAGATGAGAATGATTTTAAGGTTCTTAGAGCTAAGATTTCTAGACTAACAATTGCATGCAAGGATCAAGAGAAACTATTGCAGATTTGTGATGATAGGGAGGCTAAACTCAAGGAGCAGATTATTAGCTTAAAGATTAAGTTGCCAGAATCAGAAAGAGATGAGGAAGGCATGAGAAAGAAGTACAAAGAGAAGGAAGATGAGTGTGAAGGATTGAAAGCTAAAGTGATGTCCTTGAGAAAGCAGTGAAATATGGAGAAGAGCATCGTGGCCTTGGATAGTTTGCTTGAGATCTAGAGATCACCATTGGATAAATCTGATCTTGGATTTGAAAAGGGCGAGTATAGTTTGCATGCAACTACAAACAATAAAGAAGAACCCAAGAAACCTATAGCAAACAGTACCATCAACAAGAGTGAGAACCAAGGAAACATGAAGCAGAACCAACAGCCAATCAAGCAGTAAAACCAGCAGCCGAAAATAAAATCTCAAGGAGATCCTACATTCAAAAAACCCTTTTCTCCTATAGATGATCATGGAAGATTTGTAAGGTTTCAAAGGAATTGACGTTCTTTTTTTCCTTTTGTGCATAATGTAGAATGTTACAACTATCACAAATTTTTGTATGTTGCGGATAATTGTAGGAGCATAATGTATAGATCAGAAAAGCGGAGCTTTGCAGCAATTTCGACAGCCAAGGAGATTGGTCTGAACAAGTATAATCATGGTTTTTATGGTTATTGTTACTTATGTCACCTATTTGGCCATAACTCATCTGATTGAAGATTTAACCAATGGAGGAGAAGCACATTACAAGCAAGGTATATATTTGGTATGAGCAACATGAGATTCGATCCTCTTGCTTCATATCTTGGCCATCTGGAGTCCTATACATGCCATAATTTTTGCCATATGGCAAGAGACTATTTGATGGCCGTTATTCAAGGAAAATTTGTCAAAAGCAACAAAAACAAAAAGGACCTACCAGAAAACCAGTGCAGGAAGAAAAGAAGCATCTAAAGACCGTGTGGAGAAAGAAGGAACAACAACTCTTAAAGTAGTGAAAATCATTCCCTCCTACATTCCATGATTATTTCTTGCATATTTATAGAGGACTATAGAGCTCATGAGAAGTGCACAATCTTAGGGGGATAATTTGGTAACTTGATAAGTATGAATTATTGTAGCATCATATGATGAGTTCATTTGAGCTTCATGCATTTTCAGGTCCATAGGATCAATCTGTAGATTGGAGCTATATTGAGCTCAAGGGGAGCTATGCATGGTATGGAATTTACATGTGATATTTATTATTTTATTCATTCATTTGTGGCAGATTTATAAGTGTTTTCATGAGTGAAAAAGAGTACATTTTTCGGCCATCTATATTCTTTTGGTTTCACTAATAAGTTGGTTGAAAAGTTGTACAACCATGCATAGATTGGAATATTTGTTACAACCATGTACCGAGGATATTTGAGACATGGACCAGCCATGTATGGGTTGTTATATGATGATTATTACAACCATGTAATTGTTATTGTTTCATCATATTATGTTGGTTGAAAGTCATTTCCTTAGTGAATTGAGTCATCATAGGCAAGTATCATGAGTTTATTTTGTAGCCACATGTATGGGATAATGATGATGTAATAGTCATGATGTATCATGTTTTGAGTCATTGGTCCATAGGAGATGATAATAGTAGCAATGTAATTCATTGAAAATCTATGTAATATGCTCATGGAGCCATGTACTTATATTGTTCTATCTTTTTGTATTGTAGTCATGGGTCACGAGGTCATGTTATGGTCATGTATGAGGTCTTATGTTGATGTTACAGCCATGTATATATAATGCTATATGTCAATCAATCATGGTCATGTGGAGTCTTGGTCCATATGGTGCTTATATTTTGTGAAAAGGAAGCATTATTTGAAGCAAAAGTGGTTCACTACAACATGGATTCATGTTGGAGATGGAATTTGTTAAGGGGGGGCATTTGTTTTCTCTTGTTTACTTCAGCCATACATTGTTGGAATTATGGTCCACTTGGAGGTGTTCATGGTGTGCCTCATACTATGTTATGATAGTTGGATTTTTTGACCTCATGTTTTGAGCAGAGAGGTTGATTGATGTTGCCGCTATGTGGTTGCTATGGAGAGTGTTGATTGATGCTCATGTGCATATTGTTACACATACTTGATGCGGCTCATGGTTACTATTATGCTATTGCTCATTGATGTTGGTTGTGGTTGCTTCATGTTGGCATATTGTTGCTTACTGCTAGAGGTTGTTGGTTGGTATGATGCTCTGGATGATGATTGCTTATATATGTTGCTTGTTGCTTATATGGAGAGTATGGTTATTAGTTAATATGCATTACTTTTCAGCCATGTTAGTTGCTCTAGTATTTTTGCTTCAGTTTTGCTGCCTATTCAAATGGAATTATCCCTTTTCCATTGATGTCAAAGGGAAAGTGATAGAGGATGATGGTCTGGAGAGTTTATGTGGTTTCCATAAATTCTAAAGGGGGGGATTGTTGGCATTATAGTGTGCATGGATCTAGATAGCTGATGTTGGAATTGGTTCATGATGGCGACTAGCCCATGTCAACCCTTTGTAGCCTAGCTGATGTATGGATGCATTCATTATAGCATGGTTGCATCTGGTTGAGTTGGCATTGACATGGTTATGTTGGCATTGATTTCATCCTTTTGATGATGGTTGGATGATGACATTGGCATGTTGATGGTTCCTCATGGTAGTATGGTTTTCATGGAGATAAAGGTTGTTGCTACATGTGGATGATGCAGATCTTCATGTGATGGAGATGGTGGCACACTTGATGAGTTGGTATACTAGGTTTTCATGCTTATGCTCATGGGGATTTCTTGTTGTGGTGTGATGGCCTTATATTGATGATGCATATCTACTACAATATGTATTACAGTATGTCAAAGGTGTTACAGGTTGTGTAAATGTTTTTTGGAGGATGGAGGACTTGTTGGAACTCTTGCCAACCTTATTTGTTGGCCTTCTTGGTCAACCTGACTATTACACAGTAATTTGTCACTGCCTTCATCCCAGTCTTCCTACTATGTCCTGAGTCCAAATCATTCATGCTCACGCTCTCTGATATTGCCAAATGACCCACTTTGCCAAAGTTTCTGCATTATCGCAACTGTTGTGAAAATAAACACGCTGATGAGAGATCCAAAACAGACCATACGCGCTGCCATCGCGGAAGTACATGTGATTCCCGCGATGGTCAGATTGCATGGGACAGCGCGACTGTTGCCTATATTTGATCACGATGACATGACCTTATCCATTATGCAGTAGCGATGTCAGCGCTCCAGTACAGTTATGTACCCGCGATGATCCAGTCTGGGCGAGTTTGTTCTAACAGTCGGCCTTCCAGATGACTCCAGACCTGGTTGTTGGCCTTGTATATGTCGCCCTCCCTTCTCTAGCATGTCTATTTCGTCATTTGAGCCACCTTCCTTGGAGATAAGCTCATCTTCCCACCATTCATGGAGACTCCTCCTATTTAAGCCTCCACCATTGCTATGAGCTGCTAGTTTGGAATTCTTAGTGTTTGGAGTGTTGCTGATAGTATTGTGAGCTTGATAAGTAGCTGGTGTGACAAGTGTGGGATTGTTAGAGAGCTTAAGGAAGGTTGTGAAGTGTTTTGATCTTGTGTGAACTTGTGAGTGAAAGAGTTTTGTCTTGGGAGATCTATCTTCAAGGGTGAATGCTTGAGGAACTTGCTAGCTGGACCCTCCTGAGAAGGATTTGACATCAGAACTATGGTTGTATTCTTCTTTGTTTATCAATAATAGATGACTATCATTATGGTTCCACTCTTGTTGTATTTATAATGGTGATTGAGTTATATCCTTTCTGACTGATATATAGTTGCATCTATTGGATTTTATGCTTGTGTTTGTATCGTTTTTTGTATGTGCAGGTGTCTGTTCACGAGGATCGTGGGGATTGTGACCAGCCGGAGCAAAGGAACGGGAGCGATGACTCTTCTACAAGTACTAGCGTTGGAATCCAGGTAGGCCCTCATCATCGGTCTTTAATTTTCAATTAGGAACATGTGTGTTAGCGTTGTTTGATTGTTGCTAGACCCTATTTGGACTAGTAGGGATCGCCTCTGTCCGCAGAGGGGATTTACCTCCACAACAAATTTGGCGACTCTGTTGGGGAGTGTTACCTTGTTGTTTGATTTGTAAACTTTAGATAGAGCCTGAAGCATGGCCAGGTAGCCTTCGAAATGCTATTGCTCTGCATTAGTGAAGTAGATCAACGCCACTTCAGTCAATCTCCGGTTTGGTTTACGAACTGAACAACTTGGAGCTGGCCTTTGTCCCTTTCGTTCATTCTTTCCTTGAGTTTTTGTTTTTGGTCTCTTTTCAAAATTTGGGGATTAGTTCTCTGTTTCTTGGTTTCCTGGTTTGGTCTGGGAGATGCCTTGTTTGTTTAAAGATTGATTGTCTTGGTTTGGGAGTTTTTGGCTTGATTGTGGTTGTTTTTGAACGTCATCGCGGTTTATAATTAAACAGTTGCGCTGTCATCACGTACCCCTTTCTGTGATCTCCTGTTCATCGCGTTAATACACCTAACAGTCGCGACGGTTCTGTTTCTCAGACCATCGCGGAAAAGGAGTGTACTTCCACGCTGACATTACATTGTTGCTACGCGTAGTTCTTTATCAGCGCATTGTTGTTGTGTACCACCCGCGCTGATTCCTGTATAATTGAATTTCTTCAATTCTGCCTCCTGAACCTGTTGGTCTTGCTATCCCCTGCTGTTCTCGCTTGGTTTATGACTTGTTCTTCACTGTCTGGAGGTTGAAGCACTCTCTTGTGAGTTTTGTTGAGCGAATCTTGCCTTTTTGCTTTGTGACCTAGTTTTATTATTCCAAGTTTGTTGGATCAGATTTGTTTGGTTACTCGTTTGCAAATGTTCGTTTACTGCTTGCTATTGGTTTGATTGAGCCTTCCTCTTTGCTTGCTTTTGGTTGATTGTTTAAGTGGTCATTGTTGAACCAATCTTGACATTGTTTCGATTTCTTTTCACTTCCCGGACACAAATCACAGTTGTTTAGGCTCAACCGGTTTTCCACATTTGTTTGTTATCATTTCTCAAAGTTTGTTTAATGCACTTTGCCATCAACAAAAAGAAAAATCTCTTTTTCTTTGTATTAGTTAATGAGAACTAGAAGCTTTTCATTTTGATTAGTGATTAGTGATCTTGAAGAAAAGTTTGTGAATTTCCATTAGCTGCATTAGGGAAGTTATTTGTTGTTTTGTGATCATTTCGTTTGTGTGAAAGCCCTCAAACCCTCTCGTAACTAGCATTCATCGAATGAAATGACATATTTTGGCATATAGTTTGCATTTAGGAAATTTTGAGAGATTACATACGGTAAGGCCTGAAAACTGAAACCTAACACAAGATCAACCTTAAAATGAACTAAATAAATCTAACAACGCATTGGAACTTAACGCATACATCTAGAGGTCTAGGCTAGAGACGTGTTCTGGCGTCGTTAAACCTAGTCATTGTTGTTTTCACTTAAGGTTGGGTGATTCCTCCTTTTGTGACTCAATAGTGGTCTAATACGGATTTGTGCTCCCACGTACCGTTGAGTATATGGGGAGACCCCACTAGGTTATCATCCTTTAGCCACAGGAAGCCGTGTCTGCCGCCTTACAAGCCGTAATGCACCGAACACAGCATTCGGGAAGACTGACTGCTGTACGGAAAGTCCTTGGTTTTCATATGATTGCCAAGGTGTATATGCAGTTTTACAGATTGTCTGGTAAATCCTTTGCCTAGTTTCTCCAAAGTATTCACTTTTGACCCTTTTCAGACTCCTTAAAAGAAAAGGCTCACTTGAGCATTTGTCACTTTGGGCTCACTAAACATTCGAAGGTGACTAGAGTCATCTTTTTGTCCTTTTCTCGACTCTTAAAACATGAAAAGGTCAAGTTCAGTTCCTTTGTCTTAAAATTTATTTGGCCACGATTTACATTTACCCGGTTAGATCTTGTTTGCGTTAGCTTGAGTAGGTTTCTTTTTCATTCTCGATGGCAACTTTTCCGGGGTTCACCAACCCAGGGATCCCCTCTGACGGGAACCCTGGTCATTTTGCTCCTTTTGGAAATGTTGGTGCTCCTTATATGGCAACATTGTCCCTCCCAGGGTTAACTATTGGGTTGCCCGTTTGGTTGTTCTCAACCTCTTTGGTCCCTGCCGTCTCAATTTCTGGTCAATCAGTCCCTCCACCTGAACAACATCATGTTGATTCTAAGGTGGACCTCTCCCCTTCTTTGCATGTTTCTACGTCCTCATCTTCTACTTCGCCTGGTGAAAGTCTAGATTCGAGTAACCAGGTGGCTAAGAAGAAGAAGAAGAAGATGAAGAAGAAGAAGTCTTCTAAGGGAGAGGCTAAAAGTGCAGCCCCCACCTCGAGTACACCTGAAATTGGGCCACCTTCTGCTCCTCCGCGGAAGGTCAAATTTCCTTGTAGATTATGCAAGGAGGACCATCTTCTTTGTGATTGTCCTGGCATTCCCAGGGTCTTAGAATTATGGTCTCGTGATCCGGCCTGCCCCTCGTCGTCCTCTGGAACTCACGGAGATGCTACCCTATCAGCTGGAAATCGTAAGGGAAAAGGGAAGATTCGAATCCCCTATAGACTTTGTGAAGGCAATCATCCCCTTCACCTTTGTCCGCTCATGGATAAAGCTTTCGTTGTCTTGGAAAGTCTCACAGCTCCCTAACCCCAACTTCCCATTGGATATCAATGTCTCTCTGCAGCCGCAGATCGTCCCCCTGTTGACAAAGAGATTGATTCAAATTCTTCTTTTGTCCAGGCCCCTTTTCCCGAACCTGGTTGTGCCCAGCCTGTTCCAGACCAACCATTGGTCAGAAAGAGTGTCGACTTGAGCTCACCACCCATCAACCACTCTGTTTCGGAAGAGCATCACTCCCATGTTCTTCTTGTCTCCTCAGATTCTCCTGTGTCCGGCAATGACTCTCCTATCCCCGCTGTTCCGGAGAGTCCTACTTCAGTCGCTTTCGAGCAGGGGGGCAATCATACGATTCCCCCACCAAGTAGTTCAGTCGTTTCCTTCGACTGTAGTCATTTGACCACCTCCCCCCTTCCGTCCCACATGCCTTTCTGGGTCACGGTACATGCCTATCATAAGGCGATACCTAGCACTGTGTTAGATGAGGGAGCATCTATCAGTCTTATGCCTACCACTACTTGGCAAGCTTTAGGTTCCCCACAGCTTGTGCCAGTCGCACCGAATCTGACGGCTTTTGATGGAGGAACTAGTCAACCATTAGGGATCCTTCCACAATTCCCTATTACTTTGGGAGGCAAGACCGTCTATATAGACATATCGGTTACCCAAGGTGCTTTAGATTTCAGTCTTCTCCTTGGCCATGACTATGTTTATGCCATGGGGGCCCTTGTCTCTTCACTTTTCTGTGTGGTTTGCTTTCCACATGATGGAAGAATCGTGACTATCGATCAATTATCGTTCGTTCATCCACGGGTCCCTCCTGCGCAGTTGTTATCCCCTCCTGGTTTTCATCCACCAGTTGCATCTGCCCCACCACAGATCAACTACGTGGCCACTTATCCCGTGCCTGGATCCAGTGATGCTGCCATCATGCATAGTGTCCTGGGGGCATTGGACCCTGACTTCCAAGATGTTGGCCTTCCATCGAGAGTGGCATTCTTGGAAGAACCAACTTCCTATTCCTTATGATGAAGTTCGGGTCGGAGCCTAGTTCTTTTCCTATGTCAAGCTCCTTAAAAAATGAAACTAGGTGTACCGAGGATAGTTTCGATCTTGTGGCGACCTCGTTAAAATACTAAACAATGTGTTCGGAGCATAGTTCGTTTTCCTATGTCAAGCTCCTCAAAAAATGAAACAAGGGTTATGAGGAGAGTTCTTTTACTGTGTCAACCTCATCAAAAAATGAAACAAATCCCTTTTCCCAATCGAGTCTTTGATTAAGATCTCGTAAAATCCAAGTTGAGTCTTTCATAGATCTCGAGAGTGAACCTTCATTCCATCCACCTCGTTGAATGCAATGAAGCTTGGGGGGCATGTACCGCGATTTGTGTTATTATGCTGGGGGCATGCGAACTTATGACAAGCATATTTTTTCGTTTCAAGCTTGTGTAAACATGAAATCGAATCCAAGCAGAGTTCTCCATGGTTCAAGCTTATGTAAAAATGAACCCATACCCGATTTACATCTCGTGATTGCTACCTATCCGCTAAATTCTGTTAGATGAGCCTTGGTTGTTTCATTCCATCGCCATCATCTCTTTGGCTGATCATATGCTTTCACTTGATTGTTTATCCTTTCCTGAGGAACCGCAGTGATGAGTGGTTTTATTAGCCAGCCTCTTGACATTA
>Ga0068629_1000641_pt1 | contig 10624 bp, 5 predicted proteins | sample InSIn3gowninarea_FD_77432 | JGI IMG/M metagenome (GOLD analysis project Ga0068629, IMG submission 77432) | Clean room microbial communities from NASA Spacecraft Assembly Facility at Jet Propulsion Laboratory, Pasadena, California, USA -... ...
CGTCACACTCGGAGTCTGTTGGGCGGCATAGCATCGAACAGAATACATTCAGCCTTGGCCTCGTTTTGTGGGCTACGTAACCACACCACAGTCCGCTGCCAAAACGCATAGCGCCAAGAGCAGGTGTCCATGACACGGAGATAGCCTCGGAATACACATTCTCAACGCCTAGTTATCTTTACAGCCTAGGGAAATGTGTATCTAGGCCAGATCTATCGTTTTAGTATCTCAGAATTGGAAAAATTGCCGATGGAGGCAACAGAGCGTAGCCAGAAGGCAAAGTGGTCCTTGATGCTGTGCGCGACGTGATCGACGGCACGACCACAACTGTCGTAATTTTCCCGCTGCAATACAGAATGCGGAAGAGGAGTGGTCAAAGGAGAGTATTACATTCGATATGGATATATAGAAGTTGATGGGGAAGGTCAAGTCGTTTGGAGGGTTAATCCATCTCACTGAGGGGTATTTCTCGCTTACGGGCAGGGGACGTTAGAAGTAGACCTTCGTCAAAGCCTACGCAGAGCAGACCGAGATTGCCGAAGTCTATCGAATTATTCTTTTTACGAAGTGTACCATTTCGAGAGTCTTCTTTCCAGTTTTCTTTTCAGTATGAGTTGGAGCCTTCAACCCAAATCTCAGAAATGAGTTTCAGGAAAAGCCGCCAAATAATTTTGCTCAATATGGTAACGTCTTGTACTAGGCAACGCGCGGGACGGGACTACCTCGGATTTTTTTTGGAGAACGGTACACTTCGTGACACTCAAGATCGAAAACCCATCTTTGCAAGAAGATCCGCTCGGTCGATTCATTCCTTATTACAATCTTTCCCTAGACTTGTAATTGGTGTCCTCATAGCCTACTGTGCTTGGACGATCATCAGCAAGGCAGCGTCCAATGGCTCTGTTCTGTCGCGGATACGTCTCGTCTCTTTTACGAAAAACAGCACCATAGACCTCATAAACATCATCGATGAATGAGTCGCGATCGCGATGCATTGTTAAAAAGTTTTGCAGTCAAGCATTCTCACGCATTCAAGCGACCAGTCTAGGCCAGGTTTTCAGCTTGGTGAAGAGCATACTCTGGGTCCTAATGTACATCATAAGAACCGTTTTAGATGTTATCGGGCACATATACGCAATCTTGAGTCGATTGATAGAGTCGAAAGTTGAATCCTGGACCATTGAAGAAACCTCCACACTATCGGAGCAGCCGTTCGAACGGATACCTATACCACAGTCAGCCGAGATCATTACCATGACCTGGGGTCAATTAATAGAAACAGCACTCTGACCATTCGGTGCGATTGTGCTCTACCCGGTGCATCTGTTGTGGTGGGAGATCAAAACGTTTTCCAAGTTAGGTGCTTTTATCTGGCTGGTACTTGTCAAAAGTTCGGTATTAAACAAGTACCCACATTCATAATCGCTTAGAATCGACTGAATTCATCTTGATTGCTGGCCATAAGTCGTAAAGTTAAGAAAAGCCAACGATGACTGCCTTCGTTGATTTGTATGCCCGTATATAGGGGTAGAAAATAACCATAGCGCCTGTTGGACATGCCGTCCTCCGTGCTCACATAATTCGAACCACGTGCCACCTGTGATATCCCCTTCCCACAAACTACTGCATGGTCTCCAAAAAAAGAGGCTGTCTGTTCAAAAACTACAGAATCTTTTGAGACCTAGAGTTTTTGTGATGAGCCTCGCCAGGATGCAAGAACAGACGGAAGATGCAACAAAAGACGACTCCACGTAGTACCGATAGCAGGGGCTGTCTTCGACGAAGTTATGCTGAAGGATGATTTAAGTCGCGCATGATAGGTAGTGTGCCTACGTTAGAGGTTTAACTGTTTTTCACATGAACAAGACAGATAGAAATCATTGTAAAGACTTACATGTAAACCACACACAGCTGCAAAAGCAAAGCCATCGTTCGCATCTGAGCAGTAGCTAAATGAACACAGGGGTCTAGAGCCCCATCTATCGAACCACCAAAACGGAAGACTTGTTCGTATGACGCGAATGGCGACGACCGAGCACCAACGAGCGAACAGGTAGACTTGTCAGATTACTCTACGGGTTCTTTAGAGATCTGACATGGTGGCTATTTGATTGCTTGTCGAATTTGACAGCTTGCCCTGATGGAAGCAGGGACACATGCAGTTCAAAGAGTGGAAGGGATGGAGTCTGAAGACAATGGTACGTAGGAATACTGGCGTTCAAATTCAGCACTCAGGAAAGTGATGTAAAATTGCTTGTCGACATCAAAATTAAATAGTTGGTTGTCAACGTGCTGTGCTTCAGAATTGAACTTACCTCTGAGACCGCAGTAATATGAGAGAATTTGTCCAGCCTCAGCGTAATACCTTGTTGACACCAAGCTGTTAACAGAGCCTGTTGCTCGTGCCAGATCCAATCCTACAGAACCCAGTGCTCGCGCAGCGGCAGAATGTAAGACAGAAATCGACAGGGTTCCGATGCTTAACGAAAATTCTACTGAAAATCCCCAAGACTCGAAGCAAAAGCTTGGAAGTGTAGCCAAGGTTGCGTTGTGGTTGCATAGGTTGTGAAGGGCGAAGACGGAACTCGGCAGTGGTCGGTCTTGGGTTGAAATATCAAGAATCGTCAAGAAAGGAGGATTCTGGGATAAGGGCTTGTTTCGACGACGCGTGACAGAAGTGTAGTGGTCATAGTGATCACGAATTGTACGATATGCAGCGCATCTTAGAGATGGCGAACCAAGATACTGGAGTGCTGGTACAGAGCAAGTGTTGTTGCTACAGTCGGCCCTTCCAGTCGAACTCGAGCTAAGCCGTTTGAAGCTTAGCGTGTTTGTATCATCAATTTTTGGCGCGTCGAAACTTGCCGTTCGCTAGCTATCGCAAGTAGTTTCGTCGCCGTCACATTCGTTGCCATTTGCGTGCTTCAATAACCTACTCACTCGTTCGCAGTGACAAAACACCCGGTGAGACTAACAAGGCAGTCAGCTTATCGTTGCGCAATGCGAACCACCTGTCAGCCTGGCACCTAGCTTGTCAATACTGTGAAACTGTAAGTTGACGATGCCTGGTGTGCATCAAAGGCAAGGCGTCCTCAGCGATGCGGCTATACCGGAACCGAATGGAGATTCTTCGAATTCATCCTCACGGCGAACCAATCCTGGAGAAAGGTGTGGTGCTTTCGCATGTGCCATACGGGCGCAGTCCTCTTTTCGACCCAAGGAAACGCCATTCGAGTGTGTGGTTCAGAGGCTTCAAACTACCGACGCACGTGTTCCTGCAGCTTTATGGTCCCACTGCATTCCGCTGCCTTGTCAGCGTGCTCTGCATCAGACCCTGAGCCATGTTCCCAATGACTTTCGGGCCCACTGCTCAAACTGAATCCGGAAATTGATACCAGCTTTGACGAGCTTGCATGATCCATCATGCGCTTCGTCTACATGGGCCAAACCAAATTGAACTCACCTGAACTGCGATGCGCCAAGTCCAACTACCGTCTACATTGCGTTTCGATGGCGTGAAGCTCACAGGTCTGGTCACGCCCTCCCTGGGTAGTGGCGAAAATTCTCATCACGATTGTTTGCGATATCGCGAAGACGCATTGAAGAGATTTGCCCAGCAGACGATATCCAAGTGTTCCTGCGCAGTGGCTGTGAACGAATCTGCCTGACTACGGCTGAGCAGAGCCAGGCGAAGCCACTGCTCATATTGCACCACGACCTATTGGTGACGATGGACAACCAATTTGACCCTTGCGTGTGATCCTCATGACTTTTATATGGATATCCACGCATGCAGCGTCTGGTTCTCAGAAAAAGGAAAGCGTCGATTCCTGTCCCTGTCCAGAACCAGTCTTGCGGGACATGCTGTCGATGATTCCCGGGCTGATGATGATGAGACATTCCATGATGCCAGGGTCCAACGTCAAAAACATCAGATCCAGAACAATTCTGTACCAAATCCATACTATGGGTTTGCTGTAGGGACCAGGTGCCCAAACGCGCGACTGCCGTTGGTGCATTTGACATTTCGGTTACGGATTCCTGTGGTTGCGTGGAATTGGCAATTGGCAGATGAAATGCAGATTTGGCGTCGGCGAGGCCCGTCGCAATCCCACACCATCACCCTCGCATTGGGGGCGCCTTTCTTATTCGCCTCTTCAATATTATGAATGCTGTCTGCAGCTCATCGCGAAACGATCCGAGTCCATCGAGGCCTGACGGTAGCAGTGTAGCGTACTTTGGAAGGTAAATCCAAGCAAACGAACTGCCAATGTGCATTAAGCAAAGAGTCACAAAACTGGGGCATGGTCAGCCATTACATCTGCACCGCGTGGAGGGAGTGAAGAGTTGAAGTAGGAATTAAGCCCACGTGGGCCCGCTGATTGGTTGTCGATAACGCCTATCGCCAAGTATACTAAATACTCCTTCAACGCCTCCTGTCTGGGCGCCGAGCCTCAGTTTCGGTCCATCTGCCTGATTGCGAGGTCGAAATGCTCCATCAAACTTCAAGATTCCACTCCGAAGCTTGACCTCTCGGCGCTAGTGCTCGTGGAGTAGGTTGCCTCCATGCCAAGTCTCAGCGATCCCGAGCGGACAGCCCCCCACCAATGAGAGCATACTACACAGGAACGTGTCAGTTCTTTCACCCTCCAAACTCGCAATATGAGTGGCTGCGTGTATGAAAACAACATATACGATGGATTGACTGCTGATGGCTGCCCCAATATGCGCCTCTAGCCCGTGTTACGACCAGGGCTGGATCACTAGGATTTCGCAGCAGGAGGTACCACGAGCAGCGCCGACAAGAATAGCCTAAGCCGCAGCAGAGATACTGCATACATATATAGGGTCTCACAGAATCCCCTTGCTCTCTTCTTCAGCCAGCAGTTTACACTCCCGCTCAGCACTACAACACACATCTGCGTGCCTGCAGACAACACCAACACAATGGCGCGCCTCACACAGTACAACTATGTCTTCGCCATTGGCACCTTCTTCGCCATGCTCGATGCCTACAACAACGGTGCTAGTAAGTATCCTTACTGGTCATCACTATCAGAACAGTAACTAACGTTCATTCAAGACGATGTTGCCAACGCTTGGGCTACCTCTGTTTCTTCCCGTTCGGTTACCTACCGCCAGGCTATGATTTTGGGTACTGTCTTTGAAATGGTTGGTGCTATCACTGTTGGTGCCCGTACCGCCGATACCATCAAGAACGGAATCATCCCGAACGATGCCTTCAAGGGCGATGCCGGTGTTCAGATGCTTGCCTTCACTTGCGCTTTGGCTGGTGCCTCCATCTGGGTCATGTGGTGCACAAGGCACTCTGCTCACGTCTCTTCCTCGTACTCACTCATTTCGTCGGTCGCTGGTGTCGGTGTTGCTGTTGCTGGTGCGAGCAAGGTTCAATGGGGATGGAACAAGGGCAAGGGTCTCGGTGCTATCTTCGCTGGTCTTGGTATGGCTCCTGCCGCCTCTGCCTGCTTCGGTGCCATCATCTTCATGCTCATCAAGATGACCGTCCATCTCCGCAAGAACCCCGTTCCCTGGGCTATCTGGACCGCCCCCTTCTTCTTCCTGATCGCGGGTACCATCTGTACTCTTTCCATCGTCTACAAGGGCTCGCCCAACCTCGGTCTCAACAAGAAGCCTGCGTGGTACGTCGCTACCGTAACCGTCTCCTGCGGTGTTGGCCTCGCACTTCTGTCCTTCCTCCTCTTCGTCCCCTACCTCCACGCTCGTGTTGTCAAGAAGGATCACACTGTCCGCTGGTACCACATGTTCCAGGGACCTCTTCTCTTCCGCCGCCCTGCCCCTGAGGGTGCTGAAACCGCCCGTGTTCCCGACTACGCTGTTGTCCAGCATCACGATGAGGAGGTCAAGCCTGAACTCAAGAAGGGCGACAGCTCTGACGAAGAGATCACTGCTGCCGACCACGAGAAGGGTCTCGTTGTTTCCGAGGAGCGCCAGCTTAGCTACAAGGAGCTCATGCAGCAAGGTCAGGACCGCTTCCATGCCAGGCTCAGGGCCAAGAGCGGTCTTCTCGGCTGGGCTATGCGCTACCTCCATGAGAACAAGATCCAGACTGGTGAGATCTACGAGAAGAAGAACATGATCGTTACTATCAAGCGTATTCCTGCTATGATTGTTGTTGGCGCTCTCTACGGTGCGAACTACGATATTCACGCTGCTCAAACAGGTATTCACGGTACTCCCGAGGGCAAGCGCATGGAACGCGTCTACGCTCATGCTCCAAAGTACGCCAACGAGGTTGAGCACACCTACTCCTTCGTCCAAGTTCTCACTGCCTGCACTGCCTCCTTCGCTCACGGTGCCAACGACATTGGTAACGCTGTCGGCCCTTGGGCTGTCATCTACTCTGCCTGGAACACCGGTAACGCCGCCAAGTCTAAGGCCCCTGTTCCCATCTGGCAGCTTGCTGTTCTGTCCGCCACCTTGTCTCTTGGTCTCATCACTTACGGATACAACATTATGAAGGTCATGGGTAACAAGATCACCTACCACTCGCCTTCGCGTGGTTGCTCCATGGAGATGGGTGCCGCTCTGACCGTCCTCATTTTCTCGCAATACTCCCTTCCCGTCTCAACATCCATGTGTATCACTGGTGCTACCGTTGGCGTCGGTCTCTGCAATGGCACCATCAAGGCTGTCAACTGGCAACGAGTTGGTCTCCTCGTATTCTCATGGATCATGACGATCCCCATCGCTGGAACCATTGGTGGTCTTGCCATGGGTATCATCCTCAACGCTCCTCATTTTAGCTAAGCGTTTTGATCCTTTGCAATTATAAAATTGTCTGCTGGTTTACAAATACCCTCTTTTCTTTCTGCGACAGTCGTTCGTTGCGCAGCATGCATAGATTTCTTATTGTAATGATACAAGCGTGGCGAACAGTAAATAGTGGTTAATGCGCCAAAACACATGACATTCTCTAAACTCGCTTGCCGGACCTGCTATTGTGATCCCATATGACCATTTCGCAATTTCAAATTATTGCTTACAATGTGGTCTCTCTTAGCATCTAGGGACTAATCGGGTTGCTGCAACCCTTCATTGACATGACCACGTGCTGAGCTTACCACTGTCTCACGCCACAACTTTCCAAATAGTAATGAGCAGCTGGTCTCATCCGCAGTACGGCCTTTTAGGATTTCTTACTGAGCGCTTAGATTCCTTGCACACGTTGTGTATATCTCCCACCACCCATCTCCCGCCACGGTTCCAAATGATTCGGTGCACTTTGTCGCTTAACTTAACCCCATTGATCATATCGCCAAATCCGCCACCGCAATTTAAATCTCGCTTTCAAATGCACATTTATGTAGCAATACAACCCACATCTGTGATGCATTGCCGCTAAACTACATCTGCTAACCTCCCAGATCCAGCTTGTCTCTATTACTGTTTGCCATTTTACCATACCCTGGGCACACCTCGACCTTCCACAAATCGTCTCACATTCGCCAAGTCTTTACTTGACCCGACCCCTCTCCATAACCTTACCCGCATTATGGCTGCCACACTAGTCTATCACTCAGGGTCCATCACTATCAAGGAAAGCTCAAGAAATTGGCACCGACAAGACATGCGAAGAGCGACCAAGGGTTGCTGGTATGCTTGGAAGTCAGAAGATCTGAGCTTGTTAGACGGGTTGTGGACCGAAATCAACATGAACTGCGTGAGTTGGCTTGGCAAAATGCCGTTTCCCGTGAGGTTGTGGTCGGCCAGGCCAGTATGAGGATGGTGTGAGGCACGTGGGCTTAGCAGGAAGAAGTGGTCAAAGCCAAATAGGGGTCAATGTTCGTGGTTATTGCAACATTTGATTACAGGAACGCTGATAGATTACAATTGACGTGAATAGAGATACAGTAACTCTGAATTTCCAGAGTATTGTCAACATGGTTGTGCTTATACCATTTGCGACGAATGACATCCGGTAAGACAGTACAGAATGACGAACAAAGCCTTGAATGCGATGCTTTCATATCTCACCCTTCAGCTTCGTAATCGCAAGTTTCCTCGATTGATTGAATATATTAAGATCTCGCTAAGTATTGCGATCCAGAGGCCCAGGCGTGAGACGTCGTCATGGGTATGCGAATGCCAGAAGCTATGTTAACTACAGACAGAGCTTCTCTCAATACAAATGAACATACCTAGATAACTGCAATCTTGACGGCCCACAAAAAGGCTAGTTTCAACGACATGCTAGTAAGAGAATTTCTTATCTGCTGGAGCAAAAGGTCAATAGCCTCTTGATTTCAAGGTATGACTGCTATAATACTGATGTCTCGAGGTTCGAATCGGAAATTCAGGCGATGAACATAGATATGATTGTTGAAGACATCGATGTCTATGAGCAGGTTAGTAACCATTTGAGCCCATCGGTCAGTCACATCGAAAGGATGAAGATCAAACCACCATCCTATTGTCCTTAGGGTACAGAGAATGGGTACAGCGAGATATGCGTGGCATGCAGTAGTGCTGTAAAGGCATTTCCTATTGGGAAGGCGCAAGTTTAGTACACGTTAGTCAAAGTGGTAGTTATGAGGTCGCCACAATGAATGACTGGTAAGTGCAAGGCTTCCTAGGGAAAATCCAATCAAAATGCCCTAAAACTACGTCTATCCTTCCCCGATTCAGCTCTCTTCATGTGGTTATACTACTTTTGGAGACCCTGTTTCAACAGTTCCTGTAAAATATCCACGTGTAAACTCTTGTGCAAAGTATGTTAGCCAATTGAAAAGGACTGATTGTTTGCTGGAGGAAAAAGCTATAATCGCCCTCAAATGATTTTGTTCACTTGTGAAGTAGTAGAAATAGACTGCATATTGTAAAATAGCAGCGGTGCGTCCAACAGGTTATAATACGAAACGTATAGTCACACTACACGCATAACGTGGACTTCTATGGTGTTGTTGCATCTGGGCTGACGTAGGGGGAGCCTGGTAGTGACTGCTTCAGTCATCAACAACCCACATTCGGAGACATTTTGTACATAATGTGAATTGCGATGCCTACACATATATTGACAATGGAAATATCGATGGATATCTTTATTAAGCCCTGCGAGCAACAAGTGCATATTCTTCTCAAAAACGTCGATTTTCCACATGAACTTAGGGCCTAGTGGCTCGTGCTATCGTATTTGCCTTTAGCAATCGTGTAAGCAGCAGCGTATATGGAAGTTAGTGGGTGACAGTGCAGCAGTACCAAGCACAGTTAGTTAAGCACAAAGAAGCAGCGCTCGAGTACAGCAATGACTCCTCTGGAAGCGAGCCGCGAGAGTCTAGTCTGAGGAATACAATAGCTGCTGCACTATCTCTCTCTATAAGCCAAGTCCGTCAGAGTAATGCGGTTGCTGTAGATTGTGTCTCCATAGCCGCACGTATCGATCGAAAGGACATCCCGCTCGATCTTCTGGAGGCGGCTTCACCACGGGCGTGCGAAGATGGTATCAAGGTACTTAACAGGTATGCCCTAGTCGTCAGGCGACCTGCTGAGTCAGTACTTGATGTTCATCGGCTCGTCCATGATGCACCTCGAAAGTTGCTTCATGCGGAGGATAGACTGAAAGAATGGATGCAATGCACAATCAAAAAGCTACTCCAGTTGTTTCCAGACAATGACCACAGTAACAGAAGCAAGTGGAGGCGACTACTCCCGCACGCACAGTATGTTTTGTCGCACTGCCAGAATGATGATAAAGAGGAGAGATCGGATCTTGCATGACTGTGTGCCATGGCCCTGCACAGCGATGGCGAATATAAGGCAGCTGAGCAGCTCTTTGTGAAATTAACGGAGACAAGCAAGAGGATGCTTGGTGACGAGCACCCGGGCACACTGACTATCATGGGCAACCTGGCGTCAACATATAGGAACCAAGATCGGTGGAAAGAGGCAGAAGAGCTAGAGATGCAACTGATGGAGACAAGGAAGAAAGTGCTTGCCCACTAGCATCCATCTACCCTTACTACTATGCAAAATCTCGTCTTGACGTTGCACTCGCAGGCCCGCCGCGAGGAGGCTCTTGCACAGTCAGAATCATGTTTCCAATCGCGCCAGCAGGTTCTTGGTAAACAACACCCAGGTACACAGTTGTCGCTAGACACGCTGAAAAGCTGGCGAGCTCGCCAGCTTTTCAGCGTGTCTAGCGACAATTGTACCGTAGCGCGGAAGGGGAGTTCCAGGATATTGTGATACAACCATTTCGTTACCTGAAATGGTTGTATCAAAACATCTTAGAACCCCCATTCTGCGCTACGGTAGTGACGAAAATTTATAACTTTACCTTGCGTGTAATGTAGATAGCGGATGTATGGTCAGAACTGTTTCAAAGATCGTGCCGTTGCGTGGAGAAACTGCCGGGATGCACACTTCTCACCTTATGTCGACCCTTGGAGAGTGCAGTCTTGCTCTTTGCCGTCTTAGCTATCTTTCTAGCCTAACGAGCTCACTACAAAAATACTTTGTCGCGAACGAACAGCAGGATTCAGTTGAACAGACCAATGCTTAAAGTCGAAGTCACCGACACGGGTACGGGGGACTGGGCGCCCTTCACTAATGCCCAGGAGCTGCCGTGCCCCCCCCCCCCCCCCCC